>ENA-OREC01000012-OREC01000012.1-marine-metagenome-genome-assembly--contig:-NODE-12-length-56747-cov-6.276213_pt1 | contig 56747 bp, 33 predicted proteins | sample MGYA00248626_ERZ508543 | MGnify/ENA primary metagenome ERZ508543 (study PRJEB26211, sample SAMN05518279) | marine metagenome | isolation source: Puget Sound, Washington, USA | host: Bankia setacea | place...
TCGACTATATTGGTAATAACAATCTGACGCAACAGCTATATCATCTATACTGCTTGGTGGTTGTGCCGGAGCCCAAGAAGGGACGGCATATGAATCATCCGTTTCTTCAGTAACAATAGCTGGGGGGCTAAAGGTTTCTTTTGGGGAGGGAGCTCCTCCAATAGCATCTTCTAAGGATGATTCTTGAGGTGTAGCGGATCTCTGGATAGGATCCTTAATTCTCATCTCAGCGTTTGCAGCTACCTTCTGTTGAGCTCTTAGAGTTACCTTATTGAATGATTGTACAAGAAATAAACATAATATGTTATTAGCATCATCGTCTTGTACTACGTCTATATCTTTTTGTATTTTTTCGTGTTCTTGCAACATTAACCTCAGAGTATCAGTAAGCTCTGTAATATTCTTATGAAGAATTTTCCTATGTAAGGAGGGATCCTCACCAGAGCTTTCTGTAGAGGAGAGTTGATTATATGCTGTTAGCTGAGATTGATAATGTGTTATTTTTTTGAAAAGTGCCTCAATAGCAATATTATTCAGAGTTCTTTTAAGCCCTTTTTCCTTTCTCAGGACATCTAGTAGCTTATCGATCCTAGGAGAAGTTGGTTCGTCAGATGGTTCCTGTGAATGTGTGATATAATCTACGATAGAATACATATCACGACAAAATTTTGTTATTCCTGCATTCACAGCATCGATGACAAGCAAAGGATCGTGATCAGTAGATATTAAACATTCATTGGGGAGAAATGTTTCATAAAGAGTATCATCAAACTCACTGCAGTGTTCTGTTTCCCATAACTTATTGCGCAAAGCTGTGTTGAAATTTTGGCCTTTGCCATTATTATTACAGTCACCCCAACCCTTGTGATACATCTCAGGAATATTTAGAGTGATGTTTTGCAACGCGTTCAATGTATTGCCAAGACCTATAGTCTGACACATAACTGCCTCTGAGAACTCCTCCAATAAGTATTCACTATCTTCAGGGGCAGGGTGGTTGCTTAAGACCCTATATTCTTCATTTATGGATTCTTTTTTCTGTCTGGAGCATATAGCACACTTTTCTTTTTCTGATCGAATATGACTTTCTGCAGAGAGCATCGTACCAGAATATCGACCTACTTCCTCTATACTATTTGTTTCATTTTGCTGTTTAACCACTTTTATTAATCGTATAATATGACTAATGCTCTCAATCATATTTTTGTAATTTTTAGGTATTCCATTGTTGTATAAACTGTCTAATTTGTACACAGCTCTTTCGATATTCTCATGGTGTTTGTGAATCTCTAGCATAGTCAAGACTCTATCTGTATCATGGTTCGACGAAGCACCACGAGATGACAAACTGCTTATGTTTTTGGGAAGAAGTTCCATAACTTTTTCAGCAAATTCTTTGCATTGAGATAATAAGTTGCCTGCCTGCACTGCTTTCACATCCAACGGCTGTTGAAATTCATTGTCTGTTAGTTCATGGGATGTGTTTTTGGATGTGTTTTTAGATGTGTTTTTAGATGTGTTTTTGCTATTATTAAGATCGTCTATGAGAGCGTTCACCTCTTCCAATATATTAAGATCGTCTATGAGAGCTTTCACCTCTTCCAATAAAAGAGTAGTAGCGCCATCTTGTGATGTGGAATCGCATCTCGCAGTCTCCTCGTGTATCTTAGCGTTTGTTCTTAGGGATGACACGTGAGATGAGAAATCTTGCAAGATGTTATGTAAAGACGCCATATTAGATACATACATATGCGCAGTTTTTTTATGGATGATATGCTGAGGAGTTCCAATAAGCCATATTAAGACTGGATCCATAACAGTATGATTCTTGTAAGACATTTTTAGCATTGCAGTACACAAATTAGATAGCGCTCCAGAAAAAGCCCCATTATTTTCTCCATTTCTAGCGTTATGAAAACAAGTAAACCATGCTAAAGCAAATTTTCTGCATTTTGTCGTATCTTTTATCATCGTATCCCAAGAGTCGGGCAATTCCTTTACGAAATCTTCCAACGCTACAATTGATTGGCTCTTTAAATCATATAAAGTACCTATTCTGTCTCTTCTTGCTATAGCGGAAGACATGACATTAGATAAAGCTTGAGCAAGATTTTTACAGCCACCTGAATGCTTTGTTAATACTTGTTGTAAGTTATGTGGTGCTGCGGGTTGTCTTACGTGTTGAGAATTAAGACCCTCTTTAGATTCATGATCAGTAGTAGGTATACTTATCACTTCCACTAATTGATTTTCCAGCATAGACACCACCGCAGAAGCATTTACAACCTTCTCTACACTTAGTGTGTTCCCCGATGCCGTTCGCACATTCTTCGGTATAATTCTTGAAAGAATTCCAGAGGAAGTCCTCTTGTTGCTGCTCTCAAAAGTATTCACGTTAGGTAGTGATTTTAGATTCTTAGCCTGTGCTTCAAGAACAGCTTTACTCATATTCATATGACGGTTTGTCTGTTTAGTTGCTTGTATAGTACTACTTGCGGATAATGTCTGAAATACAAGCGTCGTAGGAGCATCTATTTTATCCTCATTGGTAGAAGGCTCTTCTTTTGAAGCTGCTTTCGAAGATGTTGAGGCTGTCGGGAGCATTGAATGCTTACGTGGCGAGGCGGGGGTTTTCCAATTAACTGTAAATAAGTCCTCGATAACAGGACTGGCAGCTTTAATGCTGTTAGATACATTTTTCACAATCAAATCTAACAGTACACGCATTGCAGATATATAGGCTTGCGCCTTTACAGGTCTTGTACATTCAGGGAGAGGGGGGCTAAGTGGTAAATCTGCATTATCCTGGTAGTACCTCATGCGAATCTTGTCATTCATCCTGCGAATGTTTTCAGACGTTTTGCTCATAGTTTCCATACCAGACATATCATCATGCATGTCATAGTATTCTTGAAATGTTCTTAAGAGACCTTTACCTTCAGGAGGATATACTTTACACATAAGGTCTGAGATGTCATTCACTTTAAGTGGTGCATCATCATTTTGTTCTGATTGTGTAGTATCATAGCGTTCATCTATAATACTCTGTTCAAGGTCTGCATAACGCTTATTAGACGATATTTCTTGAATAAGATCCTCGATACTTATTATTGAAACGAGCATCTTTCTGACTATTTGTGAGCAATAATCCATATTTATATTTGGAAGCGCTGACATTGTAATACGAAAATTCTCTAGATCACGATTGAGAGAATACAACTCTTGTTGTGACCTCTCAAACCATGTAACATAGCGTGCCTTTTGGCTGTCCGACAAACAAGAGGTGTTATCTTCTTGATCTAATATACCGCTAAACGTGACAGCAGAATTAGATACGAGAGGCGTCGACATAGAGTAAACTAACTTCGTGGATGAGGCATTACCAGTAGTATCAGTCACATCTTTGCAAAAGCCCTTGAACATCTCCATGTAATACTGAATAAGACCTTGTATCTCTTCAGTACTATGAGCTGCTTGTTCCGAACTTTGACTAAGAGGTGAAGGCTGTACTGTTTGTGAACTGTTACCATCTAACATAGGGATAGAAACGAAAGCATCAGTGTAGGAATTTTTATCAATATCACGAAACATCTCAGTCCATTGTCTGGCATGCTTAGTGGATGCTTCGATCCCTTTTCTGTGTGCTTTTGGTAAGGACTTTGGTAAGGACAGCTTTATAGGGAGCGTAGAAGGCTGTTTAGGTGTTTCTACTGGCTCCTCATTTTTTTTATAAGGAAATTTCCTCTCTGTTTCTTCTATTGAAGAATCGGATTTCTTTTCGTCAGGAAGACGAACATAGAGGTTAACTTGCTCCTCACTTTTGGTAGAGGCAATGTCCTCCTCTGTTTCTTCTATTGAACAAACGTAGGGTTTCTTGCCAGCATCGATTTCATGGACTCTAACTACCTCACCATCTCTTTCTATGGGAAAACCTTTCCTATCCGCAGAAGTTTTAAGGCCGCCTATAGCAGTATTCCTGAGAATTTTTGAGCTTATTTTTGAGCTTATGGAGGAAAACTTGAATCTTGAGGTGTTTTTCTTATCTTTGATGGTTGATTCCGAGCCACTTGATGATTTGCTTGAGGAAAACTTGAATCTTGAGGTACTTTTCTTACCTTCGGAGTCTGTTTCTGAGATATCCGATTCAGAGCCACTTGATGATTTGTTTAAGGATAATTCGCTACCAGAAGATACATCCTTCACATTCGCATCACTCGTTCCAAAACTATGATACATAGTACCCGGACTCATCACACCTGACTTACCCTTATGGTGGGGTTGTCTTATGGTAGAAGAGGTCTTTGCCTTTGTCTTAAAGCTAAGTCCAAATAAAGAGAACTTTTTACCCTTGGAATTAGCTTCCTTCTGCTTCTTTCCATTTTTTTCACTCTGGGCAGGGGGTGGCTTGTCAGGATTTGGGGAAATTTCTAATAAGCGGGATATTTCGTCAAACTCCTCTAACCTTTTAAAATCAACGTCAGAAGCTGCACTACTGTTGCTGGACACAGATACACTCGAGTTACTGCGTGTTATAGATGGTAGGCTATCACTCATACGTAAGTACCTCATAATACAAACAACAAAGAGATCCAAATTGAAGTTGCAGCCTCAACCTTAAATAGAGCTCTTGTTTTACACACTTACTAATATTGTAACATGCGTATACATGGAGAGCAAGAGGATAGTTATGTATTTATAGTTCTAAGAATCAAATAAAGATAATATTTGCTTTATATTTTCACAAACAATTACAGCTATATTTTATGTTGTGTGATGCTATATTAAGATTATGCTGAAATGCTGAAATGCTGAAATATGCTGAAATATGCTGAAATATGATATGTTAATTTAAAGTGACTTCATAGCCTTGGGATAGTTGATGGAGTCATTATCGGATTAATAGTTTGGGTAGTTGACTTTCGCAATTGTGGCTGTATATTCGCTAGGAATAGATTATCTTTAGGATGGGGGGTATAATGGTTAAGATGGAGACTCCAGTATGTGACTTTGGGTGGAGTGCTGCGGATTTTGACTTATTAGGAGTTGATAATAAACGTTATACCTTGAAAGGGGAGATGATAGGTGCTAAGGCATTCGTTGTGATGTTCATATGTAATCACTGTCCTTTTGTTAAAACTATAATATCTCGTATTGTAAGAGATATTTCCGAGCTGGAAACACAAGGGGTAAAGGCTCTGGCTATTTGTTCAAATGACGCAATTGAGTACCCAGATGATTCTTTTGATGAGATGAAGAATTTTTCCAGAGAGCATGGATTTACATTTCCCTATTTACATGATAAAGACCAATCAGTTGCTAAGGCTTATGGTGCTGTATGTACGCCTGATTTCTTTGGGTTGGATGCAGATGGTAAACTGCAGTATAGAGGAAGATTTGACTCTTCCAATATGAGTGCAAACAGTGATACAGATAGCAGGGATTTATATAAAGCTATGGGACAGATTGCTACGACTTGGAAAGGTCCAGAGAAGCAGTATCGTTCTATAGGTTGCTCCATAAAGTGGATTAGCTAGATATAGATTATATGTATAATAAAGCTTGTTGTACTGTTGTTTGATAGCATAGAGATATTAGAGCGTTTGCGATGTATTTACCGTAATATAGCGGACTATGTACTGCACTCAGAAACATGCCAACAAAGATGTTTCATTCTTTGGTCTCCATATTGTCTTGCCTTGGGGATATCTGTCTATTTTCTAGTACCTTTCGATATTTCTTACTATGTAACATGGGTTATGATATTCGCTGTGGTGCTTGCTATGGCTTGGATATATATCTATACGAAAGGGTTTGTTAGTTCTCAATTACTAGTGGGATATGATAGAGTAGAAGATAGATGCTTAAATAGCTTTAGCGTAAGCAATATTTGCAAGACAAAATACATAGTTGAGATAACGATGTATTTCATATGCGCTGTGTTGTTATTCTCAAGTGGTTTCTTCCTTGCAAAATGGCAAACTGTACGTGTAGCAGAGCCTGTGATTGTTTCACAGAATTCTGTAGATAAAAAATATTTAACATTATTAGGTAGGGTAATAGGAGTTTCTCAGTCTTCAAGTGGTAAATTGCGTTTGTTATTTGATGATGTGCAGATTGAGGGAAAAGATCACATGTCTATACCTAAAAAGGTTCAGGTATCTTTTCTTGGTCATAAGGCATCTTCAGTTGAAGACAGGAAGCTTATAAAAATAGGTCAGTATATGCGTTTCCCTGCTATACTCTCCCCACCACAGGGAGCTGCAGAGCCTAAAGGTGGTTTTAATTATAAACTTTATGCATGGTTTCAAGGGCTGGGTGCTGTTGGTTTTACCAAAAGTAGTATATATGAAGCCATTTTGTATGAGAATGAGCATGAGCATAAAATAGGGAGTAACTCTATTCCATTGGCGGTAAAGGCTTTCAGGATGCGTATCTCATCTGAGATAATAGATGAATTTCCAGGAGAGAGTGGTGCAATGATGGCAGCTCTGACAGTGGGAGATCGTTCATGGTTTGACCCTGATACTATAAATAGTATGCGTATATCTGGGCTTGCGCATTTATTGGCTATATCAGGGCTTCATATGGGGGCATTCTGTACAGCTGTATTTTTCTTTATCAGACTGGTTATTAGCTTGCTTCCATATTTGTGTCTGCGTGTATCGTCAAGCAAATGTGCTGCAATATGTACATTGATTTTTTCTTTTGGATATCTTGTGCTGGCTGGTGCTTCTGTGTCCACTCAAAGAGCTTTTATAATGGCAGCATGTGTAATGTTAGCTATATTGCTTGATAAACCAGCCATTTCTATGCGGAATGTTGCTATTGCCGCTATCATTATTCTTGTAATATATCCATCACAACTTTTTTCAGCTGGATTTCAGATGTCTTTCGCGGCAACCACTGCTTTAGTTGCTTTTTACGATGTGATTAGAAGGTATAAGCAGTATTCGTTGCGCAATGGTTCTAATAAATATGATGCTGTTATAAAGAATATGAATACTAATAGTAAATTTAGTAAGTTGAGAAATAAAGTCTATGCTGATATTTATAAATGGGGCGTTGCTTTAGTTTTCACCAGTTTAGTTGCAGGGGCTGCAACATCTGTGTTTGGAATATATCATTTTCATAGGATTGCTAATTATTCTTTATTGGCAAATATTCTTGCTGTCCCCATTGTAACGTTGATTGTTATGCCATGCGTTGTGATATGGCTGTTTGTTTTTATGCTGTTTGGATCTGTTGACAATCCTGCTGCGTGGATTATAAAACTAGGAATTGATATTGTCCTGAATATATCATCTATGATTGAGAGTTTACCTAATTCTTATAGCATTGTCGCTGCAGCTCCATGGTTTTCGTTGTTTCTGATTACTACAGGTGGTTTATGGTTTATGTTATGGCATGGGAAAGTGCGCTTATATGGGGTAGGGATATTGCTTTTAGGGGTTGTGTTATGGTGTATGCATGACAGACCTTTTATGTTAGTTGCTCCAGGAGGTTCTTTAATAGGTGTTATGACAAATAATGGACGTGCTATAGATCACCCTTCAGCATCCAGTTATGTAGCACAGCAATGGCTTGTGCGTGATGGAGAGAGTGTGGATGGGAAGGTTGCAGCAATGCGCTGGAAAAAGTCCTATGATCATAGAATGTGGAAAGTAGTGCCAATAGAGAATTCCTGGTCAATAAAATTTGGTCTTCATAAATACATGTCACATAGAGAAATAAGTTCATTGTATGAATCTTGTAGTAGAAAAGAGATTGTAATTTTGCCACGTATTGCAATTCCTTCAGTACATATAGATAGTCTAAGTTCTGGTAATAAGAAATACTGTAACTTCAAGATTAATAATATGCTATTATCGCTGTGTATTATTGATATGAATGTGCTGAATGCGTATGGTTCATTAATAGTATCAGACTCTCTCACTGAAGCATCTTATTTAGGTGGCAACATCCAAGAGCATCAATTCAAAGCACCAGATATCATAGCATCAATTGGATATAATGATGATAAGGCATGGCACTCTATAGACAGGAAGGATCCATCCAAGGGGTTCTGTATGTATAAAATGGATTAACTATGGATATGGATTAGTCGCCAATTACTACGACTACAATTATTACGACTATATGTAGAGAATTATATTTGTTGCTTGCTCCATAGTTTACAATATTCCCCTTTAAGTGATATAAGCTCGTCATGTGTGCCATGTTCGTGTATTCTACCTTCTGATATTACACATATTTTGTGGGCATTCCGAATGGTGGATAACCTGTGTGCAATAATAAAGATTGTTTTTTTACGCTTGCTAAGCTCATCTATAGTCTGAATAATTTTGTGTTCCGTATTTGCATCAAGAGCAGAAGTAATTTCATCGAGTATTACTATTGGAGCATCAGACAGCAGAGCTCTTGCTATTGCTACTCTTTGTAGTTGACCAGTTGATAGTTGGGAAGAGTCTTGAATAATAGTATCGTAACCGTCAGGCATATTAAGTATTGCATCATGAATATCGGACTTCCTGCAAGCCTCGTACACTGCTTCTTTGCTTACTTTAGGCTTCACGCATGCTATGTTTTCATATATCGAGCCGTTTATCAGGTAATGTGACTGTGGTACGTATGCAATGTTACGCCTGAGCGAAGCCAACGTGATATGTTTAATATCTTGACCGTCAATAAGAATACTACCTTTCTGAGGATCGTAGAATCTTTCTATTAGGTGACATATAGTGGTTTTTCCATTGCCAGAAGTTCCAACCATTGCTGTAATTTTACCAGCTGGAATCTCTAGGGCCATATTATTTATTGCGTATGCAGTTGAATCATCGTTGTCATGTTGAGGATTGTAGCTGAAACACACATTATTAAATAAGATTGTCCCTGGATTGCTTGCTAACAGCTTTAAATCACTAGCCTCTGAATCTTCTTGTACTGGTGACTTTAAGTGAAAGGTTTGCATAACGAATGATGCAAATCTTAACGATTGTGATGCAGAGACACAATTTGACGATATCTTTCTTAAGGGCATGAGCATTACAAGAAGTATGGTAATACTAGACATTAAGTCAGCAGGATGAATATGATTATTAGTTATCATATATCCGCCGTATATTATTAACAGCGCGATGGTCAAACCACAAACTATTTCATTAATCAAACTGTTCTTGTAAGATTTAGATGATATCTGGGAAGATATAATACGTGATTTTCTTATAATTTTAAATAAAGAGGCACGCATATAAGATTGAAGAGACAATGCTTCAATAGTAGACATCATTTCAATTATTTTACGGGAATTATTTATGTCGTTGGTATTAGTAAGATGTAGGGAGCTGGAAAGTTTCTTGGTTTTTGTACTATAGTAAGATGTTACAGCAGCAATGCTTGCTATAATAGTTACAATAATAATAAAAAAGGTGATACCGTGAGTGAACAGCACAAACGAGAGTACAATAACAGTCATTGCTTCACGAAATATACCTAATACAATAACGTTAATGGCCATTGATATGTGTATTGTTCCATGAATATAACTATTTAGGAAATCACTTGATCCTATAGCATTTAACAGCCCAGAGCCTTCAGCGATAAGATGGCTTACAAGACGTTTTCTATATCTGGCCGTGATACGGAAACTGAGATCTTCAGTAACACGCCTCTGATGATAGTTAAGGATTCCTGCGACAATTGTTGATAGACTTATTTGACCTGCCAGAAAAACATATTCTATCATCTCTCTTCCGTGAGATTCGAACATGTTACGGAACACTTCACTCACTAAATAAGCCAAATATCCCGATGTTGCAGATCCTGTTAGCAGCAAGAAGACAATAAGTAGATACTTCTCCCAGTATACAACAACATTCTCACGCAGAATATTGTATAGCACGCCTGTATCGCTACCGCTTTCCTGTAAACCATAAAACAAAGAAGTAATTTTACGAGAGAGTTGTGAAAACATCTTACATGATACTATATATACATAGAAGGTAAAGCAGAACATATGTCAATACAGATATACTCACTGTACCCGTACTTGCATAATCCATTACATACAGTTTAAAATTTTCCTTGTATCCTATATCATTATTTACATATGTCAATCCATTTATATATCAACACCAAGACAGCATGTGGTTCTTAATATTTTAGTTATATAAATTGACTCGAAAGCATGCTTCTTACATGTTAGCATCTCTTTATTCATTACATTAATGAAATATTTGAGGAGGTTTCAATTGGTAATTGGGGAGTGGTTGTCAGTTGGTGATTTTGTAAGAGATATCCCTATTTTATTATCTGGCGGTAATAAATGGATTGCTGTTACGTGGGGTGCTGACATGCAGGCAGTTATAGCACTTCTGGTGTTGGGAATAGGATTTATATTCTTTGTATTGGAGAAATATCCACCAGCGGTAGTTGCAATATGTATGATGACAGTTTATTTAGCTTTAGGTTTTGTATCATTAGGGGATGTGCAGGAAGTATTTTCTAATAGCGCCCCTATGACTATTGCGATGATGTTTGTAATCTCGGGGGTTCTTGTTGCTACAGGCTGTATAGATTCTCTTGTAAATCTGTTGCTTACTTTCTCGAAGGATATGCCAAAATTTGTAATGTTCTCAGCATTCACCTTTACAATATTCGCTTCTGCTTTTATTAATAATACTCCCGTAATATTAATGATGATACCAGTATTTCTAAAATTATCAGAAACAATGGGCTTCCATTCCTCACGAGTACTGATGCCTTTATCCTTCGCAACTATGCTTGGTGGTACATGTACGTTGTTAGGTACTTCAGGGAATATTCTTATAAACGGTCTTGCTGAGGATGTTGGTATTCAGACTTTTTCTTTGTTTGAAGTTACTCCAATTGGCTTAACAATAGTTGCTGTAGGTAGTATATCTTTATTCTTTCTGGGAAAGTGGCTTTTGCCTTATCGTAGTTCTGTTTATGACGATCAGTCTGAACTTGAACAGCGAGAATTTGTCTCGGAAGTATTTGTACTGGATAATTTTCCTGATCTTGGGAAAAAATACGGTGATGTATGGAATATATCAAAGAAATCAGTACAGGTTTTGATGATAGTACGGGATGGTCATACACGAAGATATAATTTAGAGCAGCAGGAAATACGCTCAGGAGATCGTTTTATGGTACGTGCTCCAGCTGAAGAGATTGCAAATTTGAATCATGCACAGGGTTTGCATGTGGGAGTTGGGCGCACTCAGAAAGCATCGGATGTAACCGTTTCTACTTTAATGATTCTACCAAATCGTATGGGTCTTGATTCTTCAATAGAGTAACTTAGTCTTGCCGATCGCCACAGGATAAAAGTTTTAGCTGTAAGAAGAGTGAGGGCGCTGCTGACAATGGATCTGTACTCAACGCGCTTAAGAGCCTCTGATGTGCTTTTAATAGAGGGTACTCCTGCAAACATTCGCTCAATGATGCAAGAATCGGACTTTCTTGATATGGGGAGCGTGCAGGTAAGAGGCTTTCGTAAGAAGAAAGCTCCAATAGTTCTGTGGGTGTTAGCTGCTATGCTACTTATGAGCATTGTTACGCCTATCCCTGTGGTAGAGCTTGTAATGGTAGCGGTGGGTTTATTTCTTGGGTTGAGGTGCATAGACATGAATGAAGCACTCAGATCTATTGACGGCAGTATCTTATTGCTTGTGTGTGCTATGATGGTTGTTAGTAAAGGTCTTGAAAATACAGGTGCAATGGGAGAAATCTCAATGCTGTTAAAACATATTACAGTTGGATATTCTCCTTTTGCTCTGTTGTGTGTTATATATTTTGCTACAACTATTTTTACGGAAATAATATCAAGCAGTGCTGTTGCTGTTGTGTTTGGTTCTTTATCCATAGATCTTGCTGTAGATCAGGGGTTAGACCCAAGAGTATATCTTGTTGCTGTTATGATTGCCTCAAGTGCAAGTTTTGCAACTCCTATTGGTTACCAGAATAATACTATTGTATATGGCACGGGAAATTATCGTTTTTCAGATTTCTTAAAGGTTGGAATCCCTATGAACATAATAGTAGGAGTTACAGCTGTTTTTGCCATAGAATATTTTATGATGTAATGAAATATGAAGGCTCATAATAATGATATTATTGATTTATAAGTCGATTTAGCTGGATTTTTCGCATTTTTGTAGTATGTGTATATACATGATAAGGAAGGTGTATATTATCAGTGTTAAGCTCTGCTTTAATATAATATTCATCGAACCTAAGTGTTGTGGTAACTGAGGTTTATGTATGGATTTGCAAGATAAATTTGTTTCAGCTGGCACTGACTTCTCAGTTATTGGTCTAATCCAGCAGGCAGATTTAGTGGTACAGTCTGTGATGGTTGTTTTATTGTTTGCTTCGGTCATCAGTTGGGGAATTATCCTACATAAATTTTTTGTTTTTAAACGAGAGTTATTTCATATACGTTCTTTTGAGCGTAAGTTCTGGGAATGTAAGAGCCTTAGAGATTTGTATTACAATATCGGCAATTCACCTAGATCTTGTATAGAAAGTATCTTTTACGTTGGTATGCATGAATGGAACAAGTCATTTGATGAAAGAGGTGAGAATGGGATTGTTTCTTCTTTCTTTAGAGAGCATTTTGAACGTGCTATGAAGGTTTCAATAGACAAGCACGAAATGCGCTTATTATCCAGTATGGATTTCTTGGCTACTGTAGGTGCGGTTACTCCTTTTATAGGTTTGTTTGGTACGGTATGGGGGGTAAAGAGTAGCTTTCAGGGTATTGCAACAAGTCAGAGTGCTAATTTGGCAGTTGTGGCTCCTGGTATTGCGGAGGCACTGATTGCAACCGCATTTGGCTTGTTTGTTGCTATTCCAGCGGTTGTTGCGTACAATATGTTAAATAGAAGTGCAGACAGAATTACAGGGGGTATGAGCATATTTGCAGAGGAATTTTACTTGTTGTTATCACGTCAGGCTGAGAAGAAAAAGCCATAGTAAATCGTTGTAATACGTATATGTTTAAAATATTGTAGTTTTTTTATTCAAGTTTTCAGTGATAAACAACGGGAGTGAAAAGTGGCTTTTTCGGGGTTTAGAAGAGGTAGGAAAGGAAGAAAACCTTCTTCTTTCTCTGATATAAATGTTACTCCATTTGTTGATGTGGTTTTGGTTCTTCTTGTAGTTTTTATGGTAGTTAGTCCGATGATGACAGTTGGTGTTCCTGTGGAGTTACCTTCAACCTCTGCAAATCCTCTTCCAGTCCAGAATAATCCTCCAACATCTATTACCATTACCAATAAAGGAAGACTTTTCTTGGAGGAAAAACAGCTTTCCTTGAATGAGCTAATGGAAGTTCTATCTGATAAGTATTCCACTCAATCCGAGAAGGATAAGCAGGTGTTTAATATTTATGCAGATACTTCAATAGAGTACGGTAAGGTGATGAATATTATGTCTTCTCTGAATGCTGAGGGTTTTTATTCCATAGGACTTGTAACGGAGAGCAAGGCTTCCGCGCGTTAAACTCTAAGTGATAGATATTGTTACAATGGAAAGGGTGGGGAATGTTGTGCCCTGACATCGGGAAACAGAATGATCACCTAAAAACTTTTGTTGGTGTATCGTTGGTTTTGCATGTAAGTGTTATTCTAATGATTCTTTTGAAGGGCGGCAGTTTCTCGGGCGAGAGCTTGACAGAAACACGTTCTGTACATGTCAGGATTATTAATACATCTGCAAGTAGGGTGGATGCATCTCCTGCTGCTGTAGCAAAAGCCAATATAAAACCTGACACTGCTCCCAAATTATACATTGAACAGGAGGTTAATTCTAAAAAGGTGCAAAAAGTATCGCAGTCATCTAATGAGGCTCCTTATGCAAACAGTCCTATGATTGCAGGAGCCCCTGTAGCTCCGTTAACCAATGTGGACACATCTCCTCTTTCTATAGAAAAGTTTGTTAGCAACAGAGTAAGCGTTAAAAAACTGATGAATAATATCAGTAATTTTGCAGAATTTGATACTAATGCAGAAGCAGATAAAACTACTGACAGAAAGAGTGAAGAGCCTGATATAATTCCTGAAGAGATTATCCATACAAAGGACAAGGTCTCTGAGCAAAAGAATCCTGATGTTAGCAATAAACCTGATCGTGATATGGAAAAGATAATCTTGAAGGATGATACATCCAATGATACGCAGGTAGATGTAATGGAATCTCATGTTCCTGTTAGAAAGCTGGAGCACGAGATAGTTAGACAGACAAATAAAGAATCTGTAATATCTGCAGCAGAGGAGAAGAAGGAATCCCCAAGCACGGAAAATGCTGGTGGCATACTGGGTATGGATTTAATGAAATATCTGGAGGACGTATTATCTGAGACGGAAGAAACGTATACAGATGCTAGTCCTTCAAATAAGGCAGTTGCGACAAAGGAAAGTAATGTAGATTTGACAGATAGCGAAAAAATAGGTTTTAAAAAACAAATATCAAAATGTTGGTTTCCTCCCATTGGTGTTTCTCAAGCCGAAAGATTGGTTATTATTCTTAAAGTTACTTTATCTGAGAAAGGATGGTTGCTTAGTGATCCAGAGCATATAGTATCTTCAGATAATGAATCTTTAGAGAAAATAGCTGCATACCGTGTTGCAGTTGAAGAAGCTAAACGTGCTGTGATATCCTGTCAGCCTTATAACATGCCATTTGAGAAATACTCACAGTGGCGTGAAATTGAGCTGGTTTTTGATCCTGTTGAGATGGTGTTTGGGCGTTAAAAAATATCTGTCTACTATATTTTATGAGAATCGAATATATAATTTCATTCTCTTATGATAAATATGTAAGGAGTATTAGTAAGATATGAATTTTTATTACATTATTCAGTCCTGTTATAAGTATGTAGTATATACTTTGTTTATGTATTTATGCTGTATTGCATTATTACACACAGCGCTAGCTTTTGATGATGCGTCCAATTCTTCGGTTATTGCACCAGATATCAATAGTAACTCTACAACTCAGACAGCACCGCTCAGGTTAAGGGTCTTAGAAGGAAAGATAGCGGCTGTTTCCCTATCAATTTCCAAGATATTATACTCTTCTGCAGCGGATTCTGCCGATGATGAAATAACCTCAATAGGAAAAAGTATCTTAAACACTATTGAAAATGACTTAGGTTATTCAAACTTAATACGTGTAATTAATGCTTCCTTTCATGTGGGAGAAGTACATTCTTTCAGTGATAAACCTAACTTTGTGGACTGGAAGGTTATTGGTAGTCGAGCATTGTTGATAGTGGAAGTTGGAAGAGCCAGTAATATGAATGTAGCTCTTAAAGTACGCTTGTGGGATGTGGAGCTAAAGAAAGATATATTTGCTTTGAAATATCGTACGAGTAGTAAAAACTGGAGGCAATTAGCTCATAAAGTGTCTGATGAGGTATATACCAGACTTACGGGAGAAGGGCCTTATATCAACAGCAGGATAGCTATTGTTGTAGAGAGTGGACCTAAACAGGCAAGGAGTAAACGTTTAGCAATCATGGATTCTGATGGGGCTAATTTACGGTATTTAACTACTGAGAATGAATATGTAATAGGTCCTAAGATATCTCCAGACGGGTCTATGATTGCTTATGTAAGTTATGAAGGGATGAAAACGCCACACGTCAATATGTTGAATATTAATAATGGTAAACTAAGACGCTTTGTGGTGAAAGGACGTATGAGTTTTTCACCATCATTTTCACCAGATAGTCTATTTTTAGCTATAGGTCTTTCTGATAGCAAAGGGTCAAATATTCATTTGGTCAATCTGAAAAATGGTAAAATAAAACAACTCACCAATAGTATAGGAATAGATTCATCTCCTTATTTTTCACCTGATGGTAAACATATTGTGTTTGAATCTGATAGGAGTGGTGTTCAACAATTATATATAATGGATGTTGATGGAAGTAATGTAAGAAGGATAAGTTTTGGGAAAGGAAGATACGGTGCTCCATCGTGGTCTCCAAGGGGAGACTTAATAGCTTTTACTAGGTGGGGGAGTGGGAAATTCCACATTGGTGTTATGCGTATAGATGGGTCTCATGAAAAAATGTTGGTGGAGAGTTTTCTTAGTGATGGGGCAACGTGGTCGCCTAATGGCAGGGAGATAATGTTTTTTCAGGAAAGTAGAGGTAGAAATGGAAAAGCTTCGTTGCATAAAGTGGATATAACAGGGCACTTTAGAAAACAGCTTCCATTGCCATTCGCAGCTTCTGATCCGTCATGGGGGCCTGTTATGTAATATATGATTTATTTTTATGTGGTGATTTGTTGCTCATTGATTAAAGTGAGAGCCTTGTGTAAAAGAAGATATCACAGGTAGAAGGTGGTTGAGAGAGGAATGATTATGAATCAGAAATGGATATATGCGCTTGTTATTGGTACTTTTCTGAGTGGATGTGTGAGCATTGGTGGATCGGGAGACGGTGGGAGCGTTCTTAAGAAGGGTAATACTGATGGTATGGTGGTTTTTAGTGGTACACAGGACAGGGTTGGGGCTTTATCTAACCAGGCAGTCGATACTGAGAATCTAAATAAAGATATTGCAGCTGTAGTTAGCTATAAAGTTTTCTTTGATACAGATATGTCGTCTCTAGATAAAAAGGATAAGGAAACTCTTGCTTCTCTGGCTAAATCACTTAAAGCAGTTAGTAAGAAAGGTAATCTAGGGCGTATTATGATAGCAGGGCATACTGATGAGAGAGGCTCGAGAATGTATAATTTAGCTCTTGGTTTAAGGCGTGCTCAGTCTGTTAAGTCATACTTGATTTCTCAGGGTGTTAGAGAGGATATTGAGGTAATCAGTTACGGTAAGGATAGACCTGAGTTTACTGCATCTACAGCGTATGATTGGTCTATGAACAGGAGGGCTGTTATTATAGCGTTGGATCATGATGGGATCAAGATTGATATGTAAATGCGTTGTTGCGTCTTAATGTGGTTATATTGTTTTTTATAGCTGGGCGCATAATAGACTCTGTTGTGTTGTTGAGGGCATGTTGTTAGTTAGAGTGTATTGTCGTATCTGTATGATTGTTATGTGTAGTATACTGTGTTCTGTTCCTTTTGGAGCGGGATTTGTATGTAGTGAAGTGCAAGCCTTTACAAGTACAATGAATGATACGTCTTCTTCAATGTATTTATATGATAAGAATCTTCCTCATTCTGGAGAGGAGAGGGATGCTGGATATTCTCAGACACAACAGAATCTACTTGAAGACTTGCTTTATCAGGTTGAAGCGTTGGAGAAAGAAGTTAGATTCTTACGAGACATGCTAGAAGGTTTCCAACATGAAGATTCTATACGCTACCGTAAAATGCTGGAGAGTATTAGAGAGGTAGAGGATATAGTTGATCCTGCAGGTCATGGAGTTGTATCCATATTATGGAATGATTTCCAGATTCAGAAAAAACAGGGTGGTATGGGTGGTATGGATAAAGCCACAGCTACTCTCACAAAACAGCCTAATAGAGAGCAAGCTGATTATGATAGTAGTAAAGATTTGATCTCTAACACGACGGCTGGTATATATACGGGTAATAGCGTTGATAATAACATAATGGATGATGGCTTTATTGATAACTATGCAAGTGACTTTACATCTGAAAGCCGTTTATTATTAAATGATGATGGTTCTTCTGCTATTGGAGGAGGGCAGAGAGGGGCTGTTAGCTCTGATGACATGACAAGTGATTCTGTGCAGGCTTTAGATAGCTTATTTGATAAAGTAAGGAAAACAATGCAAGGAGGTTCGCCAGTAGTAGCTAAACATGATCTGGAGTATATCGTTGAACATGCCCCAGATGATTATGAGAAGGCTGGGGAGGCTTATTATTGGTTGGGAGAGATAGCTTTACTCAACGGTGACCCAGATTTGGCAAGGCGACATTTTATAGTAAGTGTGAATAAATATCCTGATAATAGAAAGGCATCATCAGCGTTATTACGCTTTGGAGTCATGATCGGAGATCTGGGAAATAAGGTAGGAGCGTGTGATATTATAGTTAACAAGATGTCTGAAAAGTATCCGTCACTTCCTGTTTTTATTGAACGATGGAGAGAATTTGAGGTATCAAAGCTTGGTTGTGCTTCTATGTGATGCTGTTTTAAGATGAGTAATTTTAGGGATATGTTATGGTGGGGGAATTTTGTCAAAGTACAGGTTGATTTTTCTTTGGATAGCCATTGGGGCTGTGATTTTTTCTCTTTATAATGTGTTCATAGGTCCTCGTAGGGCTGCTGTATACGATAATATACCATATTCTGCGTTTCTTGCTGCCTTGGATAATAAACATATAACCAGTGTCAGTATTTCTGATGGCATGGAGATAGTAGGTGAGTATAGTAGCGGTAGCAGGAAGTTTCGTACGTATGGCTATATTGATAGTGGTTTGCTTGAACGAATGTACGCTAATGGATTAGAGATAGAGATTGTTCCTCCTGCCAAACAGAGAAGTTGGTACTCTATGCTGCCATTCTGGCTTCCGTTTATAATAATGATAGGGATCTGGGTTTTCTTTATGAATCGTGCTCAGTCTGGTGGCAAGGTAGGAGGTGGGGCTCTTAGTTTTGGTAAGAGTAGAGCAAGGTTGTTATCGGAAAGTGCTGGTAAAGTAACTTTTGACGATGTTGCAGGTATTGATGAAGCAAAAGAGGAACTGCAAGAGATAGTTGATTTTCTTAAAGATACAAAAAAATATTCGAAGCTTGGAGGTTGTATCCCTAAAGGAGCTTTATTAATTGGGCCTCCTGGTTGTGGAAAGACTTTGCTTGCAAGGGCTATTGCTGGAGAAGCTGGAGCTCCGTTTTTTTCAATTTCTGGTTCTGACTTTGTGGAAATGTTTGTTGGTGTTGGTGCCAGTCGAGTGCGTGATATGTTTGATCAGGCAAAGAGAAATGCACCATGCCTTGTATTTGTTGATGAAATTGATGCGGTTGGTAGGCATCGTGGAGCTGGATATGGCGGTGGTAATGATGAGCGTGAACAAACTTTGAATCAGATTCTTGTAGAGATGGATGGTTTTGAGGAAAATGAGGGCGTAATTATTATAGCGGCTACTAATCGTCCAGATGTTTTGGATTCTGCTTTAACACGTCCAGGCAGATTTGATAGGAAGATAACGGTAACAAATCCTGATATTAATGGCAGATCGCAGATTCTTAAGGTTCATATACGTAAAATTAAGGATGGTCCTGATGTTGATATTCAGGTTATTGCACGTGGAACTCCTGGTTTCTCAGGGGCCGATTTAGCTAATCTTGTGAATGAAGCTGCATTACGTGCAGCTAGACTTGGCAAGAGTATAGTTACAATGGAAGACTTTGAATTTTCAAAGGACAAGGTAATGATGGGATCTGAAAGACGATCTATGGTGATGACAGATGAGGAGAAGCAACTTACAGCATATCATGAAGCTGGGCATGCTTTAGTAAGTGTAGAGGTTGAAGGTAATGATCCTATCCATAAAGCGACTATTATTCCTAGAGGGCAGGCGCTTGGTCTTGTAATGTCGCTACCAGAGCGTGACTTGCATAGTCGTACTATAAAGCAGTTGCGTGCAAGGATAGCTATGGCTTTGGCAGGTAGAAAAGCGGAAGAGATAGTGTTTGGTCATGATGATGTAACTAGTGGGGCTTCATCAGATATTTATTATGTTACTAGAATAGCTCGTTCAATGGTGGTAAGTTATGGAATGTCAGATAAGCTTGGCATGGTCTGTTATGACAGGAACGCATCAGGTAATGGCGAATGGGTAGGATCAGGAGATTTATATTCTCCAGCTACCCTTGATGCAATTGATGATGAGGTACGTAAGATTATTGATGAAGAAAGTCAGCGTGTCAGTCTTATTCTTAATAAGAAGTTAGATGTTTTACACAGGCTTTCTGCCGCTCTGCTTGAGTTTGAGACTGTAAGCGGAGATGAGATTCATACTATTTTACGAGGCGAGAAAATAGTACGTTATTCTGACGAGGAACAGATAGTTACTGATGCGGAGTCAAATGGTGATTCTGGTAAAGATGATAGAGGTGATACATCTGGTATTTTTAGAGTACCTAAAATAAAAAGAAATAAATAATCTATGTGATGTATAATTTAACACTTTATTTTATTTGTGAGTATGAGGTTGAGATTACCTTTACCAGTGTGTAAAGGTGGATGTATTGATGGGGTAAATATATATATATGGGTGATGACTGTGTTATAACAAGGTTCGCACCCTCTCCTACGGGTGATTTGCATATTGGAGGGGCAAGAACTGCTCTTTTTAATTGGTTATATGCAAGAAAAATGAGAGGAAAATTCTTACTTAGGATAGAAGATACAGATAGGTCACGTTCTTCAGATGATATGGTATCTGGTATATATAACAGTTTGGATTGGTTAGGGTTACATTGGGATGGTGACGCTGTCTCTCAGTATTCAAGGCGGGAAGTTCATAAAAGCGAAGCACTTCGTCTTGTTGAGTTGGGTTTGGCTTATAAGTGCTATGAATCTCCCGAAAGTATTATACTAAGGCGTGAGCAGGCAAAAGCTGAGGGACGTTCTTTCTGTTTTAGAAGTGAGTGGCGTGATGGAGCTAGAAATATACATGATGCAGAAGGTGAGTATGTGGTACGTCTTAGAGTGCCAGACGATCATGCTGAAGAACATACTGTAATATCGGATGTATTACAGGGAGAGGTTACATGGAATCACTCTGATCTTGATGATTTTGTTTTACTGCGCTCCGATGGATCTCCTACTTATATGTTGGCAGTTGTGGTTGATGATCATAACATGGGTGTGACCCATGTTATACGTGGTGATGACCACCTTACTAATGCAGCAAGACAAAGTTTATTATACCGTGCCTTGGGTTGGAGATTACCAAAGTACGTGCATATCCCAATGATCTTAGGTGCTGATGGAGCAAGACTTTCAAAAAGATACGGAGCAACGGGTGTATTGCAGTATAAGTCTGAAGGCTATTTGCCAGAAGCTCTATGCAATTATTTATGTAGGCTTGGATGGTCGCATGATAATGATGAGATATTTTCAATGGAAGAGGCAATAGAATGGTTTTCTTTTGATGGACTTGGGAAATCTCCTTCCAGATTTGATCTTAGCAAGCTTAATCATCTAAATGCAACGTATATGCGTAGTGTATCCCATGATAGGATTTTAAGTTTATTTAGTGATTTCTGTGATCTTAAAGGATATCACATCTCAGATGCAGTGATGGATATGTTTCGTAAATCATTAAAGGATTTATTGGTAAGAGCAAGAAACCTTGATGATTTATATAATTCAACATATTACCTTAGGGCTAGTGTGCCATTGCAGATAGAGGAAAAGGCATCTCAATTATTAACAGGCAGTAACTTAGAATTGATAACTGAATGCTTTGCTGATTTACTATCTGTAGAGAATTGGACAGAGGCTGATATTGAAAGAAGAATGCGAGAGTTTGCCACTATAAAAGATCTTTCTCTTGGCAAACTGGCGCAACCTGTAAGAGTAGCCCTTACAGGGAGTACAAGCTCACCAGGGATATTCTCAGTTATGGATGTGCTTGGGAAGGATGAGTGCATGGTGAGGGTAATGGACATTACAGGTACAAATATTTGTAATTTTGTAAATGATAGCAAGTTATAATAGCAGTATTATACTGTATGTAGCCGTAGGATGTTTAGCTATGTGTAATAAATTATTATTGGAAGAAATTGATATTTATAGGTTAGGTTAAGTATGGCAGTGGATAAAACGGAGAATTATAATTCTGATATGTCTGCTGTTTTAACAGTTGACGGTTCTAGGTATGTGTTACCAGTATATAAGGCAACGGCAGGTGCTCCTGTCATTGACATTCGTGACCTATACAGTAAAACAGGGTTTCTGATGTATGATCCTGGATATACATCTACAGCTGCGTGTAGATCATCAGTAACTTATGTTGATGGAGAGAATGGGCGTTTATTATACAGAGGTTACTCAATAGAAGAGCTTGCAAGTAAATCTAATTATCTTGAGGTTGCTTATTTATTGATTAATGGTGAACTACCTACTCAGGAACAATTTGATACTTTTAATAAGTCTGTAGTACAGCACACTATGTTACATGAGCAGATGGTTCATTTCTGGCGAGGATTCCGTAGGGACGCACATCCTATGGCAGCAATATGTGGAGTAGTGGGAGCTCTTGCTTCTTTCTATCATGATTCTATAGATATTGATGATCCTATCCAAAGAAATATAGCTATAATTCGTATGATTGCAAAGATGCCAACAATTGTGGCGAATGCGTATAAATATTCACTAGGTCACCCATTCATGTATCCTAGAAATGATTTGATGTATGCTGAGAATTTTCTGTATATGTGTTTTGCTGTACCATGTGAGGATTATAAGATAGATCCTGTACTATCCAGAGCTATGGATTTGATGTTTATGCTTCATGCTGATCATGAACAGAATGCATCAACATCTACAGTCAGGTTATCCAGTTCGTCTGGGGCTAATCCGTTTGCGTGTCTTGCAGCAGGTATTGCTTGTTTATGGGGGCCAGCACATGGAGGAGCTAATGAGGCATGTTTAAATATGTTAAGGGAGATAGGAACGGTAGATCGTATTCCAGAGTATGTAGCACGTGCCAAGGATCGAGGAGATCCTTTTAGATTGATGGGTTTTGGTCATAGGGTATATAAAAGTTATGATCCAAGGGCAAGAGTGCTGAAGGAAGCTGCTCACGATGTACTTTCTCTTTTGGGAAGCAAGCATAATAACATATTACAGGTTGCTTGTGAGTTAGAACACATAGCAAATTCAGATGATTATTTTATTGAGAAGAAATTATATCCTAATGTTGATTTCTACTCAGGTTTAATCCTGGAGGCTATAGGATTTCCTACTTCTATGTTTACGGCCATTTTTGCGGCTGCCCGTACTGTTGGTTGGATAGCGCAATGGTTAGAACAGCTGGAGGATCCTGAAAAAAAGATAGGTAGACCTAGGCAGTTGTATGCAGGGAATAGTGGGCGTAAGTACGTAGAGATAGGAAATCGCTCCTTTCATAATCCTTCATCTTTGTAGTATTAAATTCTGAATTAGTATTTGGCATTATATTACAACGGGTTATATACCATTGATAATATGCGTTCTAATATCATTACTTAGTATGACCTGAGAAAATGATGATGAATTTGAATGTGTTTTATGACAAACTATTGTGGAGATAAATTCCATGTTTTACTTGTGGAAGTAAGGCATAGGAGAAAGATATTTATAGGTATCATGTTTGATACTTCGAGTAGAAAAATTAAAAATCTTGGGAAACTACAAGAAATTTTAATAGATATTGAAACTGATGAAAATGGTTTTATTGACAGGCAATGTCCAAATAAAGATATTTGTTAATCCATTCCAAAGGAATGGTGGACGAGCAGTATATTAATAAATTAGGTGATAATTCTTATAAAGTTGGGCAAAGGATTGTTATTTCATGTCATGATGTTGATGTCTCCTTTATTTTTTTAAGACAGCTTAAAGACGGCTGACAAGATTGGAAGTTGTTTTCCTAGTGATTGAGAGGAATTATAAGCATTTAAGGAATTGACCCCTTCAAGGAGGTGAGGATGCTCTGTCCATATCAACGAGCAGACATTTATCATCATCTGAAGATGCTATTATAATGATTCGAGAATACATCAAAAATAAAAGAATGGCTGGGAGACTTGGATTCGAACCAAGATTGACGGAGTCAGAGTCCGCAGTTCTACCGTTAAACTATCTCCCATAGAGACATATAACAATAATTTTATTGTCTGATAAATACACTATATTTGTCTTATACGCGAGGAATATTTTATAAAATTATGAAAAATATATAGGAAATGTTCAATTTATAAATTACAGGCATCATATATATTCTTTCAGCATACCCCCTAATATATATAAGGGGGTAATCATATAAAATACATGCATGTACCTGATTTATATAATGTTATCCTGTTTCCAGTGTAGCTGTAATGTAGATAATGAATACACACCTATAAATATCAGATTACTTTATGAAATTATTAACTTTTATCGTTTATCTGTTATACACCGGCGTCGATAATCCCCCTTTCAGCGTTGGGACGAGGAGCCATTAGAATAATTCCTTATGTGAGAACAGGAATTTATTTACGGCTCCTCGTTGTATAGATTATTTCAAACTGAATATTATCATAAATACGTATTATATTATAATACGTGATTTGAATAAGAGAGTATGTATTATTGCGCCAGATTATTCTCTGCAGCATCCATACTTTCAGAAGAGAAAGAAATATCTTTCTCTTGAAACATTTGTCTGAGCTCTCCAGCCTGGATCATTTCCCTGACTATATCAGAGCCTCCTACGAATTGACCTGCAATATATAATTGAGGAATAGTTGGCCAGTCGGAGAATCGCTTAATACCTTCTCTAATATTCTGATCCTCCAGTACGTCAATATCAACAAAGTCAACGCACAGAAAATTCAGAATAGAAGCAACCTGAGAGGAAAAACCACACCGTGGAAAGTATTTGTTTCCTTTCATATAAAGCACTACAGAATTATTTTCAATTGTTTCACGTATTGTATCAAATACATTACCAGAATTCATATCTGTTGTCATAGTCATAAGTCCTTCACATTTCATCATAAGTACGGGTTTCAATCTGTAATGCATGCATGAAACCAGTGTTCACATCAAGAGCATCACCAAGAGCTTTATAGACCATCTGGTGGCGTTGTATCCTTGTTTTTCCCACAAACGCATCAGAAATAACAATCATAGAAGATTTATTTCCATTGCTTTCAACCTTAACCTGTACAGAGTTTGGTAAGAAAGATTTTATAATTATATTCTCTAAGGAATTATCTTGTTCTTCACTATGTAATATACTCAAATTACCTCTCAAAAATTTTATACAGAATGTATTATTTTCCCATAATATAAGGCAGATAATTTTCAAATGCATCAGTAAGGCACGATATGGAAATACTGCTATTATCTAATATAAGCTTATCTCCTCCAGTATAACCAATTTTCCTAGCGTGAACACCAGCTGCACGAGATATTTCTACAATCTCATCTACATTTCCAGCATGTACTTCGCACAGGTACCTAGACTGATCTTCACCGAAGAACCACTCAATAGGTTGTAAATATTTCTCATCCACAGGTTGCTCTATTTTTGCTCCTATATTGCCAGCAATAACCATTCTTGATATTGCAGCAGCTAAACCACCCCTGCCAAGGTCTGTGCAAGATAATAAAAGATTACCAGCATTCAGATTAAGTATAAGTTGACCTGTAGCCACCTCCATTTGTGGGTCTACTATAGGAGGAGAGCCATTGTTATTAGCATCATCTAAGATACTCATAAGTAAAGAGGAGACAAGATGACCATTGGTCTTCCCAAATAATATCAATACATTACCAGTTTCTTTTATGACATGGGTAAGCACACGAGAAACATCATCTACCAGCCCCACACCGCATATAACAGGTGTAGGCAGAATAGGGATTTCGCCAGAAGTCTGATTATATAATGAGACGTTACCAGATACTACAGGATAATTCATCTCTCGACATGATCTGCTAATTCCTTGTACACATCCTACGAACTGTCCCATACTAATCTTATTGTTGGGATTTCCAAAATTAAGACAGTCAGTCACAGCCAAAGGCTGAGCCCCCGTTGATATAAGGTTCCTATAGGTTTCAGCAACTGCCTGCATTCCACCTATTACCGGATCAGCCGCACAGTAGTAAGGACATACGCCTGAAGTCATAGAGATACACTTTTGAGTATCAGCAATACGAATAACTCCCGCATTCCCACCAGGAGGTAAGATAGTTCTTGATAAAATTGTATGATCATACTGCTCCCAAACCCAACGTCTTGAACTCTTCTCAGGAGACGATATTACTTTGGTCAGTAAGTCAGCAATGTTATCATAGGTAGCATTCAGCTGTCTCCCTTCAGCATTATCCGAGGAAACAATTGAATATTCACAGGTATAACGTGGAGCATCATCAGTTAGCAAGGATACAGGAATCGAAGCATGTTTTTCATCGTTGAACATAATATCAATGGTATCTCCAGATGTATTGATATTCCCTATAACAGCAAAGTCAAGTGCATGATAAGATGCAATACTGCGTACCGCATCAATATTATCAGGGGTTACAATAAGCAACATACGCTCCTGACTTTCAGATAGCATCATATCGTAAGGAGACATATTAATCTCTCTACAAGGTACTTTATCTAGATCCAGGATAACCCCAACTTTTCCTTTAGATGCTATTTCTACAGATGCACAGGTAAGACCTGCGGCACCCATATCCTGGATAGCAACAATCAAACCTTTATGCATGATCTCCATGCATGCTTCCATTAACTTTCTTCCATAGAAGGGGTCTCCCACCTGTACGGTAGGACGCTGGTTCTCTTTCTCTTGTGAAAAATCACCAGATGCCATAGTTGCCCCACCCAAACCATCTCTTCCAGTGGCTGCGCCTAAGTATGCGACTAACATTTCCTTATTGTTGACGGAAGGTTCTGAGTAGTAAATATTGTCACGATTCGCCAATCCTGCAGCAAATGCATTTACAAGGCAATTATTATTATATGACTTATCAATAATAACTTGCCCACCGACAGTAGGAACTCCAAAAGAATTCCCATAACCACCAATTCCAGCTATTGCAGATGATAAGAGATATCTATTTTTTTTGTTTGCAAGATCCCCAAAACATAGCGTGTTCATTAACGCAATAGGTCTAGCTCCCATAGTAAAAACATCTCTGAGAATACCACCAACCCCAGTTCCTGCTCCTTGATATGGTTCAATAAATGAAGGATGATTATGACTTTCAACCTTAAACACCAAAGCGTGTTCATCACCAATGTGTATTACCCCTGCGTTTTCTCCAGGCCCCTGAATCACCCATGGAGCATCAGTATGCATAGTTTCCAGCCATACTTTTGATGACTTATATGAGCAGTGCTCATTCCACATAGCAGAAAATATCGCTATCTCAAGAGAGTACGGTATTCTATGCGTACATTCCTGCACTTTCTTAACCATCAAGGTGCTTTCTTCATAAGTCATCCCATGATTTATAGCAAATTCGATAGCTTCTTCAGTGGTGTTAAAGGATGGTACAGGCATATAATATCTCTGTCTATTTATCACATAACTAAGTTAGAATTCTTTAAGATATCCCAATTGAACAGAATAATATCAGTTAAACATGGTGGAAAAAAGATAAATTATGGTGATATTTAATTTTTATAAGTTTTTTATTAAGGCAAGGGATAGATATTTAAGTGTTTGTGCATAATGTAATATCCATAGCAGATCTGTGAATCCCTTTAACAATATTTTGCAGCATTGCAGAGGACTGATGGATTAATATCCCAGATACTACTATGATTAGATTTGATTTTTTAGTTTCCTTTGTATGTATATCTAAGAATACATTTCTCAGGTCATGAGATTTGATGGTTACAGAATTTGTAGATAATGTTACTTTATATGATGTATCATCTTTTATCCAGCAGGTGTTTATATATTGATGTAGATTACTGTAGAAATCTTCATATGTTATTGTAATTGGGATGGACATCTGCACCTCTTCGACATGGGTGCCATTTTCGCTGTATTCTTCTTTTTCTGGAGGGATATATCCTGTGTCGGGATGTATAGATGTTATAGGAGGTAGAATCGAAGAAGGCATCTCATTAGAATGAGCAGTTTTGTAATGATTGGTAATTGAAAGTAGCATTACAAAACAAAATACATATGTACTATATGGATAGAAACGCATGTGTACAGATTCCTCATTGTTACAATATTTTCATAAGATGAATTCTATCATCCATATACATGTACATGTTGGTCTGAAAAAGTTAATGCATTACGTACAAGAAGAAATTGCTAATTAAGAATTGTAGAACATGCACGGACAATGCCATTTAACAAGAATGCTCCATCATAATCAGCGGCTCTTACAGTGCCAATGGCACGCTCAGGGTGAGGCATCATACCCAGCACACGCTTATTGGATGATAGAATTCCTGCTATATTCCCTACGGATCCATTAATATTTGCATCATCGCTTACAATACCTTCAGGAGTTGCATAGCGAAAGGCGATGCGTCCTTCACTATTCAAAACATGCAGATTTTCATCATCAATAGAATATCTACCATCATGATGGGCAACAGGCATCGTAATCACGTTAGATGTTAGAGCAGATGTAAATGCACTATCATCATTGCACACCAATAAAGGAACTGATGTACATATGAACTTAAGCTTGGCATTACGTTCCAAAGCTCCAGGTAAAATCCTGCATTCTGTAAGGATTTGGAATCCGTTACAAATACCAAGAATATATCCACCACGCTCGTAGAATTTAACCACAGCATTAGTAACAGGTGCTCTGGATGCAATCGCTCCACAACGAAGATAATCACCAAAAGAATATCCACCGGGAATTACCACCAAGTCGACATAAGAAGGCACTTCCGAAGAGTTATGATGCAGCAAACAAACGGAATCACTAGTGATCAATTCAAGAGCCTCACGCGCATCATCCGCACAATTAGATCCAGGGTAGGTAACAACTGCTGCTTTCATAAAATACGACTATGCCTCGTACATTGTCTTGTTAAATAAGAATATTTCCTGAAACGTATAACATCATGGAGGTGTAAGTGTCAAACTCTAAACTGTAGAATATGAAGATATGTCACTTAACTTCTTTCAGAAAAGAGTGTTTTGCTGAAATTTATTGTCGTTACAAGTTGATTTGGATAGATGTTTATTAGTATCTCCTTTTTGGGGTGAGTTATTGCGTATAGAAATGGTATTCTTTTCTGTTGGTTTCCTAGGTTGTGAATCTTGGTTGCATACTATGGCTTTTGTTGGTCCATCAATCATTTCTATATTTATTTTCTGACCACTGAACATTTGGTGTGATGATGATATAGGGAAATTACTTTGCTCATCCCTGATAACAGCAAAACCTCTTTGTATGACAGATTGATAACTAACAGCACGCAATAAATCAGAGATATGCTGTAGGTGATATTGTTGCTTACGATAGAATGTAATACATGCGTACTTTATTCTTTGTGAGCTTTTCTCTAGGTTCTTTTTATGCTCTATAATTAGATTGCTTAAAAGTACTGGACGCAGATGCTTTTGTAACGAGGAAAATATTAATTTATTTTCTGAAAGGTTATGGTTAAGCTCCTTAAGAACTTTAGAAGAAATATGATCAAGATGCTGTTGCCTTTCCCTGCAAATTGACATAGGAGACATGAGCTGCCTATTGATAAGGGCAAGAACTTTTTTAACATGAGACATTCTGTGTTTTGAGATCTGTAAAATCCTTAGGTGTAAGGAGTTTATATTTGTTATCAGGGATATTTTAGAAGGAACAGCAATCTCTGCTGCCGCTGTTGGTGTTGGGGCTCGTATATCAGCAGCATAATCAATCAAAGTAAAGTCTATTTCGTGTCCAATTGCAGAGATTATAGGAATTTCGCTTTCTGCTACAGTACGCACTAGTGTTTCATCATTGAACTCCCATAGGTCTTCAAGGGAACCACCACCTCGTGATATAATAATAACATCAGGACGTGTTATATCATGGCGATGGCCTTCAGGTGCTGTGAATTTCCCATCGTGTTGGGAGGGAAGGGAGTTAAAGCCCTTAATTGCATTACACACATCCCTAGCACATTGATTTCCCTGTACAATAACAGGCCATATAATAACTCTGCTAGGGTATTTATCTTTCAGCCTTGATAATATATCCCGTATTGCAGCACCAGAAGTAGATGTAATTACTCCTATTGTTTCTGGAACAACAGGGCATTTCTTCTTACGGCTTTCCAGAAAGAGCCCTTCTGCAGCAAGTTTTTTGCGTCTTTCTTCCAGCATAACCATAAGAGATCCTATGCCTGCAGGTTGAATTTTCTCTATAATAATTTGGTATCTGGAGCTGTTAGGGTAAGCTGAAATAGAGCCCACAGCAATAATTTCTAAGCCTTCCTCAGGTAATATTTTTAGATTGCGTGCTACACCTTTCCATATTACAGCGTCAATGCGTGCTCCTTTATCTTTCAGAGAGAAATAACAATGTCCCGAAGAGTGGATACCCTTATATCCCGAGACCTCACCCTTGATGCGGATGTAGCCATAATTTTTCTCTAAAGTTGATTTGATATCGCGTGATATCTGAGAAATCGTGTATTCAGGAAGGTTGTCAAGATTGGTTGATTCTTTAATAGCCAAATTGTCCCTGTTTTGTTGGAGGGTATATAAAACACATTGCTTTATCAGTTGTTCTTGCACTGTAACAGTGCGGGGGGTAATGTAGCACTTTATATTGATGAGTGTCTATGTTATTTCTTCGTCTGATATGACTAAATCAATTTCTTTTGTTTGGTAGAGAATGATGTGTAGCTCATCCTTGGTAGAGAAGGGAGGAGGCTGTTAGGCATTTTATGAGACTAGGAGACGAAATGAATGGAATGAAAGTTCTGGTGTTAGGTTGCGGAGGGCGTGAAGTATCGCTTGCATGGAAGATTGGGTGTTCAGATTTGGTGTCCTGTGTATGGATAGCGTCAAATGATAAGGACATAATGCAACATAGTTACTGTAAGTATGTCTGTCTGGATGTTAACAACGACATGGATATTCTGGATTTTGTTACTGCAGAAAAGATAGATCTTGTTGTTATCGGTCCAGAGGCGCCACTTGAGGCTGGGGTTTCTGATAGTCTTCGCAGCAGAGGTGTTCTTGTATTTGGACCTTCAAAGGCCGCAGCAAGGTTGGAAACATCTAAACATTTTGCACGGCAGGTGTGTTGTGAGGCAGGTGTTCTTGTTGCTGGGTTTGAGTTCTTTACGTGTATAGAACAAGCTAAAGAATATTTGGACAGTAGTAAAGCAAAGTACCCTTGTGTAGTAAAATGGGATGGTTTAGCTGCTGGGAAAGGAGTGGTAATTTGTGATGATCGGGAGCATGCTATTCAGGCAATACACGATATGTTTAATAAATTTGCAACGGCATCACTTGATCAGAATAACAGGGAAGGTGTCTTGATCGAGGAATACATTCCAGGCAGAGAGATAAGTTACTTTGTCTTTACAGATGGTAGAAATATTGTTCCACTTGGGTGCGCATCAGATTATAAGAGGATTGGAGAAGGGAATACAGGTGGGAATACAGGTGGTATGGGAGCAATTAGTTATCCTGATATGATTACCTCTGAACATGCTCGTTCTGTATGTGAGAAAATAATCACTCCTTGTATAAGAAGGATGGCGGAAAGAGGTGAAGAATATAAAGGTGTTTTGTATGCTGGTCTTATGATAAGTGATAATGGGGACTATCTTATTGAATTTAATGCAAGATTTGGTGATCCAGAATGTCAGGCTCTGATGATGAGGATGCAATCAGATATAGTGCCTATTCTTATGGGGTGTGCAGGAGGAGAGGGGTATTCTCTGAATGATTGTGATATTACCCTTTCAGGTAATTATTCAATGAATGTTGTGCTGGCTTCTGCTGGGTATCCCAATTCTTATAAAACAGGTATTCCCATCAATTATCCTGATGTAACTGAATTATATGATGATAGGGATAGTGTTAAGTTGTTTTATGCTGGTGTAAAAAATAAAAATGGGGTTCCTGTTACATCAGGAGGTAGAGTGCTTAATGTATGTGTTGTTGGAAACAGCTTAAGTCAGGCAATGGAAAAGGCATATTATCTTGTGGATATGATTGCTTTTGAGGGGAAGACTTTCAGAAAAGATATAGGAATGTAGTCTTATTTTTTATAAATCTTAAAATAGCTTATGCGGATGTTTAATATAATACGCTAACTCTACTTAGTATAATCTCAGACATGAGCAATTTAGATATAATATATCAATTGATGACATCAGGGATCTTATAGGTATAAAAGTAAGGAATAGACCCGTTTGCTAAAGAGATTATGATTAACTTTTATGAACATGGAAGGTTATATATTGTATAATTCTTGTCTCATGTGCCATTACAATACGGCTCTATCAGGAATCTTATGTAATACGCTTATAATAGGCTAAGGAGAAAGGAGTCGTATATTCGAAATGCAGGTTTACGAAAAATATGGATATAATGGCGTTTATGATTGATGCCAGCATATAACAATCCATTGTATTTCTGGCAACGGTGTGAAAAAGCATATAAATGCATGTCATGCGATTGAAGATGACATTATTAGATTCATACTTGAAGATACAAGATGTATAGAATGTCATAAATGTAACTATCGAAATGATCCTTGCAAATTCAACTGCGTCATTATGTCACAGCAAATATTTAGATAGTTAGAAGATTCCATGAAAAAGCAAGTAACGGCTGCCTAAATAGCTAGATAGTATAACATAAATAGGCTAGAGATTTTGGTGGGCGTATCAGGACTCGAACCTGAGACCCGCTGATTACTTCTAGGTCTTTGTTAATAGACCCAGACTGGACTATCCCTTCACCTTAACATACTGTGGATATGTATATCCATACCGTTACAGACAGTCTTAGGTGGGTGCCGTCTAGTCTCTACACCTTCCTGTTTCTTCATTCAGGCTTGGCTCGGGATTGTCGGACCCGTACCGAGTTCCCCGAATTTGACACCTTATTCACTTGGGAATTTCTACCCAAGGCTCCCTTTAAACTTATTCAAGAGTCAGCTGCTCTACCAACTGAGCTATACGCCCCTTCACTCATTATATATCAAATGTGCGTGATTAGAAAGTTTTTTTGATAAGATGATATGTTCTTTGTAAAAATCATTAACGAAAAACAGTTATTCAAGTCATTGGATTAGATGTCTCTTTCAGATGTTTTCTATATAACAATATATAAGATTAGATTGCGATAAAGGCTTGATTTCTAAAGTATTATTACTAATAAATTATCGATATTTATTACGCATATGGAAGTAATTTGGTTAATATCATTGTAAAAACACCTGTATTATTCTATAATGATATAGAGCATGTGTTGTTAAGGGCTGCCAGGAGGGTAGGATGTCGAGTATTATTCCGAAGGCTGGAGGGCTGGCTGTTCACCAGGTTGTTTCTCCTGTTGATGCTGACAACTGTAGTAGTGCAAATGTTTTTGGCGCAGAGGCTAAGTCTGCTAAGTCTGCTAAGTCTGCTAAGTCATGCAGTGCCAAGGCACCTAAGAGCATTCTCAAAAAGACAGATTCCTTCCCAAATATGTCTTGTAGTCTATGGGGTGAGAATACTAAAGGTCGTGCGAAACAGGTAGAGTTCTGTAGAGCTGTGACTTTTAGAAGTTGCTACGATGACGATTCTGATGGCTCTTCATACGTGCAGGATTCTACAAAAGCACTTTCTGCAGGAAAGTTGCTCAGTAAAACCAGAACCAAAGACGAGACATACTTGCCATCTGAAACTGCGGGTAAAGTGTCAGACAAATTTCTTCATGGTGAAAAATGGAGACCTTCATTATTACCTGGGCATATGTTATGGGAGAAGGGTACACAGAGTACACTAGAGGAAATGGATAGTGCAAAAGGAGCGCTTCTCAATCTTAAATGTGCAAAAAAATGGGATGCTCTGTGTTCCAATGAGTGTGCATCATATAAGAAGGCTGAAGCTTCTATAAAACTTGCTTGTAGAAAATTTTGTGCAGAGCATGAGCTGCAATTAGAAGCTGCAAACAGGATGCCTCCACAAAGTTGGGTATGTGGAGATATGGGGCCTTCAGCTGTTGCATGTATTGATAATAGTACAGGTATAGCTATACATACTCGTGCTTGCCCTTATGTAGAGGGCAGTGTTGATACCTTTATGTTGACAGGGCAGCACGTGTCAGAGGAAGAGCGTCGTTTGCCAACGCAAAAGTTGTCGCACACAGTTTATCCTGTATTTATTACCCCTGAAGTTCCTCTTGTAGCTTCTAAAGTTTCGTCTGCATGTAATGAATCTAACCATTTATCGTTTGAAAGACTTTTGCATAGTCTACGAGAAAGGAAGAATGAGGCAGAATGTGAGAAATTATCAGGGATAGAAGGTGGAATAGCTCAATCAATCCCTGAGGAGAGTGCTCGGAATAAATTTTTAACACAATTCCAACATGGGGGATGTGCTCAGAAGCGTGCAGAAGTCATCAATAATATTTTTCAAGATATTGGTTTGGATGAGAAGCTCTCTATATCCGAAAGAGCTACAGTTCTGCGTAGTATTTTTAATGTTTCGTCTAGTGGCACTCCGTATATCTCTCGTTCTGCTGATTGTGCGGCATGCAAACAGATTACAGACCTGGTAGATTTACTGCTGTTACAAGTTGCTGCAAGTGTCGCCGCAAAGGAAACTGTCTCAGATAGCGGGGCAGCTTCAAGTGACACAAGACTTGCTATTTTGCAAGAACTTAATAGTAAGTTGGCAAATTATCCTTTAATAGGCGATCGCTTTGGATTAGCAAGCAAGACTGCAATGGTTGATTTGTTGCAGTATTGGATTGGTGCCGCAGACGCAGCTGCATCAGGCAAATACGGTAATTCTAGAAAGAAATTGACGGATTTTTTTCAATTAAAGAACTGGCGAGACTCTGATGTTCCTGATTTACTAAAGATGCGATCTATAGCTACATCCTCAGTCTCCCCCAGTGATAACTTATATGCTGATGAAGAGAGTGCTGCTTCTCCAACTACTGTTAACATTGTGGAAAAAGGGCAATATTCAGATAAGGTGATGCAGGAAAGATTTGCAGCTACTGATAATGCCAGATCTAGTAGGCTTAATAGAGATGCTCCTTTTTTGGATCATCAGCAGAAATTCCGATTGGGTATGGAGAGCAAGAGAACTCAGGATCCCAGCGAAGAACCTAGAAAGCCGATAAACCACGATGCTTATCCAGGTTATGATGTGGCTTATAAAGAAGCCGATTTACGTGATATCTTCGATCTGAAAGTGTCAGAAGATATTGATGTTTGTGATTTATGTGAATATTGCATATCAGCATATAGAGCAGCTGTTGATGGAAGGTCGTTAACAAAGAAATATGGTCTGTTTCCTGGTATTCAGTTGAAAGAATGCTGTGATGCCTTAGCAAATGAAATGTATGACACGTCAACCTTGCTTGGGATGAGTAGAGGGGGTAATGGAAGCAAGAAATGGTGGTTAGCGCAAGCAGAAGATAGGCAGCTTGAGGATAGCTTAGTTCAGAAGTTATTCAGTCTTGCTGGCTCGTTGCATAGTGATAAAGATGAAGAGTATGAGGTATGTGTTGTTGTAGATACAGATGCTGACGCGCATCTTGCTGCCCTCTATTTATCTGATGCCCGTGGTAGATTGCTTGACAAAGATAGCCGTATCCCAACAATAAGAGTTGTGACGCGGAGCAGCCTCTCCTCCCGCGGTGATGACGCAAAGCAAGATCTAATGACCCAGCTATTGAAGAAGGAGCCAAGAAGGCAGTTTGCTGCGTGTCAGGTGAAATGGGGAAAGCCATTATATATAGAATATGAGGAGGCAGGTGTTCCTCAGGGAGCATGTGCGTCTACGGATTCTGAAGATGGATCTGTTCTTATTGTGGCTCAGGACGGTATTCTTGATGAGAAAGATGTACAGGGTAAATGTATTTATCACGGTAAGGATTCTCAGGCAGCAAGTAGTAGTTACATGGTAGAAAGCTATCAAGAGTTATTTGATAAGTTTGTAAATACTACTGTTTGTGAAGAGGTTATAGCATGTATATGCTCTGACATAAACAAAAGACACAGAATACATGTTGGTGTAGAAGATTTTAGTAGTATAGATATACAGAAAATTATACATGCAGCCAAAAAAGACTTTAAGAAGTATATGGCACAGTCATCAGTCAATAGCAATAATTTTTCTGATCAAGATATAAAAGATAAAATATTTCAGTCCTTGAATGAATGCAGTGAGGAGTGTCAATCACAATGTACGGCTATCCTCACTATAGCAGATAAAGACAATGATGGTAGTGAGGAGCGTATTTGGGATCAGGTTTTATCTTCTAGAGAGAAGGATATATTGGCTGACCATGAAAATAGGAGTCAAAGACCCAGAGATAGACTTGTAGATGCTAAGGATAAGGTGTTAGCGAGAGCTAACAGCATTAAGGAAGTGGTTGCACAGAACGCTGATGCTGCCCATCAGATATCTAATCTGTTATCTATACTAAGTGAACAAGAAGCAATGAAAGCAGCTATCGCAAAGAGTCGCGCATTTCGCAATTCTGAGCTAGAGAAATTGCAAGAGCTTCAAAAGAGCTGCATTCAATCACGTAAAGTCGCTATATCAAAGGACAATGCAGGAAAAGAATTTGTTAAAGGTGTTGATCAGAATGATAGTGAAGATGAAGAAAAACTGCCAACTTCAGAGAAATTAGAGAAAGCTGATTCAATCATTAAAGAGCTTGAAGTAGCATATCATAGAAATCTTGCACGACGAAAAGAATGTTTGGATCAAGCATATAATACACAGGGAGTTGCGGTATCATTTGTAAATGAAGTTATTGAAGAGTTTCGTGATATTATGGCACACACATATACCTTTCCTGTACTTCAGCTTGGAAAGGAAGCAATAGTTAAGCTGTCTAATATACTTACTTGCAATAGCAGAGCGCCCTTAGAAGGCAAAGTGAGAGTTATAGATATTATTTCCAATATATTTGATACTGTCATTGATTCGTATGACGCCGTTCAGAGAGCCATAGATAAGGGACATGAAGAAATAAGAGATGACATAGAAACAAGAGATGACGATATTAATGTAAAAGAGAAGGCATTTAGGGAAAAGAAAGTAGTAGAAAGAGACAAATTATATATCCCTGAATTTGAAAATCGTTTAGAATATTACAAAGGATATATTTCACAACACAAATGCATGTATGAATTAGGAAGAAATAGTTTAGACCGCAACAATAAAGGGAGGGCAGACATGACTGGCACGATGAAGACATCAGGTGCAGCAGCATCTACAGCGCAAGGTCAGATGACTGGTAGTGGTAATCCCGCTACAGGCTTTCAAATGGGCGAAGAACAAACATCTGAAGCCGTGAAGCAAGATGATCATGGTGCCCTCGGGAATTCCAAAGATGGGTCTTTCCCCTCTGGAATCTTTGATACAGATACTGTTATTGACGGTGCCACATCTCCCTCCAGCAGCAAAGGATTAGATAGAAGCAAAAGCACCTCCGACCTAACAACAGTAAATGCAGCTGGATCAAAAGGAGGTATGACAGGTTCTACAAACACCAAAGATATTGTCACTAGCTTCGGAGAAAGATTAAGTAGAAGAAGAAGCACCTCCGACCTAACAAAAATCACTATAGCAGAGTTAGCCGATACAGCAGAGTTAAGGGAATGGATGGCTGCGTACGATGGTAGTAAGAACTTGAATTATCAAGAGTCGCACGAGGATATAGATACAGATACAGATAGAAAAAAGGCTGAAAGCTCTGCTAAGCAGGGTGCTTTCTCCTCACCTGATGGTAAAGACGAGCCGGTTAAAGAAGAGCCGGTAATGGTGCAATTCAGCCTTGATATGCTAGGAGAATCGTCTCATAATGATAAAACAAGCGTAGTAGAGGATTATGGTTTTAATTCTGAAGATGAAGATGAATATGAAGATGAAGATGAAGATGAAGAGCCCATAGCTGCCTTGGCAAAATACGCTGGACCTTTCAGCAAATTTGGGCATACAAATGATTTGCCGAGACTCCTACCCACCGTACCCTTATCGCAAGAAAGAGACGATAGCTTGGATGGGATAGGAGCAGGAGAAGTCTTGGTGCAGAGAGAGACGTTTGAGCCTCATTCTTTCGTGCCAATAGATAATCCAAGTGTGGGGAATAGCGATTCGAATAGTCAACTACAACATGATGCTGATGCTGATGATGCTGAAGTTACTACTATACTTGATCAAGTTAATAAAGCAGCAACAGATGTTGGTTCAGGAAATCTTCCCGTCAACGATAGCATCAAGCAGAGAAGATCATCTTCTAGCCCCTTAGCCAAAGACAATGATGATTCAGGCAGTGAGGGGTCATACGAAGAGGGTGAAGCTAATCTTCAAGAGCTTTCTTTAGCCCAAGACCATGAGGTGTCAGACAATGATGATTCAGACAGTGAGGGGGCATACGAAGAGGGTGAAACTAATCTTCAAAAGCTTTCTTCCTCCCCCTCGAGCTCGGAGGGATCTTCACGCTCTAGCAGCCCGCCGCCTGCTATCCCGCTTAGCAGCCCGCCGCCTAGCGACGAAGACATGGGAGGAAATTATGATTCCAATCGGGATAGCAGCAGCTCGCCTCCTCCTCTCCCGCTTAGCCCGCCGCCTGCCATCCTGAATACAGGTAGGCCAGTAGGTACCCCCCCCACCACCATAGGTGACCATACCGCTGCCTTGTTAGTAACAAAGCAGGCTTTGATAAGAGTCCGAGAGCGATTCTCTAAGCAAGCAAAGAGTGCAGAAGCAGTAGCAGCACTTGTTGAATTAGTGAGAAAATTAAAGGAAGCCCATCAAGAAGTAAGTGGCGCTATATCTGCTGATGTTATGCAAGACGGTCCTGATTCTATCCCAGCCGGATCATCAAGTAGTAAGCCTTTACCAGTACAGACATTCCCCCAGAATGTTCCTCTTGGTAAAGATCAGAGGAATATTTTCATTGATTTCATTAGCAGTTATGAAGATATGAAGCGTTTTGTGGCACAGGAATTAGGAGATGATACGTCTAAAGAAGGCGATATTTCTGCTATACTACGCCTCCCCTCATTATTGGATGGAAAGATCGATACCTTAGAAGACAAAGATTTAATGGAAGCAAGTAAAGATGCGTTAGGCAACGCACAAATACTTCAAAAATATGCTAGTGATTTAATAGGCAGATTACGACATCTTCTTTCAGAGAAAGATGACGCATTAACCAAGATGCACGGTGTAATAGATAGCTTGAAAGAGATGCATAGTAGGTATTCATCGGCGGCAGAACAAGGTATATTATTGATAGACAGTGCAGCATATATGCATAATATGGTAGAGCGACTGCAGTATGCAGAAGGAAATGTCAAGAAATTTGCACCAGCTGGAGTCTTAGCAGACGGGCTATCAGGTACTTTAGATAAATCAATACAAGAGCTTCGCAGGTTGGATCAAGAAAGTAGCGTTTTAGATGATATAAAGTATGCTATGGCAGAGGTGTGTTCTAAGGTAGATGACATGACTGGAGCACAGGATACAGTAAGTAGTCAAAATTTATCTGCAGCTGTGTATAACCTAAACAGCGTTCTTGAGGATGCTAAGACTAATCAAGGAACGCTCGAAACAATGCTTCGAACGAATATAGCATCATTTTTACAGAACACTAGCCAAGCAAGTATAAATTGTTTAGAAAGTACTATCAAAGGCATTGGCAAGAAAATGTGCTTGTCGTCCGATTTCTTCCAGGATTTAATGAATAAACCTCCGCTTGCCGATAATATAGGAGTTATTGAGTTCAACCCAGACAACGATAGCATTGATGAGCTCATGGATAAGTGTGATGCGATGACAGATATTTTCCCGATACTAAAGTATCTGGAAGATATACAAAAAATGCTGGATAACATGCCTGCTCAAGATGTAGCTGGTATAGAGGCTAGAATTGAGGATTTTTTATCCAATAACGTAACAGCGAAAGATGTGGTCATATCACTTAGCTCTGCATGCGTAGAAGCGCACGACAAAGCTATCTCTAGACAGAGAGAGCAGCTGGATACAGTTATGAAATCAAGCGGTAAAAGCACAATGGATCGTCTGAAGAGTTTTGCAGAATCCTTAGGTGTAAGCAATAAAGTGCGGTGGTTGAGCGATGATGAGATGGGTTCCTTATCTACGCAAGCCTTGATAGGTAAGGCTACTAGTACATTTGACGCACTAACCAGTATTCTAGAAGATCAGAATGATGATGACAGTGGCACATCAAGATCTCCTCTTGCTATACGCACCACGCAAGGTAGTGATGTTTGGAAAGATTTGAAGCACGGCATGGATACTATGGCATCAACAGTGGCAAACGCTTTGGCTTGTTCAGACCATGATATAGCTGATGCATTGGATGGGTTTAACAAGGCTTATAGCAAATTAGCTACAGATCTTCAAAATGTGGCGGATAGCATTGATAGCCATATAGACGTACTTGAAAAAGATCTAAGCAGTAGATTACAGAGAATTGATAGTGCTTTGCAAGGGATGCAAGGCGGCTCCACGTTGGATGATGTAAAGGGCAATCTGGATCTAGCTGAGCAGTGTCTCAGAGAACTTGACTCTTTTAAGAACAAATTGGAAGAATTCAATCACAATACCCTCAAAGGAGATGGAGTTGATGTTTCAGTTAGAGTTGGGAAAGTAACATGGGCAGGTGATCTAGTTAACAATTGGTCATCTAGAGTAGATAAAATGAAAGAAACAATAACAAAACAATATCAACAGACTGTACATGATGAGATTAAGAATCAGAGGAGGAAAGCTTTTATGTTAAGTATGAGCAGCACCACCAGAACACCAGTATCATCGTCATATAGTACTGCTAAGGTAGGGGCATCATCATCAGGCAGCGGACGCAGTAGTAAAATGTTAGAGCGTATAATGAAAGCTAGGGAAGGTAAAAGTTGGAATAGCAAGCTTCACTCGGAATAATATGTAGTCTAATCGTACCAGAGAATGTAGGGTATATACCTCTAGATTCTTCTTTCTGACAGTAGTTTATTTCTTGAATTTATTGAGTGATGTTGAGGAAAGTAGAGGGTGATATTATTGCTCTACTTTCCTTAGAGTATTTGTATAGTTATTAGTATTATATTATTTATAATCCTAAATACCGTTGCTAACTCCAAATTTGATTCATGTTTTGTGATGAGCATAGGGCAGTATAGGCGAGGAAGAACGTCTTTATTATTGCAGTGTGCAGGTAACCTTATGTTCCGTGAAGATTCTGAATAATGTCACGTTCCTTGGGTTACGATTTGTTTATCATATATTGTTTCTACTTTTCGGTTCCTTCTTCTGGAAATCTGGTAATGCAATTCTTACTATTAATATGCACAATGTACGTAAGAGTAATACCTCATATCTACATAACTGAGACATAATAAACCATCTTCCGTTAGTTCATTAGCCAAACGTTCTATATAGGAACATTATCTAACTTCACATCTTTTCAACCATGTGTGCGTTTTGGCTATACTGGTGCGGTTAATGTACTTATTGTTTTCTGCTCTTTTTATATTTGCTGTAGTGATGCACTTTAACATGGTTGTCAACGTTAGTCGTCGAATTAAAATCACATTTATTGTGGATTATTATACGACTATAATACAAAAAGAACCTTCTACCATATCCCACGATCACTGATGTTTGATGCGTAGATATATATTGTGAAATAATCAACATTCAGTGGCAGGTAGCCTGCTAAATGTCGGTGTAAGTAAAGCATGAAAAAGAGAGCGAAAGTACATGTTAATTGATGATCTTCTGCGATCTTGACCTGTTATTGTATAATACTGTTATATGAGAGATTAAATGTGTTATTCAGAGTAAGATCATATAAAAGATAATTATCTTACTATATCTAGTAAATATCACTATATTAGCACTGACTACTAAGTACAACTACATAAGTTTCTATACATATTTATGTTTTTTAGGTAAGTATTGAATGTTAATACTCATCATAATCAGAGAAGTCTGGTATGGGTATTGCTAATAATACAGAGATATCGTTCTAATATTATATTCTGGTCGAGAACATATGATAATTATCGACTCATTCTTTAAAAAGACTATACACTCCCAGAGGGATTTTATTTTATTTATATATATAAGTCTATGTTCATCTTGACAAATGGTTTATAAAGAGTTAAAATTGTAGTTAACAGTTATTGTATAACGGTTATTATTATAGATGGAGTATTATATGAGTGCCTCTGTTCCAGTTAACAGGGCAGCAGTCTACCCTTCTATGACGTATGGATCTCAAGGTACGTCGAGCTTTCTATCTGATAGAAAATCACTTAACGGGTGTGAAAGATTTGCTGCTGCCGATAGTATTAGTTTCCCTTTCAGAACGTCTCGCGATAGGAATTGCGCTACGTATCGGGATGGGATATTCCGACAAAGGAGTGTTCTGCCTACGTGTAGAGGGCGAAGCGACACAGCAACTCTTAGGAGTATGGGTCTTTCTGCTGGTGGTAACATGTATGATAGTCTATATAGCTATCATACATGGCACTCTTATCATGGATTCCTAGGCGAGAATCCATATTCTATTCGTCGTAGATCTGCGTATTCTGGTGGTACATTTTCTGAAAATAGATTTCATTGTAGAGCAGATCTCACCAGATCACATAGCAGTCCAAGAGAGACCCTTTCTAGAGAGACCCTTTCTAGAAGGACGCCTCAATTCAGCCATCAAAGAAGAGAAGTATGTAACAGTGAACTTCCAATATCTAGGGCAAACAGCGACTTGGATTCTAGTGGTCGGAGCCCTTCTACATCCTCGATAGATGATAGTTTATGTAATGTAACGCCAGAAACAGGCAGTGCTGGGTCGGGAGTTATGCCAACCCAGAAGGTAACTGATAGAAGGCCAGAGAGTTTTACTCAACCTACACGGAGCACATTAAGAAACTTAGGTAGCCAGCAGCTATCTAGGAGATCTTTGGCTGCTAGTAGTATAGAGAGGAGACGTTTATCTAACAATATTAATGCATCACGTAATACAGTAGATTCTCTTAGAAGTCAGGAAAAGTCTAAAACGCAGCAGTTGCTAAAGAAGATTATGACATGTAAATCCACGCAACATACATCCAATAAAAGTAGTTTTAAAAGTAGAAGGCTGCACAACCCAGAGCTACAAGATGAGTTTAATAGGCTTTGTTATGATCAGGAAGTCTTAGATCGTCATACAGATGATTTAATAGGCCTGAGAGATCGTATGGGTGGAGGAGAAAGATACAGCAAGAATGCTCAGGATGATAATAATAGAGCGGATGGTTCATCCAATGGTTCTATAATAAGCAGAGGTTATCATGAGTTCTTAGATGCCGAAGGCTATTATATTCCTGGGGAGAATAATAGGACAAAACCTAGTAAGGGTATAAAGAAACTTTCCCTACATTTTAGAAAGTCACCTGTTATGGTGTCTCACCGTGTTGGTTGGGGAGGTTGTAAGATAAAAGGGGATGCTGTTTTACCATTAGCGAAAAGCACGAAAAAACCAAGACTATATGTTCTTCAAAGATGTGGAAAGACAATGCTCTGTGATAGAAGCAGGAGTATGTCAGATAACAGACCTGCACAGGTACTGGATGTTCAGGGTATGGCTGCTGGTATATATGATGATAACCCAGTAAGTAAGCTTATGAAGCAAAGAAATGGACCTCCTAGATGTAGAATATCAGATTTAAGAACTACAGACCATAGGATCACCAACTACCAGGCTGGATTAGAAGAAGGTATGAAGCTAGCTATGAGTCTTTTGCAGGGGGCTGATTCATTTGAGGATATGCTTATAGCAATGAAGGAAATCTCTTTGCTGTGGAGTGAAAAAATTGTTGAAGCTTCACGTGAGGCATTGGGGAAAGGGAAAGCACCTTATTCTACCAGAATTATGAGTAATCTTCAGAATTGTGTAGGTTACGTAAGGATGATGTGTAGTGGCATGATGATGGGAATGATAATTCATTCTTCTAAGATGATGGATAATACCAGTCCATCAGGTGAAAGATTGTTGTTTCACTCTATTTTTAAGCTTGCAGTCAATATGGATACTATGTCGACTCTTATAGGTATGATATCTAGAGTAGAAAAAAATCGACCCGATCATATTATTGCAGGAATATCGGCTGTTGAATCATGGGGAGCATGGATGCATAATCACTATACTTCAGATAGCGAATTATTACAGTATAACGAAATGGTTCTTAAGACACCATCTGATAAATCTCAGTTAAAATGGAGAGATTATACATGCTGGAACTTTAAATCCCCATCAGAGTCAAATTTGAGAGGTGATGCACAGTTGGCAAACATTGATGAAGATAGAATGATGTTTGCTCTACCAGCAGAGGTATCTCCAGTATCGTATAGTGATTCGGAAGAAATCTATCACAAACTGAAAGTAAGATTAGCAGAAGAGAATCCTCAATCTGGATATGGAAGGGCTCGTATAACGAAAGAATGGTTGGCAACTAATATGCCAGCAAACAGCAGTGTTCCATCAAGCGCTTTAGTACATACTAAGTCTTCTATGACACAAGTTAAAAAGGTCTTATTACCTGTTGTGGGTGAGTATAGGTCTGGAGTGGCAGAGATATCTTTTGCAGATAAGAAGAAACATGCTAATCATATGATGGCCGTTATGGTAGGTACTTTACATAAGGAGATAGGGAATTCCTCCAAACAGAATGCTTTATCTCTTATAGAGAATGGTTATAAGCGTGTGAATGGATACCAAAAAAAGCATCCTGAAAAGAGTTTAGGCGTTAGTTCAGTATTAGACAGCATGACACGCAACTCATATAGAAAAGGTATGAAAACAAAAGCTATTATAATGGCAAATGATATTCCTACAAGTGAGATTGCAGAAGCTGTGGAATATGCAGCACGTATGACTTTTCTTCATACGTATGGAACTCACTACGTTAACAGCTCTGAATGCTATAGATCTCCCGAGAATTATTTCATGGCAGATTTAGTATGGCAGAGAAAATATAAGGCTGATGCCAGCAGTTATACCTGTACACATGCCGCAGATTCAGATTTGAAGATGTATCAGAAGATTAAGAAGAGAATACCAAAAGATGCTACAGAGAACAAAATTATACAATTTTTCTCAACACATAATTCTCTGTCTATGCCTGTATGTGGTCAGATCCAGGCTATAGAAAGTAAGGATGATGTGGAGAATATGTTCCGTAGGTTCACAGGACATGTAAACTTTAATGATAATAAGTTTAGATACAATGGTAGAGATGTGATGATAGAGCAAGAGCATGAAGTTCTGTTGAATGATACGAAGGAACCTGCAGTTGTAATGCAGGAGTTCTACTTGTTGTCATGGATAAACACTAGGAATTCTAGACAAGGTTAGAGTATTAGTATAATACTAAACTATACTAATGTGGGGTAAGCTATGAAGGTGTTATGACTATCTAAGTATTGTTCATTGCATTAGCAATCGAGGATAGACCTTCAATATAGCTCTTGTATTTTAGTCTAATACTTAATTCTGTGATTAGTTTCTTATTATGCACTCTTTTATTATCTGTATAGAATCTTATTATTTTCCCAGGTAGAGTGTGACAGTTATCTTCAAATATTAAAGCTGGTGGCGGAGGCAATGATAGTAGTGATGCTGCAAAACATAATACCTCTTGTGGAGGTGCAGGTAGATTATCACATACATTGTAGATACTGCCAGGATTAGGATGTAGCATTGATAGTAATAATATATTCGCAATATCATCTACATGTATTCTTGAAAAGACTTGTTCTGCTTTTATTATTTGTATAGCTTTTCCAGAAAGCAGCTTATGTATAGGTCCTCTACTAGGACCATATATACCAGCCAACCTAAAGATATGCACTGGTATATTATGGTCATGGAACATACTCATCCATTCCTGTTCCGCTTTTAATCGCAATATTCCTCTTTTTGATGTTGGAAAGCAGAAGGTTGTTTCATCAACCCATTTACCCTGATGATTGCCATATACACCAGTAGTAGAAAGATAACCAAGCCATTTAATACGCTTGTTATTTTGTATATGATAGTAGAATAGCTGTAGCATTGGGTCAGTAAGATTATTATCGTAATTCTGATGGTTAGAGCTAGCTTCTGAAGGTCTGGCCGAGATCAGTATGTACTCAGCTTCTCTGGCAAGAGTAGTAATATAAGGATGGTTAATAGGTAATATGGATACATTATCTATGGCATATGTATATTTCTTAGGTTGTGATACTGACCGGTGAGTTCCTGTTATATTCCATTGTACTCTGGAATGATCGTGAAGCAGATGAAACGACAGCGCATTAGCAGAGTAACCATATCCTAAGCATAGTATATTTTTTACTGTCATAAGCGCCTCAGGTTTGTAAGTACTATGTATCATAATTATATGCTGTGATATACTGTAGCTTGGGGAAGTTTAGATTATATAGGTATATAGTTGACTGTGGAATTAGTAAGGGTTACAGAAGATAATTGGTATATTCCTGACAGAGCTAAGAATGCTTGTGTTGCGTTAGGGAACTTTGATGGAATGCATAAAGGACATCAGTATATAGTGGACTGCGTTGTTCAGGAAGCGAATAAATTATCTACGTCTTCTTGTATTATAACTTTTGAACCTCATCCAGAGGTATTCTTGCATGACAGGAAGCGCTTCTTGGTAGGTGACTTAAATAGTAAAAGAATACTAGCTACCTGTCTGAATGTTGATTTTCTAATTGCATTATTCTTTAGTGAGTCGCTCGCATCAATGACTGCAGAGCGTTTTGTAGATGACATTCTTATTAAGTTGTTAAGTGTTCAAGCTATATTTGTAGGTAAAGATTTCCATTTCGGGAAGAATAGAGCTGGATCTGTGAAGTATCTAGAAGAAATTAGGGAGTTTACAACGTATGTTGTGGATTCGCAGTATGATAGTGATGGGTATGAGTATAGATCGACAGGAGTAAGAAAAGCTTTATCCTCGGCAAGAATGGAAGATGTAAGGAGCTATCTTGGGTATTGGTATAAAATAAATGGTATAGTAAGCAGGGGTGATGCACGTGGTAGGAGTATTGGGTTCCCAACCGCAAACTTGTTAATTGAAAATGAAGCTATGATAACTCCACCTATAGGTGTGTATGCTGTATTGGTTAATATTACAAGTGGACCTATGTCAGGAACCTTATGTAAAGGAGTAGCTAATTTAGGATCAAGACCTACTTTTTGCAATAATGGTACATTGATACTTGAGGTGCATTTGATAAATTTCTCAGAAGATATTTACGGAGAAAGTATATCAGTATCTTTATGTCATTACCTTAGAGCAGAAAGCAAGTTTGCTTCAGTTTCTGACTTGGTAAGCCAGATTACCTGTGATATAGATCAAGCACATAACGTGCTTAGGGATATAGAGCACGACTTTGTTATAAACAATTTATAAGTTGTTTATTCAAAGTAAGAAACATCAATACCTGACATTACATTTTATAGCAGATGCCAGGTATTGATAAATAATTTGTCTATTTCATATCTGGGTAAATAGGAAATCTATCACACAAAGATATAGCACGTGATTTTATTGCTTTTTCTACACTTACATCAGACTCACCATTATTTTTAGCAATAGTATTGACAATTTCCAATATCATATCTGCAATTTCAGCATACTCTTCAGTTCCAAATCCTCGTGTTGTGGTCGCAGGTGTTCCAATACGTATTCCAGACGTTACCTGAGGAGGTAGTGGATCAAAAGGCACAGCATTCTTGTTGCAGGTTATATGTGAGTTAGCAAGCGCCAAATCAACAGCAGCCCCAGTAACATTCTTAGGACGCAAGTCTACAAGGAATAGATGAGTATCGGTTCCTCCAGTGACAATATTTACGCCACCTTTCTTCAGGGCATCAGCAAAGAAACTAGCATTACTTTTAACTCTTCCTATATAATCTTTGAAAGCAGGAGTAAGAGCTTCTCCAAAGGCAACAGCTTTTGCAGCAATAACATGCATCAAAGGTCCACCTTGCAGACCTGGGAAAACAGCAGAATTTATTTTTTTAATTATTTCTTCAGAGTTTGTAAGGACTGCTCCACCCCTTGGCCCTCTAAGGGTTTTATGGGTAGTTGTAGATACAACATCAGCAAAATCAAGAGGGTTATCACAATAACCAGTAGCTGCGATTCCTGCAAAATGAGCCATATCCACATGTAGATAAGCTCCAACAGATTTTGCAATTTCCTTGAAACGTGCGAAATTTATATTTCTGGGAATAGCAGACCCACCAGCTATTATAAGGGAAGGGCGATGTTCATGTGCAAGTCTTTCTACTTGGTCGTAGTCAATATCCTCAGTTTCTTTTGATACTCCATACTGTACTGCATTGAACCATTTTCCTGATTGACTGGGTTTAGCCCCGTGCGTAAGATGCCCTCCGCAAGCAAGATCCATCCCAAGGAATGTATCTCCAGGCTTTAATAACGCAAGAAATACCGCTTGATTTGCCTGAGCCCCTGAATGAGGTTGAACATTTGCAAAATTACAGCGAAATAATTTACATAGCCTGCTAATAGCCAGATTTTCTATTTCGTCTACGTATTGGCATCCACTGTAATAGCGTTTCGCAGGGTAACCCTCAGCATATTTGTTAGTCATCACAGACCCTTGGGCTTCCATAACAGCTTTTGACACTATATTCTCTGACGCAATTAGCTCAATCTCATTTCGTTGTCTATACAATTCATTATGCACAGCACCATATACATCAGCATCACTTTCACTAAGTTTGTGTAGGAAGAAATTCTCAGAACTCATTAGATACCTCACCTTTCTATATATAACCATGCAAGCTTCATATTGAAAACCAGATAGCAGATTGTACACAGAGGTATTATCTTAAGCAATCGTGATTTTTACATACCAGAAAGTTGCAGAAACAACAGCAATTGTGCATATATTGACTATAATACAGTTAAATATATATTTAATGCGTTAAATATATAGGAAAAATATGTGTGAAAGAGATTTACAGAACCTTAATATAAATGACCCCACGATTGTGCTTGTGCGGCCACAGATGGGAGAGAACATAGGCGCAGTAGCCAGAGCCATGTGTAATTTTGGGTTGTATGAATTACGTCTTGTTAGCCCAAGAGATGCGGATTCATGGTTATCTTCAGCAGCATTTGCTATGGCATCGGGAGCAGATAAAATCCTAGAAAATGCCATTATTTATGATTCGTTACGCAATGCAGTTGCTGATTGTAACTTTGTATGTGCAACATCCGCTCGTGCTAGGGATATGCAAATCCCTTCTTTCTCGCCTAGGGAATCAGCGAATATGTTGTGTACAGAATCAGTGGGGAAGTCCGCCCTTGTCTTTGGTGGAGAGAGGGCAGGTTTAAGTAATGAAGATATATTATGTGCTAATCAGCTCATATCAATACCAACCAATCCTGACTTTAGATCATTAAATTTAGCACAGAGTGTTATTGTAATTGCATACGAATGGTATCAGGCTAAATCCTGTTATAACAGGAGTCATGCAACCGCAGATGGACAGGAAAGGAAAGATGAAGGTAGAGCGCTTCATAAGTTGGTTGATAGTATGCTGGAAGATCTTGTTGCTAGACTGGACAAATGTAATTTTTTCCATGAAACAAACAGAAAAGCACGATGTATGATGTTAGAGACTTTATTTAGACGTCATACATTTTCCAACAACGAAATACATGCTTTGAGAGGGGTTTTCAAAGCTTTATCGAATGTTCCCAGGTTATATGATTCTGAAACTGATAGATAACATAAGGGTATTTAAGGATTCTTATCATATTCACTCAGATGTTTTGCAAACATACAGTACTGAACTACCGATATTTCATCTGCACGTAGAGCGTGAGATATACCAATCTTTTCGCAAACCATGTTAATATCAGGATATAGTTTACGTAAGCTATTAGAAATTTTTTTTCTTTTGCCTGCAAAAGCTACTCTGGTAACATTAGCAAGTTTTTCTAAAGAAATATCAGCAACAGGCTGCTCCAGAGGTGTAATCTTTATTACGCTGGAGTGTACTCTGGGAATAGGTCTGAATGCTTCAGGGGGGACATCCAGTATCTTGTAAATGGCGTTATGATATTGACACATCACAGAGAGACGTCCATATGAGGATGATCCAGGAGTTGCTATGATACGATCAACAACCTCACGCTGTAACATAAGAATCATACCCTGACAAAGAGTAGGGTATTCTGGTAAAGAGAAGATACGCATAAGAAATGCTGTACTGATGTTATACGGCAGGTTAGATATGATTTTGAATTTATCATTAAATAAACTGGGAATATCTATAGTAAGCATATCTGCATTAATAATTGTCACCTGCTCTTTATGTTGGTCTTGCAGGGTGCTTAAGATTCTACAGCATTCTTGATCCTTTTCTACAGCAATTAACTTAAGAATGTTGTCTTGTATAAGTATTCTAGTAAGTGATCCTGTCCCAGCTCCCAATTCCAGCACATTACAGCTGTTTATATTTCTAAGATGGTATACAATGGTTTCTGCAATATCCTGATCAATAAGAAAGTTCTGACCAAGGCTTTTCCTGGGAGTAATATTATGAAACATAGATGATGTTGATTTCTTAAGTAAGGGATGATTGTTTTTGGTACCCATATGCATAGCTATCCATTAGTATTGTTGTAATTAATAACTTTGTGTGCTGTTATAATTTCTATAGCTTTTGGTCTATATAAGTTGTCGCTTCTCAGTTCTCGGATAAGTTTATCAAACTCAATACTATGTGCAATGATAACCTTTGCATTTCTATGCACTTGTCGCATCATTGTGCCTTTTAAGATGTCGTACATTTTCCAGAAAAAATGCTTTTGGCTTTTTTGCCTGCATGATGATGGTAATATTGGAAAATAATGTACCTTTTGTATCTTGAAAGCCACGCTTGAGTCCAGCCTGGCTAAATGGCTGACACGGGAAGCCAGCACACAGTACATCATGTGGATCAATGAAAGTAATATCGCAGCAAAACAATCAGCTTTATGGTTGGCTTTATATGTTTGCATGGCATTTTCATTATTGTCGCTTGCAAAAACACAAAGTCCCATAACTGGGATAAAGCGATATAAAAACCACCTATGCCACAAAACAGGTCTATGAAAGTGAGCTATGTTTATAGAGAATATCATCATCGCTGTTGAATCTTATATTGATAGTTTTTAATTATGATGTTTAGACATGTTATATGCCATTTGTAAAGCGTTACAAAGCCCTCTGGGATCTGCCTTCCATGTTCCGGCCAGTTCATAAGCGACACCATGTCCTGGTGATGTACGTATGATAGGCAGCCCTGCGGTTACATTTACATAACCCATAAAATCCAGAGCTTTAGGTGCTATAAGCGCCTGATCATGATACATACATATAATTGCATCAAAACGTTTACGGTTAAAATCTGTAAATATTATATCTCCTGGAAATGGTCCCTCAACATTCAGATTATATTTATTCTGTAGTGTACGTATAGCAGGTATTATAATGGTCTGCTCTTCAATACCTAAGGCACCACCTTCTCCAGCATGGGGGTTTATCCCGGAAATAGCAAATAGAGGACTCTCATTATTTAGATATTTACGCATGAAATCCAATGTAAGTAATGTAGTTTCCACAATCAGGTCAGATGATAGTTGTTGCAGAACTTCTTTTAAGGGGATATGTAAAGTAGATGAAGCAATACAAAGATCATGATTAACAAACAGCATAAAAGCATTCTTCTGTTTGCATATTTCTCTAATAAATCCAGTATGTCCAGAAAATGTTGTCTCTGCTCCGTTACGAATAACTGCTTTGCTTAGAGGATTTGTTACCAGTCCTGAACTTTTTCCTTCTTTAATAAGATTGATGGCTGTTCGTATTGATTCTATAATAGGAATAGCGTTTGCAAAGTTCATTTTTCCTGGGATAACTGCCTCATAAACAGGGCAGTCCATTACTGGTAATGCTTTATAAAATATACTTGATACTTCTTCAGGCTGTTGGATCTGTACAACAGGTACGTTCACAACGGATGCTAGGCTCTTAATCCAGTGCATGTCTGCAATAAGGAAGAATGAGCTGCTAAAATCCTTACAGTTTCTTAGTCTTTCCCATGCAAGTAATGTAATTTCTCCAGAAATTCCTGCGGGGTCGCCCATAGTAAGAGCAATAGGTAGAGATGGTGGCATATCTGATCCATATTAGTATAACAAAAAGCACATGTTCTTAATTATACTTGTTGGCTGCTCTTACGATAGTTGCAGAACGAAGAGCTGAAGATAATAATTTCTTAGATAAGGACTCTAACTGACTTTTTCTAATTATTTTTCTCAAGTCTTCAACTGTTATTTCTGACTTAGCAATCTCACATACGGTAAAGAAATGGAATATGCCATTGCCAATTAACGGAGGAGTTGTTTGCCCTTCTTGTAGATGTAGCACTTCATCCTTCAGCCAGTTGTCCATATCGGCAGGGCGTAATGAGGTGATATTTTTTATATCAATATCATCATTGTCATTAGCTGATAGTTTCAGATCATCACAGTTGCTTATATTCTGTGCGAAGTTTTTTGCACGATGAAATTGAATATTGCGTACTGTAGGGGAGTTGGTATTACTTGCAGTCATTACGGTATGAGCAACGGAATATGTATGAGAATATAACTTTACGGCGTCTCTTTTATTCTGCAAGAGAAACATTACTTCCTTATTACTGTTAGGAATGGATACAGGTTCTGAAATATCGTTCTTCTCTAGATTCTCAAGTATTTTAACAATTTCCCTGGGAAGCTGGTTTTCTGCTATCCATCCAAGGTCAGATACATGGATATTCTCAGCAAGAACATACCCATGTAACATCTCTTCAACAGGCCTTGAGGTAAGTGAAATTGCATTGCGCAATGTTTTATACATTTCAATAGCATTCTGACTCCCAACTGCCACAGGAGTAATCTCATACAACTTATATGATATAGGAATAGACATATCCGCTCTTAAGGATTTTTCCTGCTCTACAGCACTGTTAGTGATAGTGTAAGAGGATGGGTACATACTGATGACAAACTGTTGCCATGCTGTTTGCGTTTGCACATGTTGTAACAATATTTCAGGAGGGATATCATTCTTTTCCAGAATATGAGTAAGTTGGTCAGGCGATAAACTGTAAAACCGCGCAAATGATTCATAAGCGGAATTAATAGCCTCATCACTAATATTAATTCCATAGTATTCAATCTGTTGTTTCTTTATTTCTACAGATATCATTTCCTCCAGTATGTCAGAGTCAGACTGTTTGTAGTCAGGGGATAGCAATGAGAAAAGTCGACGCCATGTTATAATATCATAGTTGGTTATCCCAGTACCATTAATGGTTGCAAGAATGTAAAATTCTTCCGTGGAAGTACTTTTGGCATACACCGCATCAGAGTTGAAAACCTGATATACTGTAAGCAGCATTACGAGAACAGTAAATGTTTGTATCTTCATTAGAAACGTTCGTAACACTATGGTTTTGCAGGGCACTGTATCTCCCATAATATGGTTCTTCTTCACACTAACACACACACACACGCTAAGATAACACTTAGGTTCTATAATCTCAATAGTTCTTTAAACCATGTCTATTTCATGGCTTTGTTATGTAGCATTGCAGTAGTTTTGAATACATACATGCGTTAATTCTCACAAAACCCTATCATTGACTATTATAGTAAACCCTAGCCATGCGGTAAGGAGCGATAGCATCAAAAGTTGAGGGAACCATACAATAGAAAATATAGATAAGTTAAATATATGTCCATTTGATGTAATTACATCTGTGACAGCTATAAAAGGGATACATAAAGCAATTGCTACTATTAATGCACGAAATGAGTTTCTCCAGCTAGGATAGGTTCCATTTATAAATATTGTCCCCATAAGGAACAGTATAACAAATGTTACGACAACTGATAAACGTTCATGCATATTTATACGATATTCCATATCATGTATCCCATATTTCTTTAGCTCTTTAATAAAATTAAACAAAGAAGGTAAGCTTATTGTTGCAGGACTTGAGTCATCTCTAAGCTTTACAATAGCAGCGGGATCAAGTTTATAAATAAAGCGTGCTACATGCTGCTTGGAATAACTAAGAGTTTCTTGATCAAAACTCGTTACTTTGGCGTCGTGAAAGTGAATATATGTTCCTGAGAATGCAGCTGTCTTGGATAGTAAGTGCAAAATTATTGAGTCATCGTCTGATACAAAGAATGCGACATCACGTAGATTCGCCCCTGGTTTTTGAGGTGTAGATGTTTCCATGTTTCTTTCAGAGGAAGTTAACGTAATACTTATTCCTGTTTCATAGATAAGAGATTTTGTTATCTGTTTATCATCTTGTGTTTTTATATTAGTCATATGCTTTGTAGCAATACAGACAAGTGGGTCAATAATAGTAACTGTTATAAGACCGATTATAATAACACAATACAGCTGAGGGACTAGAAGCCTTTGGTATGATAGTCCTAGCTGTTGAAGAATTATAAATTCACGGTTGTTAATGGAGCTGATTTTTGTCCATGCTGAGGTTATAAATATCAGAAGTGGTATTACGTGCATTATATTTGAAAACGCAGATGATATTATGTTTATAATTACGTTGTGACCTCTATATAATGAGTCGTCAAACATAATGGACAGGGATATCGTAACAACATAGGTTGATAGCAGGAGAACAAGAAAGTTCCCTAAAAATGTTCTCATCATGTATAGATATGTATTAATTAGCATTGTACCTATATATTTTTTACTTTTATAGATTTTAAGAGTCGGTGTTTTGATGGTAGTCAAACATATTGCATGATGAAAGATAATTACACTGATTAAGCAACATGGCAATTGCTATAGCTGCACCTCCCATTATTGGTGGTATGATATAAATTACCCATAGTAGATTTATATCATTTAGAGAATCCAAGGTTTGTAGTGTACCATATGGAATTATCAAGTTGATCGTAGTGCATATAAGTCCACCATATATGTTCATAGAGACAACAGATGATGTTTTTGTACTATGAAACACAAGTAGGATAATCATCCCGCATAACATAGGAGATACAATGGATGAAAGCACTGATGCAATAGAGAAGTGCATCTTAAGATATGTTCTTAATCTAACATCTCCATCAGCTACACGTTTCTTGTAACTTTCAGTTAGAGCCCTGGAAAGATGGGCAGGCTCTTCTATTCCAAAGTTAATACTGTCCTGAATAATATTATTTATATTTAGATATGCCTTATCAAAAATTATAGATATGCTCTGAAGTTCATCACTTTGCTTGCTCTTTGAGTTTTCAGATGAAACAAGCGAAATAATACCTTTCTGAATAAGTGATATATAGCTATTGTCGCTATCATCACGTAGAATACTCAGGGTGTGTGCTGCTATTGATACTTCTTCTGTAGATGCATTGCTTTGTAAATCTGCATCATTTGTATCTTTTTTATAAGACAGCCATATGTTTATCATTTTAGAATCTTCCCCGATAGAACCAATATGGAACTTGACGTTAGGAATGTTGGAAGCATTTAATAGCATAGCTGGAATAAGGCTACGAAGGTTACTCTCTCTTATTCTTTCAAGTGAAGATGACATCGATATATTAGCCTGATATTTTAGGAACCATACATTGCCGAACATTAGCATGGCATTTATAAGTCCAAAAATAGCAAGTCCTTTCAGAATAGAGAAGTTATTTCCCCCTGTTGCAAATAATGCATCTACCTCTTTTGAGAATATCATACGTGATAATACCAGAGTTGAAGCTGTCGATGCCCCTACAGGTATGGCAAGAACCATAATATCAGGGAGAAGCATTTGTATGGCATACAGTGTAAAAAATACGTCGTTAGTATCAGTTAGAATTTTCTCAATCTTGTTTCTGAATAGAAAAAGTACTATGCATGTAACAATTAACATGCTACTCATGCAGTTCTTTACAAGAGACGAAACTAAATACCGCTCAAACCTTCTCATATTCGTAATCCTTACGTATCGAGTCCACTTTGCAGCTTGATCTTTCTAGCGCTGACTAGAACTATATTTGCTCTGGTTTGTGAGTATAAATTTTTTTATATGGTTAAAAGTTTACCATTTGATGCTAAAAACGCTACTGGTAAATTTATGTGAAACGTGTTTTGCTTGAAACAAGGGGTAAAAGCCCTTTATTTCTTGCCTTTAGATGTATTGATTTTTAATTAGAACTAGGAAGGGTGCGTATGGATGTGAATTTTGTTAACAGAGCTAATATACAGTCTTGTGGAAGGCATGATATACAGGTGGTGCTTGTCTCTTCTGAGGGTGATATAGATATTACAGGGTGCGATGTACCTTCCGTATCAAAAGATAGATTATATGCCATGCAGAAAGCATTTAAAAAGAAAAACTCTGTATGGGATGTTTCGGTAACCACAGGCAATGATGATGCAGTCACGATTGTATGTATTTGTGGGTATAAGAGTGATATAACTAACTATGAGGCGAGAGAATTTGGGGCAGAAATTTTTAGTTCCGTGCAAAAAGTTATGTCAGTGATGCATAATGGTGTTTATGAAGCACCTTCCTGTTGTGTCATTACAGATTCTGGGTATTCCAGTGAAATGTTAGGAGAGTTGGCTTTTGGTTTCTCCCTGAGGAATTATGCCTTTGATCGTTATATCTCGCAGGACGGGAAGAGCGCAGATGGCAATAAAGAGACTGTAGGTAAAATTGACAAGATGACTATAGCATCTGACACTCCTGAAATGCATAGGCAGAATTTTGTACGCTTTCAGGCGATAATAGAC
>ENA-OREC01000013-OREC01000013.1-marine-metagenome-genome-assembly--contig:-NODE-13-length-47003-cov-14.823147_pt1 | contig 47003 bp, 15 predicted proteins | sample MGYA00248626_ERZ508543 | MGnify/ENA primary metagenome ERZ508543 (study PRJEB26211, sample SAMN05518279) | marine metagenome | isolation source: Puget Sound, Washington, USA | host: Bankia setacea...
CGTCATGATGTGCATATAAAAATACACATTGCGTACGTCATGATGTGCATATAAAAATACACATTGCTTACGTCATGATGTGCATATAAAAATACACATCGCGCTCGTCATGATGTGCATATAAAAATACACATTGCTTACGTCATGATGTGCATATAAAAATACACATTACGTACGTCATGATGTGCATATAAAAAATACACATTGCGTACGTCATGATGTGCATATAAAAATACACATTGCGTACGTCATGATGTGCATATAAAAAATACACATTGCGTACGTCATGATGTACATATAAAAATACACATTGCGTACGTCATGATGTGCATATAAAATACACATTGTGTACGTCATGATGTGCATATATACACATTGCGTACGTCATGATGTACATATAAAAATACACAGTGTGTACGTCATGATGTGCATATAAAAATACACAGTGTGTACGTCATGATGTGCATATATACACATTGTGTCTTTAGTTTCTTCAGTTTAACATTTGAGCATAGGCACATATACATGGCATACATATCTGAATCTACGTTCAGCTTGATATGTAAATACAGCAGACACATCGTAAATTTGGCGTAAAAGACAAACATGTCCATACACTGTTTTATATTCTTCTTGGACACCCGCATTCCCAACTTGGAACAGGTGCTAGTCGATAAAGGTTGACACCAGTTATATCAGCTATTCTTTGCTCAATTATCACTTCAGCTTAACAACGGTTATGATTATCATTATTGGTAAAAATATGAATATGGTGATGTTTACACAAACATCTGCTAACAAGTACAGGTATGCCGGAAGACGCGTATAATTATCCTTGATTTGTTGGATTTACGAGTAAAGCAGATTCTAACATTGTCTTGAAATGTACATTTTACGCTGTACTCTTTATTATAACTAAGGCATTGGCGCAGTGGATAGCGCGTCTGACTCGTAATCGGTGGATGTCTGTGAGTTATGAGTTCGAGCCCATCAAAGGCTCACGTTGATCCCATAGTAAGAAACATTACCTTCAATACTAGGCACTGTTTGGTTTCAGGAACGGATTCGAGCGTGATTTACATAAGCAAATTCACTCTTGTTTCGCAATCGAACTAAACTAAATTTGTATAAACTAACGTATTCTAACTCGAGACGATGTGAAAAGAGTAACGTGCTTAAGCCACTTAAGAAAACACATCAATAACACAATACAAACACATATAAGAAAGCACGTAAAAGAACAATAAAGACCATGTTTATGCAAATCTATATTTAATAGCTTTTTGATAAATGCTTCCTGACTTATTTAAGCATCGCTTCCGCTCATGGTCGATTGGTGAGATTTTAGTAAACGTTTTACTTCTGCTTAAGGAAAAGAAGAATCGTTTAAATAAAGGTACTTAATACCTATATTTGCAACATTTCGCAGTTGAAGCGAAAGTCAAATACATATGTATATATATATATAGTATGCCCTTTGATTTAAGTTTAGTTGGTGTTATTAGTTTCCCTTTTGGTGTATATAGATTTAAATCAGTCAATGCAAGAACATTGCATACATTACTGTTTCCATTGCTGTGTTTCAAAAAAGTATATATATATATCTTAAAACAGAATTTAACTGGGAAGGGAAGCTAGAAGTTAACGATATTGATTGGAAGAATGTATGGGAAAATGTTTATAATTCACTAAAAGCCAAACTATTTCAATGGCAGTACATGCATAATATACATTTACAGAACATCGATTGATGTTAATGAAAGTTTCAAATGGAAGTGTAATATATGTGGTCAAAACAATGAAACCCTAAAACTCTTGTTTTGGGAATGTAAAACATTAATATCTTTTTAGAAGATGTAAACCAGTTAATTGAAAGCTTACTTACATACTAATATTTTGTTTTAAATTACAAGTACATGTTGCTAGGAAGTCTAAATAAACGATACAAAACACGTATTAACACAATTATGTTGATGCCAAGTATTACGTTTGGTTGTTTAGAAACAACAGGAAGATTGAAAACAAATCGAATTTATGTTACAAGGATTTCAAAAGGAAACTCGCCTATAGTAACTTAGTTTATTGATAACATAATGTACTTGTCCATCTACAATAATGCATTCGAATCCAACTATGTAAGTTCATTGATAAAGCAATGTACTTTTTATCATATATAACAGTGCAGATGTTTATGTTTTATTGTTAAATTATTAGAAGTTATTGACACAATTACATTCTGCAATCCAGTATACACTGTTTTATGTTATAAAGTTGATGAATAATTATGTAGAATATAAAAATACACTAATTACAAGTAGCATTTTCTGAAAAAAATGTTACAATGAGTCCAAAGAAATGTTGTAAACTACTTACAACTATATACACTATTACAACTTTGTAAGAAGGAGTGGGGATGGATCCCCGACCCCACTCTCTTCCATGTACGGGGACAATAAAGTGTGACCAACATTGGACACGAAAGGGAAAACATTGTATTTGTAGTCGTTTTTCTTTTTAGTGCATGAAGCAATACTTTCTTTAAAAGACATGCTTATACATGACAAGTTTCGATTCGTGAAACTATATAGGTCAGTTGTAACAACTATTTGTAGAGGAAATTACTGTGGCATTATATATTAATATAATTCAACAAGCTTTATCAAACAAAGGAAACATTGTAAAGGGATATGTTCCGATGTTTACCCTCCAGTAGCTGAATAATAATATATGTCTTTCATTCGATTCATGTTTTGTTTCTGTGGATGTGTGTTGTCATGTTGCGTATCTTAGTTGGAAGAGCAAACCTATAAGCAAGAGGTTAGAACAATGAATGTCTCTTATATAACGAATGTATTCTTCTGTTAAATACCTCTTATCGACACTCATCTAGAGACAATGCTTTCACACGATTTCCTGCCTGAGGTATTATATCAATCATGTTGTTTACTCGCCTTCAAATTCCTATAGATATAACACTCTTGTTTTGCAACAGTGACACCATTATCCTTCGTCAAATATTCATTGATAGTTCTATAGATATAGGGTAAATTTGTATAACGTCATCGGATTCACGTCTTAGATGGACTATGAAAAGAATGTAGGTTACGAAGATAAGTGTTTAATTTACCGACTAAACGACCTAATTGCTTATTGGGATCATGTACACTATCCCAGCTTGGTCGCTATGTTAATGGGTGTCTTTTATTCACATCTATATATGTATATATGCCTTTAAGCATGTTGACCGTAACTAAAGTGAAAAGATTACGTCCGGATTATGCTTCATTACCTTTGTTATACAAGTGTGTGCCCTAATTTCCGAAGTCTGGTATGCTTACAAACTTTAATCAGTTCATGGTGTATGCTGTGAAACGTGTAATGGGTCGACTTCGTATTAAGTTGTTGGAAATAAGTATGTGTTCCGTATAAAGGTTACGAGTTCATGATATTCTTATATACAGTATAGTATGAAGGAATATGTTCTACCAGTCTGCAATATATGCTTATGTAAAAAATAGTAAAGAGATTAATACACTTTTAAAATATCGATTGGTTCCTTCAGTTCAAATATATTAAGTTATTCATGAGCATAAGAATAAACCTGTAAACACAATTGTGTTTCGTCAATAATTCCATATTTTTCTCTTGTGTCGATTTTAAAAGCAATATTTTACTTCATTTGTTCGCCTCGTCATTGGTGCACTTGGGTCGAGGCCATCCCAAGTGCACCTTACACTTATCAATCATCATACTGCATAAATAAGTATATAGTTATGCTGGTACCCATAGCATTTTAACATAACAAGAAAAAATATAAGAAAAATAAAATGTCACATCATTATCATTCCTGGTATATATTGAACTTCTGTTATTTTCATAATATCGTATAAAATAAACGAGTGTTTCCACCAATGACTCGTCCTGAAATAAAACCAGTTTGATCTTTAATAATCAGTGTTTGCAAGTAAGGTTTAATTCTATTTGCTAATGAGCCAGAGAGTATCTTATATATAGTATTAAGCAGTTGTTGGCCTCCAAATGTTTATTATAGGTTTTGATTTGCTTTCTTTTGGAATACATATAATAATACCTTGTTTTTGTGTTATAGATAAATTCCTATTTTCTCAGTAGTAGTTGATAGCCCTTAGAACAAAACCGCTTATATATTTCCAAAACACTTTAAAGAAATTTACTGTGAATCCAGAAGAACCCGGGCTTCGATCCTTTTTCATATTTTTCAAGGTTAACGATATTTCTTCAAGGGTTAAACTACTTTCTAGGTTAGCTGAGTCTGTATTTGTAAGTGTATGGTATGTTTCTTCTTGAATATCAAGTTCAAAATCTGACTCCATCTCGTTTGATGAGTAGAGTTCTTGGTAGAAATATTTTATCTCCGCTCTTATGTCATTTTGATTTCCAATAACAGAACCATCATCTTTTTGTAGTTTGTTTATACTTTTATTAATGTAATTTGATTTTTCTAAATTTAAAAAATATGCAGTAGGTTTTTCATTTTCTTCTATGGTTTGTGATCTTGATCTTATCAAATGTCCCTTTAATTGTCTATGTCTTATTTCCATAAGTTCCAGTCTTAAGGCCTGATACTCAGCCAGATTATTTTCACATAGATGTTGTTCAATTGTCTCTAAACATTTAGAAATTTTGGCCTCTCTGTCTTTTAATTGTTTCTGTTTGTAACTACCGTAAGTAATTGTTTCACCTAGAATATTTAAGAGCAATGTGTCTAAAAACAAACTATCATTTATTATAAGTTGAAGTTCTAGATTGTCAATATCATCATGATGGTTAAAATTATAAACTGGAGCAGCATATTGTTGTTTTGTAGTTTCAATAACTTGCTTCACTTTGTTGATATATTCCATATCTTTAAGACGGGAGTTATTGAATTTCCAAAGACCCGGACTGTATGGTGAGTCATCAAAAACTAGGTTAACCTTGACAGGCGAATGATCTGAATTAAAACTATGACAAATCTCCACATCTTTAAAATTGTTAATAAAATCTGGAGTTGTAAGAAAGAAGTCAAATCTAGATTGCTGTATTGGATTTGTTCGCCTCCAAGCGTATCTTTTTTGTGAAGAAAAATGTTCTCTATATGGGTCAGAGAGTTGTCTATCTTCTATTGAATTAAGTATAACTTGTCTTGCTTTCTGGTTTGCTATATGTTTATAATTGTGGTAATCAAGATTAGGATCTACAACTAGGTTATAATCACCACATATGATATACGAATCATTTTTCACAGAACCTATTAAATTAAAGCAGTTTTCATAGAACACTGGAGAGTCTGTATTAGGGCCATATATAGAGAAAACCTCTTTTCATCTATTGTTAAATCTAAAAGCAGGAAATTTCCATTTTCATCTGATATTGTTTTATGTTTAATATATTGTAAATTCTTTTTAAATAATATTGAGACACCACGTGCATTATACCGTGCAAAGTTATGAACACATTTACCGTTCCATTCGGTATATATTACTTTTGTTAGTTTAGAGGTAAAATGAGTATCTTGCAGACAATATATATCAGCATTAAGCTTTTTTTATCTTTTTTGTTTGCTGTTAATTCCACGACACTTTAGAGAAAGTATTGATAGTTTATCCATTGTCAATGAATGTACATGCATAACTTACAATGCAATGATATTAGTCGAATGATTGTTTCTGTACAATTTATTAAACACGAAAGTGTTGTATAAGTCATTATCGATTAATCCGTCATCAAAATTAATACTAATGTGATACTTCTAAAATCACACAAACATTATACAAACTGACTTCTCTAAACTAGCACATAAATCATTGTCTGGTAACGTATTTAGTGGTCGTTGACAGATTAATGCACTTGATGATAAACAAGACAATGTCGTGTTCACTCAGCTGCAGTTTAAGTACATCTCAAAGGTATGTTTCACTATATGTCGACTTTTTTTGCAAAACTAAACTACTTGTAGATTCACCAATTTGTCGAACAAATAATGTTATATGTGTTTGACCCTAACACATTGTATTTGTTGTATTTGGAAGCGTTAGTCAAAATCCGTGGTCTCGCCATTGGAGCCTTGAATCTTTGCGGTGTTACTATATTCACATTATACATGACTGCAAAGTGTATGAATGTACTGGCATGACATGCAAAGACAAATGACAATTGTCTGTTAGTTTTCCTTTTGATGGAACTCCCTTTTTTAAATTAAAATGTATTTGACAAAGTGGTGCCTTTATGCAAGTTGTTTCGGGTCAAACGATTTGAGCAATATATATATTTAGAAACTTCAACGTCTTGTAATTATTGTTGTTTTAGTCTTCTAATGTTGTTTGTCATGTTGAGTATCTGGTAAATGGGCTATGACATCTTTCATTAAATATGTTTGACAGTCAACCCATTATTCCAGTAACATAAACATAAATAGTATATTAAGCAATGTGTAAGCAAACAACAGTTTCCCGAAGCTGAGACATGCTGTTTTATTCGTTGGTTCCCTGTATGGTTTGCCTTAAGCCATAAACAACGCATCGTAAGAAGGCGAGGAACCAACTGTATGACTTAACGTATGGTTCAAGGTTTGGTTCACTACTTTTCAAAGTTCAAGGATCTCGATTTCGGAATATAATCATGTCTGAAATACACAGCAATGTATTAGATATTCTTTAATTCAATTATAATCTGGTCAGACAGAGCCTTGCTTCGTTGGATTAGGTAGTACACATGAATATTATTTTTAATTAATACCTTATCTTAAGAAATGAATGTGAACTTACAACGTTTTTAGACGGTTGGATACTAAATCTGATAAATAAGATCATATCGGTCGACGCCGTGTATATTCATACTCAAACTGTATGTTTAAAGAACTGGTATTTTTTCCAGTAATGGGACTCAGCGCGTTTATTATGTTACTAGGTATTGCTCAATCTTGAAATGTCCTCCAATAGCGTATAACTCATTTGCATGTGAATAATCACTATCACCTGTATACGATTTGTATGATTAACGGTTTAACAACAACGTGGTGATGACCAAGACACTTATGTTTAGGCTATCACAAGTTTAATAAAGCAATACGCTTTTGACGAACAATGACGTTTGATGAGTAAAACAGAAATTAGTAAAACTAGTGAATATCCGTTGAAGATAAATTGACACACTACTTACACTACATTGTGTTATACATGTATAACACATCAATACGTCTGGCAAGTTCGTACTAACTACAATAGTACGCAACATCTGAGAATAGCACCCGTTGAGATGAGCAGTAAGCAGATAAAGCTGGACCCAAACGTAAACGTAGCATACACTGCTTTGCTATCGTGTACTTTTGGTTTAAATTATTAGACAGAACATTGTCTAGACTTGTTTGGTCAATACAATAACAACAGTTGTTTGATATAACAAAATCTGTCACATTCAGACGTCGAGTAGTGTTGTTGTTAAAGTAGTTTATAACATTTATATCGTTTCAAGCCATTGGGGGACAAAGTACCTATTAGTATGTGTTCTGAATCAACACATGTGTATATGCAAGAAAGAGCATCAGTCATCGTTAATGAAAATGTCCCCCGCAACAAACTATACGACACAAACAACCATACTAGCCATGTCAAGTCATCAAACAACAAGTACACCATCAGGTCAAACAATCTATTTTAATAAGTTTGATATTAACAATATGACATATCAAAAACGACTGCAGCATACACGAATAATCAAACCTTACAAGGCTTCAACTATGGACAAACAGGAAATGAGCATCCGATATACCATTAACATTAACATGCGTAGATATATCAGTTAATTCTAGGTGAGTATTATTGAACGGTTACTCAATTACTCCTTTATCGATGTTTCATCAAGTCGATTTCCTTCCAAGATGTCGATAGCCGACCTCCTCCATCCTGTTGTTAATGTTGCTATCATCTAAAGCGCACTCTATCTGTAGGAAATTATCGATATTGACATGCTTTATATTCGACTTTTCAATAATTAAGTGAACTTTACGATGAAAGCATCAACATTATGTTCTTGTGTTGTTAACAAACAACTCAATGTGGCGAGTAAGTTATTGTTTACGTTCTCTGTACTTGTTGTAAACAAAATGGTTGTAACGATAAGCGTGTACAAATCATATCATGACAGAAAATAGATTTCAATTTGATTGAAAGGTTGTTCAATTTAATCATCATTTTGAGATGATATGCATTGTTTGTATCTAATTGTTGTGTTATTATAGGTAAGTTTCTCCAAAAGTGATTTGATCACATTATGAACGTTAACACATTCATATTCTAATAGTGTGTCAGTTATTAGCATGAACAAATTATCTGAAATATACAAAACAATAGTGAAATAGTGTGTATATTAGTCTATAATACGTTCGTGAAATAGACAAGACATTTTCATTACGAACTTGATGAATACATCAATATATAAAACGTAATTATGCAAATACAATAATGTAACCTGATTGTATTTGATATAGTTGACCCAGTTAGCGTGTCGGTGAAAAGAAGTTAAACACCAGGTTCGTTTTACGCAATGACGATTAAAATGTTACATCACCGAAACAGTAACGTAAAAAAATGTTAAAAAAAGCATAATATATTTATGCTAAAAGTTTATACACGAACACAAAAATAAAGCATACGCATCAAATACATGGATATCAGTTCTTACTTAGTTACTAAGGTTTACAATTCACTAACATTAGATTCCTGATGATTTGTAGTTCGGTTCTTTCTGGTGACACATATCTAACTTTTATAATCTTTGCGAATCGAGAAGACTAAAGGAGTTATGTATTTGTCAACAAAAAACAAACACTATGCAATATACGTCCTGCATGTTCACTGCGATGTACTACGATAAATTCCAGTTCTTTACAACGTCGTAACCTACCCAGTTATATCTGAGATAAGTAATTAGGTCATCTAGTTGCTCAATAAAGAAATTAGGAGGGTGATATGAAAAAAGCACTATCAATCAGAAAAAAATTCTTGATCGATTACGGGATATGTGCTGCTCCGAGAAATCGCTGAAACGTATTTGAAAATAAGCAACCGCAGTATTTTAGACGCAAGAAACTATGTCATAAACTAGTGAAGATTGGGGTTAACAACGTGGATGCTGCATATTTGAGATGATGTCTAGGTCATATAAAACATGTTTGTATGTCAATACAACTGTTCAAATACTGTCAGGAAAACAACCTCAATAAAGCATAATTGTTCAAACGCATTCCTATATTTGAAATTAAAATAATGATCGAGGATTGATCTGGATCGATAAACAACAAATCGAACTAGTGGTTGTTTCAGATTCTTTCTCGAATGAGTTACCAGACTGACTTTTCAATGTTAGGCTGAATTTGACATTGAACCATGACGTGAACACAGAGTACAGTAATCAAGTAAATACGTTTATATGTGTTGTTTTGCCAGACACGTTACGGAAGAAGCAACTGGGAGACTGAATAAACAGTTTATTACTTTGGCATGGTGTTTATCTCACATTCATCTAGACCAACAGTCTGGTTGATTTTAGAGACATTGTTGACATAATGATAGCGACTGTAAATAACTTGAAGGACGTCCGACGCATCATCAAATCTAAATGTCAAATCTTCAATTCGATTAACCAATTTAAGGTTGTTTTTGGTAGGGCATCTCCAGTACAATTCATTGTAAGACGGCAAGCTAGAGACGTTCATCATTACTTTTGTTATTCTATCTATTTTAAGGCGTACACCTCAGTTTGTAATAAGTGATCTGTTATGTTTGGGCAGCATCTAAATCCGTCAATATTCAATATTAAAATAATGCAAAACGAAAGATGACACATGTGCAGTCAGTCTGAATGTGATTGGCGTTACATCTTGGTGTATGGTAGTGATTCATGGCCCACTCGCCTAGATAGACTTGCACTTATACGAGTTCGTGTTTCTATGTTATAAGGACACATCGTTTTGATGTTGATACATTGCTTGGGCAACGGTATATACTTCATTTCTTTGTCAAAGAATAAATGTATCACACATAAAAACTTAAATTATATGTAGATATTACGCAGTCAATATATCAAATAATAGGGCTGATATTGACAACCTTTAAGGTCTAATACCCTTGTTAAAAAGTTAAATGAGTTTTGATAAACAAATCTAAGACATCCATTCGTGTAGTTATCCCTGCCATTACTGGTCACGGAAATCGGGAATTACATATTTATACTAATTAAGTGTAGTTTATTTACACCATTAAACATTTCCTTTTAGCTACTATTAAACAGGATTTGATGCAAGAATTACCACACTCGTTATTTTAAGTGGCACAAAAGTACAAACAAGTTTGGCCGTGTTCCCCTACTCTAGTGTCTAGTCAATATTAATGTATAGCTTGATTGTCTCATTTAAGATTAAATAATTACCAAACTAATTGTCATGGCATTTGTCCCGTCTTTGCTTTTCCGACTAAACGGTTTGAGCTACTTCTGTACACAGAGAGCTCATATTTATAATCATATTCTATTGAATAAAACCCTTTCCTTGACATTCACATTAACCCATTAAGGGAAAAGTAAACAGCAGAAACTATTACACACATAATTCAATTTGGTAAACGATGTTTTGGTGATAGCAACATACAAAAAAGGTACACCTTAACTTCATATGATAAGCGTCAAAAACAAGCAGTCGTTTTACATTTCTATACATGTATATATTAGCACTCAAATAATCATTAGAACACACGACTATCATTGACATACTTTCTAGCAAGATGTGCTGATTGTTTCAGACTTATTGATGTTTTCTACATTATGTATGCGACAATCGAGAAATAGAATACGATCACATTGACAAAGAAACAGCACATCATTCACAATGTCATAAGCAATTATCTAAACGTAACATATAACAGTTGGTCTGACCTTTTCTTAGCACAGATTATGAAGAAAACAACCCAATAGTAAAACGCAGGAAGTACTTGGAGCAAATACGAGCGTTCTACAAATGACTGCATGCCTGTTTTGTTATGAAGTCAAGAATCTTGCAAAACTATAAACCAATTGGTATATTTCCAAATGTAATACAATTGGATAACCTTTGTGACAATGAAAATTAATTGGAAAGCTTTGGTGAGTTAATGAGTATGGTATGAAAGTCAGAACGCTTTACTTTGACAAATGCATGTACATGTTCTTCTGAAATCACATTCATGTGTAAAGAAAACGATTACATAACAACGACATTTGAACATCAGGTAGCTCTCTATCAAGGAAGTAAATATTGAGAGCATATAAAGCTACACTTACATCAATACGCTTCGTTCGACTGTTAAACGGTTTTGCCATTTAACTGGTTATCATTTAAAGATGCGTTAAATCGTTAACAACCGAACATTGTCTAGACAAAGAAGGATATGAAATAAACATATGCTGATTTTATTCTAGTATTATCTATTACCACACATTACAAAGTACATATTTACTGTGCCGAAAAACAAGGAAATATTGTAATTCAAAAATAAAATGAATAAAAAAGTCCAAATAATCCGTCTTGGAAATTACTGTGCATCATATTTATCATGATATAATGTTCATGTCTCGCCTTCAAATAGTTCAATATTTCTAATTTAAACTGCTTTTCATTAGGGTGTGTCTTTAACAACTATAACTATGGCCATATTGGTGAATAGTTCGGTACTTGACAGCGCTTTGATTTACCTTTTCGCCCAGTAAAACTAGTATATGGTAGAATACTGTCTGGATACATGTTACTCAGGTTGATATAGCTCAAGTGTACAGTTGATAAACAGTCAAGTTGGTTCGTGAATAAATTCAAACACCGCTTAACCATAATATGACACGAAATATCAAACATGAGAACACCGTGGTTAAGTTGGTTATCGAGTCAGCTTTGTTATCGATGGAATAACTGTCCATCGTGAGTTAGAATTCCGTTAGCTGTCCTGTTGTTTTTTCCGTGAGCAAGAAACTTTACGATCATTGTTCAGTACTGGTTGACTTCATGGGCAGATTCGAGCGTGACATGATGAGCATATATCCTTCCGTAACAATCGAATTTTAAATAATATATATCTACATTTTAACAAAGCAAAGTGTACTAGCAAGGAAAGTGCCTCACAATCCCAATAAACAATCAGGTTATTCAGTCGTTAAACTAAACAGATACGGCGTATCATATCCAAGACGTGCTTTGCTATGACATTATTGAGTATAGAATTGTCATATTGTTATATTTCACGAAGAAGTGGCAAGTAAATAACATGAGTGATAACAATCCGTGGGCAGGAAATCGTTTAAAAGCACTGTCTTCAAAGCATGACCGATATTTAACTATATGTGTATTAGTCTATTTACGAATAGTGGGTTATAACGGCCACTTAATTTAATGTTTAATCTCGAATTGTACATAGACGAAAATTAAAAATAAGTACAGGGTACGGACATCATCGCATTTTAAAACTACTATGCAACAAATTCCTTAACACAATACTGACCTTATATTGTCGAATAATAGGCCAAAACAGGTAATTCGTGAAAAAAGATGAATTCAAGACTTTCTGAAATTTGATGTTATGGACATTTAACAGTTTAAAATATTGTCTTGAAATAGAAAATAGTTTTTAATATTTCGTTCTGTTTGTTTTTGTTGTTTTCCTATGCTTTAAGCTTCATACTCACTAATGGCAAGGCAGTATTAAAAGACAACCTTTCTGAATTGAGACCAAGCGAAAAAAAAACACGTCCTACATCCATTTAATAGAACACATTCATAACAAAATACGAACACAGCTTATAAAGCACGTAAACGGCCAATAAATACCATGTTTATGCAAATATATACTTAATGGCGAATATTAAGCAGATATAGTTTGATAAATGCTTTCTGACTAGCGTCGCCTCCATCTCTCCACTCCTGATCGATTTGAGAGACTCCATTAAAGGATATGTGTAGTACTATTTAAGAGAGGTAATACTCACTTAAACAAAGGTTAATTTTGCTGACTATATACGTTTAAATGTCAAATTATGTTGTAAAACCTGACTTTGAGAACATGTTTTACGTTCAAACTTAACTTGACTTTCTATTATCAAATCGAGCTGTGTTTTGCTACGTTTATTCTAAAATTGGCTGTATAGCTTCTTAATACGAGCCTGGTGTGTGCCATTGCCTCTGCCCTTTGACATAATGTTGTTAAATAAAAGTTCTCTTACAGCTTTCAGTGGATTGACTTTTTAATAAATTGTCCGCGTCTTATTTCAGTAATGTTGCGTTCGTGGAGGCTGACTAGTGTCTGTATTGACCTTTGTTCTTATATATTATATTTCCTTTTGTCTGTAATCTTCATTATTATATACTAAGTAAGTGAGAATGCTTTCTTAAAACAAGTATGAATACCAAAGAATCCACTATCATGTCCTTGGAGATTAATACGGTCAAATGAGCTAATTATTGTCTTCGAAAACAAACAGACACTGTCGTTACATGCTCCTTGAGATTTTGTTTAATAAACGAACTACTACGCGTTTTTTCTTCAACATAGCCAATGTGTTTGACTTAAACTTGAAATAACCCTTTCGATACGTACGAGTATTATCCCTAGGTCAATATTCAGTATTGTAATTATCTCAGAGTTAAGTTTAGTTTAGCAACCTATACATCGGGGATAAAGTCTCATAACTCACAAATTGTTGTAATTAAGTAAGGTCGCTTCATTTTTCAGATTAAATTCCCATGATTGCTTATTCCTCTTTCTCTTGAATACCAATTAGCAAGCTTCTTTACACTAATCCGTGTTGCTTGGTAATGTATTCTACTTTTTAAATCATTACTTAACAAGGGTTTCGTGTTAATAAAGTTCATTTGTCGATTTACTTGTTTACTATGTTTCTTTATTTAAACATATGGCGTGTTCATTCTTAATTGAGTGAACTTGGCGTTCCCATCTGACAGTAATTTGTGTCATGTAATACAGGGTGTCGTTGAATTAAATTGTCGGATTCGATAGATAAAACATTTGAACAACGAGGCTCAGTGATGTTTGGTTGGATATGTAACCGATATATAGATTGTAAGTCGTACGTTCGAATTCCGTGAGTTGTCCCCCTTTGTTTTAGTGAGCAAGAAATGTGACCCTCATATTTTAGTACTGGTTGACTTCATAAAAAAGAATCAAGCGTGATATAATGAGCATTAAATTATAGATGTTCAGCAAAGTTAAGTGTGCCAGCAAACATATAGCTAATACTCTCAATAAGAAATCAGATCACTCAGTCGGTTAATCAAGGCATTATAGCTATCATAACCCAAGTCGGGCTTCGATATGACCTTATTAACTATACTAACTGTCAATGGTTATTCACGAAGTAGTGGCAAGTAAACAACATAAGTGATAACTTAGCGTGGACAGCAAATCATTTGATAGCATTGTTCTCAGACGATATTTAACACAAATAGTTTCGTAAGTCTGTTGAAGAACAGTATGCTTTTACTGCCACTTTAATACATGTATATTCATAAAACGTATACAGTTGAGAGAATTAAGTACAATATATTTAAGTCTCGCTCTCTCTCTCTCTCTCTCTCTCTCTCTCTCTCTCTCTCTCTCTCTCTCTCTCTCTCTCTCTCTCTCTCTTTCTCTCTCTCCCTCTCTCTCGCTGGATTTTCGCTGTTAAACGATGTTTTAGCAAAGCAGGTCTCTTTTTATAGACACTTATGTTGTGCTTAATCTTCACTGAATGCATCATAAACAATGTATGTACTCGGTTGAAAATCATCCAGTGTAGTTTGATGAACAATAAAATGTTTTTTGTTAAAACAATGTTACCTTTGTATGTCAGTAGAACTAACCACTACAACATCTGACAACCAAAGATACATTATCAGTGCGTTATTCGCGTCCACAACTCGCTATCAAATATTTCAGAAATGGATTATTAATTCGCCGCCTACATTCAAATTATGCTAATTAATCAATGCGTTCACTTAACATATCTCGTTCCCCCAAGTGCATCTCGTGCAAGTTACCACTATGCTTTCAATGCATATTAATATAAACAATATAATCAGTGTACGTGATATTTAGAACGTCAGTAATCAAACATAGTGCAACATTACAATAAAACAAAGCATCAGCCATAATAAACAATTCCCATTACATGCATATAATAATAGTGCATTTTAGTCCCCTATTCATCAGTATAACACTGGATAAACAATTGCTACCTGTTTTTACATTTTAATTAAGCTCTCCACTGATCGGCATAGGGAATTTAATTGCAACGGTAACTAATTGGATGTAGACAAAACAAATGTATTGAAATAGCATGTTTGTCATTTAATTTTGACCGCTGACAAACTCTCAGTGTTCGTGGAAGTGTCTTGGTTCTTTTTATACTATATTTGTCATAGCTTACATAATGAATATTCAAATTTATTTAGCTAAAATATTGACGATATTGTTCTTGAAAACATACATGACTCCAAAGTAAATGTTGAGTAAGTGTATACATGTAGTCATATATTGTACTAGTGTCAGTAATTGCGTATTCAAATTAACACCAATTCTAACTTAGCCGACCCTGACTGATGGAGTTCATAATAGTTGAAACACAGTAGCATTAGTAACCACGACGTGAAACTATTCAATGTTCTTTATAGAGGCCACTTATAACTGAACAATGAAGCCAAGGAAATAAAACCAATGACATTTGAATGTGCATTAACGTCACAAAGCACCAATACATGACAAACACATTCAACCCGAATGTCAGCCTGAGAGATAATGTTAGCAGACACATCGTAAATTCGGCATAAAAACCAAATATGTTCATACATTGTTATACATTCTTGGAAACCTGCGTTCACAACTTTGATTAGGTGCTATTTCACGAAAACTTTACAACAGTTCTTTGAGCTTTTCCTTTTCTCAAATATTACTTCTGCTTAACATCGATCGTTTTTTTTAAAAACAAAAAAACATCGATCGTGATTATCATTATTGGTGAGTCTGTGTAACAAACATCTCCTTGCATGTAAATACAGATATGCCGCTATATGATTCTTACCCTTGATGTGTTGGATTAATTACAGTTTATATAATAGCATTGTCTTGTCATGAGATATAGTGTTTACTATTTCCGTATGGTCTCTTGCTTTTACGTTGTAACGTTTATTGTAACAAATGTCAAGGCTATATTGACAGTCTCGTACTTGACGTGTTCTGTATTGAGATGAAATGAGAAGCATCACGTCCTACAGCCACTTCATAAGACACATCCATAACAAACTACGAACACATCTTAGAAAGCACGTAAACGGCAAATAAAGACCATGTTTATGTAAATATACATTTAAAGGAGGCTATTAAACAGATTTTGATAAATGGTGCCTAACTAGCATCACTTCCATTACTGATCAATCTGAGAGACTTCAGTGGACGCTGTTTTTGTACTAAACATCTATTTTAGGTGTTCGTAATTTTTTTAATCTTACTTTATCGTGTTTACCGTCAAGGGGCCCGTTTCATAAAAATATATTACGTACAGTATTATCGTTACTCATCACTTAGGCTAGCGTGACTAAGATTGTCCGTTTCATGAACGTTCTCATTACTAAGATATCGTAAATATTTCCCGCAAATCTACGACAGCCTTACCTCTCTCTTAACTGCTTACAATATTGTGAGTGTCATTGCTACCGCCTTCTGTGACTGTTAAACTACTAGAAATGATACACATATGTGTTCAAAGGTTGGTAAATAGAGTAATAACAGTGAATGTTCACATATATACATGTTTGACTATTGGTAAGTATTAACCCGATACGCTTTCTTGTTTTGGCGGCCATGTTGTGAACTTTGTCGTGTGGTTATAACAGGTGCACGGAGTGTCACGCCATACACTTCAAGCCTATGACCCTACCTTTTCTCTCCCCTGCACTAACCATTCGTGTAGATGTGTATATGTGAATCTGTTTTCGGCAGTTTTCTTTGCATCCTATTGCGCAGGTGTTCGCTAGCCTCAAAACCCAGGGATTGCGGGTTCGAATCCCACCGGAGGCTTAAAAAAAATATTTTTATTTCCTTAGTTTTAAAAATCAATTGGATAGTTGTTAAGACATGATAAAATAAACATAGTTAATGATTTGTGACCACTGTTTGTTAAAAGAAATAGCAAATTCACTTGATTCTGATGATTTAAGGCAAATCATCATGTAGTTCGGCCTTTCTACATGAACTCATATTGAATATAGAATAAAATGTAGTACGGTGATATATACTTTTCTTTTTGCTTTTTTAGATTAACAATATGTATACCTTTCTTCATAAGAAAACAATCAACTCTCTATCAAACATTTTATTTTTAAAATACCTTTGATCAATATGTTTGGCTCAAAATCACGAACACTTAGACAACAAAACAGTCGATTATTTGTTCATCAACTAGTTTAGCACATTTTGTGCGATGTTATCCTATTAATGAACAACACTTACAGACCTAGCATGTTTAGTGTCTTGTTACAACTTAAGGACTTGATAAGTGAGAATTTTAAAATGTCAAAATAATGTCAGCAATTGTTGGCAAAGGTGGGTGTGTTCAACATCATGTTTCGAAAACAAACGAGCACGTATTAGTTTGTTGAATTCAGCATTTACTTTCCTGTAAGTTCCTGCAATGTTTGTAAATATAAAAAAAAATATCGAAAAAAACACACAAATACTAATGGAAACGTCTTTACAGTGTATACTTCTTTTATTGACTATAATTTGATGCAAGCAGGCCTGACCGACTGTTTTCAGTTTTGACCTTTCATTAAAGATGTATGGCCATTTGTCTAAAATTCTCATAATTATCCTCATGATAAGTAAATGGAAATGCTTTCTTAAAGGTTGAGATTCTAATTCTATCAAGAATATCGGCTGTCAAATAAACATTACATTTGCATTAAATTGGCTTTATTATGATCTAAATTAGACATTTCGTAAAACAAATCACTGATTTTAAGTTACCCGGTTTTTACGCATATGGGTAGATATATGTATAGTTTCGCTTCATCTTTCACAATTATTCATTGGAATCTAGTCTCAAACCACGTGATTGGATTCAATATATTCAAAATGTTAAATAGAACGTTGGAGTGCGCCTGCGCATGATAATTCTAATCTTATCATAAGGATTCCATTTGCGCACATATTGATTCGGTTAGAGACGGTCGTTATAAGTTGGAATAAATTAATAAATACTGCGAATTCGGTTGACCTTTAAGCGAATCTAACCTATTTGATAGTTGTTGTGACCAATATTCTTCAAAATACAAAAAATGTGGTTACATATCATTTGATGTTGGTCAATAAACGAAGTGCTAAACTTATTTCTGCGACAATATGTGCATTTCTATTTCTTCTCACTTTACACTGCGAAACACTCCATGACATAAGGTATTAACTTCAATACATTTGATAAAACATTGTCTGTCATACATCGTTAAACGGGGATAAGTAATGCTGTAATTTAGAAGAACTTAAGAACAAGACAATAGATACCAATAGAGATATTTATATACAAACATACCTATATACCAAATACCCCAGACAACATCTATAGTAGTCCGAGAAAATATTATGAAGGGAGGTCTGGTTTAAATATCTATTATATAAGTCTTTGATTTTCCGGCCTTGGAATATTTCGCCATGTTGTTATGCTTCTGTATCTATCTTGTTGTTTGTCTCAAGGTCGACATTAACTTCTGTATATATCATGTTGTTTGTCTCAAGATCGACATTAACTTCTGTATCTATCATGTTGTTTGTCTCAAGATCGACATTAACTTCTGTATATATCATGTTGTTTGTCTCAAGGTCGACATTAACTTTTTATGTATCATGTTGTTTGCTTAAAGGTCGACATTAAATTAATAACTCAATAATTTCGGATATATTCCACCCATCTACGGTATTGTGAGGGAGTTCTCAGATACTGGTTAGTCAAATTTTCGAAAATTGTTATTGAAGATTGCTTAACGGTAAACAGTTTACATCTTGTGTATATGTTTGTCTTACCTATGTATGCCGTAATACGTTAAACATATAGGTGCTAACTCTTTTCAAAACATTCTTGATAATGTTCATTGGTCATATGTGTAATGCAATAAACGAGTATGAAAAAAACGTTTATATGTATTACTAATATATTTCAATACAACCATTTAGCATGCAATCATATATGCACATTTCGTTTGGTTATATTTAGTTTGTTCGTCTCCAGAGAGTACTAACGAATGAAACACCACCAACTGAGCTAATTCTTTCAATTCGACCTTGGAATGACCTTTCGATACGTACAGGTAATATCCTTCGGTCAATATTCAGTATTGTAATTATCTCAGAGTTAAGTTTAGTTTAGCAACCTATACAACGAAGAATAAAATCCCATAACTCATTAATTGTAGTGATCAAGTAAGGTCGCTTCGTTGTCCAGATTAAATTCCTATGATTGCTTATTCCTCTCTCTTGAATACCAAGTATTTGTATTCAAGCTTGTATACACTTATCCGTATTGCTTGTTAATGTGATTTGCTTTTTAAAGTATCAATTAACCGAAAGTGTGTGTTATTCTAGTTCACTTGTCGATCTGCTCCGATGTTTTACCATCGAACTTAGATCTGGAAATATGGCGTGTTTTTGTTATTGCATTTTGCGGGCTCATCTGGTAAAACTGCAAATTGTTACATGAGGGTGCCATTGTATTAAAGTGATATATAACTGATATCTGACTTAGGTAGATACACAGACCAATTGTCGAGTTATATACAAGTTTTAGATACAATTAATGCATCTTTAAACAATAATTATAATATTCAGAAATAGCTGATGTCATTGGATGCTGTTTAATCAATATTCCCATCAGAATTATTTTTCGCCTAAGAAATGTATCATGTTCTGTCATCGGTCAGTGTATTATATCTAGATGAGATTATCATTTCAAGAACATTTGAATAAAACGACACAAGAACAATCAAATCGATGATATTATAAAGTATTGTAGAATCCGTTATATGCAGTGAATATTGAAAACAAGTACCTGGTGGTTGCTTAGTTTGCATTCGTTAAACCAAATTGCAAAACATGTTGTAACAACAGGTAAGCTGACTATATGTTTGCCTTGTGACATATCTATGAAAGGTTATGTATACATTTTATTTCCTAGCTATCATTATAATTGTATAATACTATAAGCAGAATTGCATTAATGCAACATATTCTAAAAGGTTTGACAAATTACGCTCAACCTGGAATATTAATGTATGTCAAACAGCCTAACAAATCCTTGTTTATCAATTATGTAGGTCAAGCAACTGTGCTATTTACGCTATTTAAGACGCTGTATATGTTTTGTATTTAGAATGTGGTAACACATATAGTCCATTATAGAGAGATGAACCCTGATATCTCGTAAATCTGGACCACTGATATGTCTAGACCTATCATTGCAGCCTGTTACAAAGTACGTTATTTGTGTAAACCATTAATCATAACAGACATGTGCTAATTATCCCCATCACAACACGTATCATTCCTTGTCAAAAGGACTAAGTAATAGTTTGAAATATGAAAATATAACTGCTTGTACTTTCACTTCTTGTTGCAATAAGTTTTGTTTGTTTTCATGCAACATTCAATCGTACTGTTTATACCACTCATTTAACACATAGTCGCAACATAACTGTTTGTGTATCACATTCATCGAGCAGTGGATACCTGATCCAAAACGGCATTGTTCTTCATTTCATGAATATAATTGTTGTTCGTTCCTCGAGCTGTCTTGTTTTTTCCTAGCTCCAAATATGTATTTGTGTATTTATTTTGCTATTATCAATATTGCGAATACGATACAAAACTGCACAGTGGTTTAACAACAAAACGGATATGTGTTGACAATATATTCTTATGAGGTCATTATCATGGTTATAACTGATGAAAGTTACCGGTTACCGATGTCTTGAAGAGAAGTTGTAAAGTATTGTATTTAGTAGTCATTCTATATGTTTACCCAAATATTAATAGACACATGTTTAGCAATGCATGTTATATTTTTGTCAGTAGTTCGTGTAAAGGTAGACTGTATTGTTTCGGCCATTGTTCCATTTATTCATTGACTTAGGTTCCATGCTAGACTCAGACAACATATGTTCAACACAACATGCACCACTTCCATGTACGATATTTGGTACTTCTCAACAAGGGAATGCTGACCAATGCAACAGTTAACAAAGGAAGAACGTGTGTTATGTAGAAAAATGAAAGACTTGACATAGTTATTGCTCTAGCGTTTAAGTTACAATGCCAATATTCATATACCATTACAGATGCAAACGTGGGTTGTTAACGTTACTTAATAATAGCAGTCATATGTAACTACATGTACATTGTAAAATAGACGTATTTAAATTTAAAAAAAACATGTCTTGGTGAAATACTATTTTATACCAACCAACCAATACTTAAGAAAACTATTTAGCATTGTTTCTAACTTTAACGTTTGTTGCATTTTGAAAGCCGCGTTTGATCAGCTTCGTCAAGTGATTTAAATTGTAGTTTAATTTGAATAGGTATTACATGTACATATTGCATTATTACTATTAACATTTTTGACAACTAAAACTGATTTTTTTAATACAATACACCAATAGGGCAATTGTTGGTGCCATCTTTTTTTCTCTGACTACATATTGCCTAACATAATACCAAAAACAATTTACAATACAACTCAATTCCGGGTCTAACAGAAATATCACAGTTATTGGCCGGACTAAAATAAGCAAATTAAGGTATTGTTAACATAAGGTTATAAACACCCATACTCAATCACCGACTAAGCAACACTCATGTAAACCACGGAGAAGAAAGAATAAATAAATAGAATCTACATCACTGGACATATCCGGGGTTCAATCCCGATAACGGACCGCGGCACAGTAAATAAGTTAAAAAATGGTACCAGTGGTTCCCTTCTTTAGCACTCAGCATTAAAAGGGAAACACTGGCTCTTTCTCAAAAAACATGTAGCAAAACGCAATAAAAACATATTTGAGGGACTTATGGAAAATTGTCAAATAAGCTCCTTCGTGCAATATCATCGAAACGAAACGAAACGAAAAATACAGTAACTTCTCTAGTATCGATAAGATCTAGATCATAAAGTACAACTACGACATAATGTTTCAGTAAAGTTTTAACATGTACCCATTTTGTACGTAAACGGCGATGACTGGAATTGTTTCTCGATATATAAATCGTTTGTGTTTGTTTGGAAAGTATATTGAGTGTCTTTATGTCTCCCGGTTGCCTGAATCATCTCCATTGTTATATATAATGTTGACAGCAACATAAGTCGACGCCTGACTGAGACAGCGTTTGTTATAACATACACCACGCGGTTATTGTATTTTCCAAACACGTCTAGACATTTTCTATTTCACTCTTTAAACAGTTTATGGATAATAGAAAGCAAATATTGAAGAAGTGCAACATTTATATAGATGTTGCAAACAAGTTAACAAGTTGATTAAAATATCCAGGCGATTCGCGTCCCTAGTGTACATGTGTATGTTTCTTTATTTGTAAATTTAGCCATTATAATAAATACCAATTGCTAGACGCATGTTTTGTAACAATGATTATTGCAATTAGTGTGTCACATTAAAGAAACAGTGCATGGTATGGTTTTCGGTGGACCGTTTGACCCTGAATGTTTCCTTCTTAAACAAATCGTGGACATCACAACCATATTCACCATATCCGTTGTACACCAACACATGTCTATGTACACTCACCAACCTCAATGGTTAATGTAAGCAAACTCTTGCATAACAATCTTGAGTAATCTAGGGTTATATAACTATTATCGTATCATAAGTACACTTGTATTTATTCTTTCCATGCGTTATGATAAACGTTCAACGTGGAACTAAACAGTACGATAAACCTTATTTTATTATAATATGTAGGTCAAATAATCATTTTTGTCTTTTGGGACAGTTAGTTTCTTTTGATTTTCGATAACGGAACATATATGTACGTATACATCTCCATAAAAGAAATACACCCTGAGTTCTGATAACTCTGGACCCCCGATATGTCTATACTTATCAAATTATGCAGTTTCAAAGTACATTGTTTGTGTATACCGTAAATCATAACAGACGTAAACTCAATATCGACAGTTGTATACGCGTCATTCCTTGCCAAGTGAATTTCAAATAAGTGTTAAACAAACAAGTCCTTTAGCTCTTATAAACTGTGACAAGACAATATATTATGTTTAATATTGACCCTAGTTTGATCATGGCCAGACATTTGTTTCCATTGAAACTGATAGACTTGTGCTGATTTAAAAGTGGTTTTAAATGAAGAACAACAGTATTAATCTATGTTATAGAGTGTCTTAAGCTGCAGACTGGCCTATTATTATATATAAAGGAAGGGTCTTAAGATGGATAGTAACGGAAAACAGCACACCCATAGTGTATAGTCATATAGGTGAAACAATTGAAACAACGTCATAATGTTATATCATTAGCAGTCGTTGCCTGTGTATCGCTTGTCACTTTGTAACCATTTTTCCATCGATTATTATTCTCGTTAGAACATCCCAACGAATATCATGTATTCCCGGATATGTAGATATGTATCATGTATTCCCGGATATGTAGATATGTTAGAGTGCACATATCTAGAGGATACATTGTGTATATTCATTGTTTTCATAGTAATGGTCAACTAATAAAACCAACCACTTTAACATAGGTAAGACATTCCCCTTGTTTATCTAGTGGTCATCAGTTCATTATATATATTTTTTAAAACAACAGTTTAGTTTATATAAGTTAACAACCGGTTAAATGGCCTGCTAGTTATTCGATGTGAGATCACAGTCTTATGTCATGAAACAATACTACCAGAAATGTCCATGTATCTGAGACGTTCATATATCTAGAAGCCTGGTAAATTTGTTAAATTTGAGGTGATAGTAATTGCGTGTTTGTCTGATGTAGAATTGAATCAATTAAATCACGTAATTTAACGACCATGTATATATGCGAACATCAATGTAGTAGTTCTCTCTGCCAGACAATGTTATACATCTTCACATTTCTAATATTGTTTCGGCCAAACAGATCGCTGCTCTACATCGGAGTTTTAAAATAAACTATGTCTTGAAATGTTGATGTTGTGGTTGAAATAGTAAGCAACTATAAAACTCAAACATCGTTGTGCAATTTTCTTACCACCATCAGGTGTTATACTTTTATAATACAAAATTAATTTAATGTTATAAAAACGGCTTGTTTAAATTGAATTTTACTGGAGTTGCCATTTATTGACGTTTTCGGAAAAGCAATGGTTAGAAAAAATAGCATCAAGCGTAAGCATCTTTAATTCACGCGACTGTCACTATGCATGGACCCGCTATAGGGCACGATTACTCTAATATCTTGATTTCAGGACTACATTAAACTGGTGTTCTACAATAATACCAATAACGGTTTCCTCATATTAAAAACAAGAATAACCGTGCGGTTCAACGCCATTTTAATATTCACATGTTCCCATCGTTAAAATTCGCTTTAGATGTAAACACGAATAGCAGCTTGGTAGTATGGACTGGTTATTAAAATACTAGAGCAACTTTCATTGTGTAATTGAAGTATTATTGGAGGATTGGAACTCATCAATTGTTCAATACTGTAGCCCATATGTAATATAGCTTGTAACGCATATTAAGGTCAATGGTTCAGCCATGCCCATCTCCTGTTGTACTATTAAAGGGTGTACAAGGGTGTAATCGTATAGAACATGTGTGTGAACAACTTTTCACCCGACACAGTGTAGAAACAGACATATTAAGATAAGTTCAAGACCTAGAGCGTTATTGAATTGTTTGCAACATCAACGGTTAATTTAATAAAGCAACCTATACAACGGGGGATAAAGTCTCAGACCTCATTAATTGCAGTGATCAAGCGAGGTCCCTTCGTTGTCCAGATTAAAGTATGATTGCTTATTCCTCTCTCTTGAATACCAATTAACAAGCTTGTATACACTTATCCTTATTGCTTGTTAATGTGATTTGCTTTTTAAATGATCAGTTAACTGGCTGTTGTGTTATTCAAGTTCACGTGTCGATCTGCTCCGATGTTTTACCATCGAACTTGGATCTGGACATATGGCGTGGTTTTGTTATTGCATTTTGCGGGCACATCTGGTAAAACTGCAAATGGTTACATGATGGTGCCGTTTTATTAAAGTGATATATGACTGATATCTGACTGAGGTAAAGAAACTGACTAATTGTCGAGCTATGCATAATTCTTAGGTGCAATTAATACATCTATGAATATGAATTATAATATTCAGAAATAACTGGTGTTATTTTAAAGTCATTGAGAGCCGTATAATCAATATTCACATGAGTATTGTTTTGTGGAAAAAATGTATCCTGTTCTACCATAGGTCAGTGTATTATATCTAGATGAAGCATCAGTCCAAGAACATTTTAATAGCACGTATTGTAGAATCCGTTATATGCAATGAACACAAAATCAAGCATTTTGTGGTTGCTTAGTTTGCATTCGTTAAAGCAAATTACAAAACATGTTTTGATGGCAGGTAAGCTAACTATATGTTTGTGACATAGCTACAGATTGTTATGTATACATATGTACTTCATAATTTGATATGCTTTCTATTCATATTTTAACGTTGATAAGCCTGCTTTTTGTACAACTTTTTGAAAGGGGACATTTTATTTCATAGCTATCATTATAATTGTATAATACTATAAGCAGAATTGCATTAATGCAATATATTCTAAACGGTATGACATATTACGCTCAACCAGGAATAGTATTGTTTGTTTAACCGCCCAAAACATCCTTGTTTAACATATGTAGGTTAAGCAACTGTGCTGATTTCGCCATTTAAGACGCTTTACATGTTTTGTATTTGGATGTGGTAACACATATAGTCCATTATAGAGAGATGAACCCTGATATCTCGTAAATCTGGACCACTGATATGTCTAGACCTATCATTGCAGCCTGTTACAAAGTACGTTATTTGTGTAAACCATTAATCATAACAGACATGTGCTCATTATCCCCATCACAACACGTATCCTTCCTTGTCAAAAGGACTAAGTAGTAGTTTGAAATATGAAAATAAATAATTTGTATTTTCTCTTCTTGTTGCAATAAGTTGTTTTTGTGTATACAACATTCAATCGTACTGTTTATACAACTCATGTTTACAAAGTCATAAGATAACTGTTTGGTAATTATATATCATCGAACATTGGATACATGCTCCTAAAACACGGCATTGTTCTAAAACTCGACCATTTCACAAATTTAATTGTTGTTCGTCCATCAAGCTGTATCGTCCTTTTCGTAGCTCCAAACAGCCTGAAAAATAATTCGAAATAATTGTGGCTCTGTCCAAACTGAGAGTACTGTACAAAACGTCACACTAGTAAAACAACAGAAAGGATATGTGTTGACATTATATCATTATGGAGTCGTGATCATGGTTATCACTTATGAAAGGTACCGGTTATCTATATAGTGGAAGGAAGTTATTAACTATTGAATCTAGTAGCCATCACATGTGTTTACCCAACTATTAATAAACACATGTATTTGTGTCGGCCATAGTTCCATTTATTCATTGTGTCGTTAAGTCAAACATATGAAAGTGTCGTATGTACTGTTTCTTCTTATTAAAGGATTTTACTTGAAGACCATTATTGGCTTCTTCATAACAAACATCGAACAATTTGGTCACGTGGATGTTGTTCTTGATAGGGAGCACGTGGACTTTCAGAAAAAAATGCAAGTATCTTTAGCTTTTAATATGTGCGTTCTGACAATAATAATACTAAGGTACAACGACAAGTTAAGTTAAAAAGCGTATTATATGTACTCTTGATTCTTCCAGTTTAATCTTAGTATGTGGCATGATTTTAAACTTTTGATAACACAAATATAAACAAATAAGCAAACTAAGGTACTGTTAACATAATGTTTGAACACCCACACTCGATCACTAACTAAGCAACAATCACGTAAACCACGGGGAAGAAAGAATACATGAATAGAAACATCGCAAGAATTATGCAGTTTCTCCTGTAGCATCGATAATATCTAGATCACGTACACGTACGACACAACGTTTCAGCATAGCTTTAACATGTGCTCATTTAGTAATATTTACATTCGTATGTTGAGCTCTGTACATTTTGTATGAACCGTACGACCTTTCGTGATCTTTGAGTGGTCAGAGCCTTGGTCAAAACATGTATTATTGCGCGTCGTCGATCTAATTTTTTTAAAGAAAATAACCATCAAGTTATCGAGTTTTCTTTTTGGTCTAACTGATCCGTAATCTCAGTTAGATAATGTTGTACTAAAATAAAAAAGGAATCTAACTATATATGGAACTGACACAACTGAAGACCTGCGATCTTCCTAGCGGTTGTGAATGGCGATATCAAAAGTTGCAAGTCATCGTCTTCTTTGTTGTGTTCGACCTTGTATGTGCACATGTCTAAGTGTAGCTTCATCAACGTAAAAAGCAAGCACAAAGAAAGGCTCAAATTTGATTGACTGTCCGTAAGAGTATTCTTCAGGCTGTTAAACTTTCCAAAATCCTGATAAACCTTAAAGTCCCATATCCTCCTTTGCGATGATGTTGACAGTCATATTCACATCGTTTTTCCAAAATTACACCGCTGTCAAAGGAGTAAGTGTTGCTGCTGATTATCAGAAAACTTCCTTGATGCTGCATAGTTACATTTAAATCGTACATACGCTCCAAACATCGCTTAAAACTACAACTATGCCACCGTGTAAAGATGTAAACACAGCCTATCACGCTGATCAATACACGATACTGTAAAGCAATACCCACGATTAGACTCTCTACTTATATTAGTAGAGAGTCTACTCGTCATTGAAGTTATCTCCCTTAAACTAATAAAACTAGTTTAATATTAGTATTAGTTCATACCTGTTTGCTTGTCTATGTATTATCTTTATTTAAAAATAAATTGAATAACTATTATTGGAACTAGTTTTAAATATAACAGCTGTGAATCGGCTGATGGCCGTTCCAAACACTCGATTTACAGAGCCGGTATTGAAGTTTATCCAATAATTTAACTGTTAACAACTAATTTAAAAACTTGCATTTTACATAGAATGTGTGGAAAAAGATATATATTGTATTGATTGACGACCTGTTTGCGTTCATATCCCATGAACGCAAAATGTCGTCATTCAATTCTTAACTGAACGGCACTGACTGGAATTATTTCTGGATATACACATCGTTAGTGTTTGTTTGGAAGCATATTGATTGTCTTTATGTCTCCCGGTTGCCTGAATAATCCCACCTGTTATATATGAGTTATATATAATTTCCACAGCAACATTAGTCGACGCCTGAATGAGACAGCGTTTGTTGTAATATACAACTTGCGGTTATTGCCTTTACCAAACACGTCCAGACACTTTTCTTCCTCACTGTTTAAACACTTTATGAATAATAGCAAACAAATATTGCAACGTTTAGTTAGATGCTGCAAACATCGCCAGTAAGTTAATTGTAATATCCAGGCAATATTCCGTTCCTATTGTACATATGTATGGTTTGTTATTTCCACAATTAACCAGTATAGTAAATAGGAAATTGTGTTAAAATTGGTATCAGAAAGTTTATGTCCAATAATATTGACATTAAAGCAACATTGCATGTTTTCTGTATACCGTTTGACCTTGTATATTACCTTTTTAAACAAATCTAAGAACTCCATATGTTAAACCAACCATATTTACCATGTCCGTTGTTCATCAAACACATGACTATATACACTCACCAACCTTAATGGTTAATGAAAACACTTCCATGCATACTTTCTTAAGTAATCTAGGGTTGTATAACTATTATCGTGTCATAAACAAATGTGTATTTATTCTTTCCAGACGTAATGATAAACGTCCAACGTGGAACAAAAGTATACTTAACCATATGAACAACCTGATAGTACTATATAATGTAGGTCAAATAACTGGGCTACTTTCATCTTTTAGGATAGTAAGATTCTTTTGATTTTCAATAACGAGACATAGATGTACGTGTGTAGCTCCACAATAGAGATACGCACTAAAATCTGGTAAATATAGACCATGATATGTCTATACTTATCAAATCATGCAGTTTCAAAGTACGTCGTTTGTGTGAACTATAAATCATAACAGACATGAACTCAATATCCAGATTTGTATACGTATCATTCCTTGTCAAATGAATTTCAAATATTTGATAGACAAGCCAATCCTTAAGCTTAGATAAACTGTGAAAAGACAATATATTATGTTCAATATTGACCCTAGTTTGCTAAGGTCATCGCTGTATTCTTTAGTGTGGTCAACTCGTATAACCAACCAATTAAACATAAGTAAGACAGTCGACTTGTTTATCAAGCGGACGTCATTTCATCATATTTATTAAAATAACCAGTTTGGTTTCTATAACAACCGACTATATGGCCTGTTAGTTATTAGATGTGAGATCACATTCTTCTGCCATGAAACAATACTTCTACCAAGAGACGTTCATATATCTAAAAGCCTGGTAGATGTTTTAAATGTGAGGGTAGAGTAAATGTATGTGTTTGTCTTATGTATAATTGAATCAAATAAAACACGTAATATAACGACCATATTTATATGCAAATACCACCAAAGTAGTTCTCTATGCCAGACATGGTAATACATCTTCACAATGTCAATGTTGTTTCGCCCAAACAGGTAATTATACTGCATCCGAGTTTAAAATTAAAAATACTCTAAACAGATTGTGTACGTCAATCTGATATGTTGCAAAGATTACCATGTCTTGACTACTTTGATGTTGTGGTTCAAATATTATAATAAGCAACTACAACATTAACTCAACGTTGTGGGTTTTTTCTTAACACCATCACGCATTTTTAAACGAGTTGTTTATATGTTTATTGAATTTTACTACAGTAGCCATTAGTTCTTTTGTTTTCGGAACGACTATTATAAACCGATATAGTAAATAAAAATGCATCGAGCGTAAGATTCGTTAGTTCAAGTGCACTTTAGATGTAAAACACAGCTTTGTAGTATGGGCTGATTATAAAATACTAGAGGAACTGTAATTGATTTATTGAAACATTATTAGGGGACTGGAATTCATTAATAGTTTAATACTGTAGCCTATAAGTTGATATATCGTATAACCCATATTAAGGTCAATGGTTCAGCCATGCACATCCACCGGCACAGTTTAGAAACAGGAAATAAAGATATGTTCAAGACCTAGAGAGGTATTGCATTACATGGAATATCAACGTAGTCGCAACAAACCGTTTAATAATTAATGTTCATGCAATGGAATTTAAGTTACGAGTTGCGAGATTATTTACCATTTATGATCGCTCGTTGTACATGTTTACAGCCTGTCTTTGATAATGTAAATGTCGTGGTTGCAAGGAAGTAATTTTCGCTAGGACATTAATGTTGAACAAATATACCTGATTAGCTACACATACTAAATTTAGGAAATCAGCAATTTTTAGATTTTAACCGTCAAAACGCATCGTTGATGTTGCCAAACTGAACGTATAACTTGTCCATCATCATTTCATTTGATACAATATACGATGTGCAAAGAAGTTTTATTTAATTTGCTGACTTCTTATTGCATTATGGTACATTCTACTCACGCGCGATAATCCGTTAAAGGCCATCTTCATAATTGCAAACCATTAAGGGTTGTGTCTCAAAGAAAAAGAATGAGACGCTGTTGTCCTTGATCGGTAACATTTCAAGTTCACGTGAACAACGGCGGCATAAATGTTGCAGACGTATTTGACGTTTAGATAAATAGCTAAAGTGCAGCGGAATCTCAGAGGAAGACGTTTTGATTTACTCTCGATTATTTTCACTCATTCAAAAGACAATATATGTATTTTATGGTAGCAATCGGCTGGGTTTCATAGAATGACACAATCGGTTTCCAAAAAACATTATTGTTTTTAATTATATCCTCCATTTGATATTATAAAACAATAATACTAATCATTATCTATAGAAGGTGGCACAAATAGACATACATGTATACATTTGATCAAATAACAAACATACATATCTTATTTGCATTGTGGCCTTCTGAAACAATTAATGAAAAACATGTGATACGCGCACATACACATACACACGCTTCAGGCTCTTTGTAACAACAAACACTCAGACAAGTACACTTTAAAGTATCAAAAACACATTTAAGAATAGTACAAACGAATAAGCATCAGAGCGTACATCATTTCAAATATAACGGGTAAACGCTACACAAAAAAACTCAGTACAAGTTAAGTAGATGTAACTTATATGAATTTTTAAAAGATGCAACAGTTTAACAGCAACGAATATACTCTGGTATAGCATTCCAGAAACTTGCTGCATAATATTGAAAAGAATATTTCATATAGTTTGTCATTGACTTAAGAATGTTTAAGTCATTTCTAGCAATTGACCTTAGACCATATACACTATTGCTGGAGAAGGAAATTAAATCATTGATGTAAGTTGGTAGACTGTGAAGGTTACTGGTGTGTCTATCTTCAACAATACGTTACTGTCACGTTTCAAACTAGTCGACTCCTTTAACACAGACTGGAATTGTTTCTGGATATATAATTTAACTAGTTAGTGTTTGCTTAGTCATAAAGTGATGGTCGTTTTGACTCCTGTATCCCTGAATCGTCTCCAGTTATTTATATAACTATGACAACAACACCAGTCGACGCCTGTATATGACAAACAATGTTAAAACATACACCATATGTTTATTGTCTTGATCAAATAAGTCTAGACAATTTTCTACTTTACGATTAAAGCAATATGTGAACACGAGACACAATGACAATGAATAATAATGTTTTAGTATGTGCTTCAAGCATCCGTTATGTACTGATACAGAGCTCAGGCAACACAACGTTCTAACTGTATATCAAATCGTGTATTTAAAAATGTTACAATCGTAATAAGTATTAAATAGCCAGCTTCATTTGTATATCGTATTAGTTACAAATGTAACATTGATGATGCCAGCGCTATTGATCATCGTCACATAAGGAAAGTGGTACAAGTTAATAAATACTCTTTCAAATACGGTCAAGAAAAAATATTTCGCATATGATCCATCCAAGGGCCGACGATGACTGTGTTTACACATCAGTCACGTGGAACGGTCATCGATGTATCTCAGTTTTACAAAACTCTCTATTAGTAAACCATCAGTAGTTTTGGTGAAGAAGTCTCGATGAGTACACTCCTACATGTCACTGTAAAATAAGTGTACTTATAGACTATGCTAATGCAAATGGTTCACATCGAATAGAAACATTAACATCAGGAAGCTGAGATATATAAACAAACTTGAATGCAACCAGTTTTCAATTACGATAATACAGTTTAGTATAATTGCATTTTCGCATTACACTTCCAAACGATTAAGTATTTAAAGATTAACGATTGATTGTGAGCTATCATACGTTTGTTTAGCCTAGCATCTATTCACTGTAAGACGACGTCTCTGTTGAATGTAACATGAACACTGTTTTACTGAATAGCTTAACTAGGGTTCAGACTAACATATTCAGCTACATTTGTAACTTGAAGTTTTAAATATGTATGCATAAAACTATTTGAAGTTCATGCTCAATTGTTGCGGTATAAGTTTTGAAAATATTAACACTGCAATTGGGTAACGTAACAATAATGCAAATATTTAATGTAACGTAGTTTACAATTGTCTGTTCAGTCTTCTTCGTCTTCTTCTCGATCGCCTATTGTCTTTTCAGTGACATCTCACTTTTATTTGATTACGTTTAACAACAGAACAACAGAACTTCCATAAAAGTAAATTTAAAACTGCAACATTTGAAGCTTAAATGCTTAACAGTTTAAATGCAATTTCTTTTCTCTGCAACCCTGTGTTACCTTTATAATAATAACGATTGTTACATTAAATATGTAATAAACATTTGAAATAAGAACATATGTGGTACATATGTATTTTTACACATAACACTACACTATAATCTATTTTAAATATATAAACATCTATCAAGTATAAATAATTCATATAAAACGTGATTAGTTACGTAATGTTATGAAGTTTTACAAAGTAACAACGTTTACAGGACAAAATTTATATGCATAAACCTCCAAAAAACAGTCCTCATTCAATAGGGTTACTTTGGCTATAATGTTAGGTTCAAAAAGACTAGTACCACATGTATGGTATCCATGTGGTGAAACCATATATGCAAAATAAGCAATATCACCATGCTAAGTTAAATGTAGATACACATATTTGCTCAAGGGTAACAAAAAGGTTCCCGTCAGATTTTATGTCTCTAATATACCATTTATCATAATCAAAAGAAATATATATATATATACTTCAAATCCACGTTGACCTTGAACTAGCCCAGACTAATGTGATAAGACGTTCATCAGAGAATTATAACATACAATTACAAGGTATGCAAAACAATCGATAAATCCCTGTATGTAGATCAAATAACTATTCTTATTTTGTATCTCTTATAACGAACCACACATGTTACATGTTGTGCCATATAGAGAGGTTAACATAAATATCTAGTTTATCTAGTTCACCGGTATTTCTTTACCTAACTAGTTCTGTCGAACATTTACGACGATCTCAAATGATGTATCTTATTAAAAAAGTGCGTTAAAAACATTGAGTTAACAGAAAATAATTAAAGGAAAACATGTGTAGGTATAATATACATTGTTTCTTTAAAAATACATGTAACCAAAACCCCGATGTTATTTACTGTCGTTTGAAAACAGCTAGGAATCCAACTCTGTGTGTTAATGTTTCCCTTAAAATGGGGATTGGCGGTTTACGCGAAACTGCTATCATGGCTGTATTAGCAGAGATAAGGCTACCCGATCATTTTCTCGTACATTAGACAGGCATCAACAATTACAGAATATGTCAATGGAACATTAAGCTAAACCGAACAAAAATATGAAACTAACGACCCAGCGGATGATTGAACTATTTGCTGCTGTACAGACAAGTTTAAGGCATGATCATTATAACATTGATTGTATGGCAAGTAAGTTTCGACCACAGGTCTTTTACCAAAACGTTTTGAATTGTTTCATACGAAGTGGTCTGTCTAAGTTTTGATGTACTTTTTACCAGTATAAGGATACACCAAACACCCATTGCCTAGGTCACTTAGATAACTATGAAAAGTTCTACCACGGCAATCCTAATCGTGTAACCTTTAAGTGAAAAACGTCCATCAGTAAGATATTTTGACATGAAATATGTATGTTAGTATGTCTTTATTAGCATTATCAGGTACCCTATCAAGGATTGAATTCAATACTTAGGGTACTACAATGTATGGGCAACAATGTTCAACAATGAGACAAACATATTTGCTTGATAGAGGTTACTTAGATGCATATAAACTTTATTTGTGCTTACTTTAAGCAACATGCTTCAAAATGTAATTGGTCGTTGTCAGGTTACTTGTAGACACCTGAACAACTATAACATACGTACATTAAAATCAATGTATGTGTAGTGTCTTTGCCAATAATTAATAGTCATATATATAAAGCGTCTCCGCACATGGTATAATGGTACTAGTACAATCAAGTGGTATCCGTTATAAATTTAGTATTAAATTCCCTGAATCAAGCAATGATACACTCAACATGTGGAAATAATGAAAATGGTGTTCCGATATTGCATTTGTGTTATACGTTATGTATCAATAGTATGTAAGTATGTGTCTACATACAGGCCGTATAACTGAATAAAGTAAACGAGATTCAAACTTAGTAGTCCTAATTAGCATTGAAACAGGGTTCACTTCAACGCTCTGTCAATTCAGATTAAGCCGTGGCGTAGTGTTATAGTAACCATAGTATGATTCAGATATACGCTCGTACATTCGTTAACCGTTTTTAATTTGACTTCAGCAACTGATTCGGGCCTTACAATTATAATTCATATCAACTGTAGATATATAAGTAGCTGTGTGAATATACATATATATTTAGCGTTACACAAATACCATTTTGAACTCTCATCAAGGTATCTGAGCTTGTTCTGAATTGTTACCATCTCAACATTTAACGATGCAGCCCAACGGTACTACGTACAGTATGTGCACCCAACCTTGTTTGTATTGTTTTAAATGCTCGTTAATGTGTCATCTCATCAAATAGAAATAATAATCATTCATCGTATCATATCGACTAAAACAGTATTGCGTGCGTATAGACGTTGATTTTGTATTATGTTCTGCCAGCCACATGCAATAAAGAGTAGTGTCAATAATCACACGGGATGGATCTATTTATGGATGACTTGGTAGAACACATGAGCTATCTACATCCACCAGTATCTGGAAACTAAATCTGATTAGACAGAAGATGATTGAGATGACACTCTGCTAAAGGCGACGTGAGTGCATGCCTGGTTTCTTGTCATCTTCCACTATTATTAACACAGTGGTGTCGGTTTTAGGTTAAGAAAGTCGAAATCCGACAAACAGGTGCGTAAAACTAGTGAAGGTGTCGACAGCAGTGTATGATGAAAGACTTTGTCTCAGTGCAGTCAAATTTCAAATACTTATTGAGGTAAAACAACCAATAAAATGTTGTGATAACCTGATAAATAGTTATGTCATACAAATAAACAATGCTCCAGTAATGTTTGGTACTTTGGAAGCCGAATGGATATTTCGTTCAGGCTAAATTGTAAGCAAATATTGAACATTCACTATTCTATATTTGATAAGATCTACTGATATCATTCATGTCCCTTCATCCAATTCAGATACGAACGGCAGTGGATGAAAGTGATATCCGAAAGCGTTTATGATCTAATTTGTCATTATTCATTGTTTAATCATCTGCTGCATTGTACAACAAATGGGAAGAGAGCAAAAACTTACATAGGAAGTTATATTATGTGGTTGAACATGTCTATGGTTCTGAGTCGTCCCTTTATCTAGAAGCCTGGTATATTTGTTAAACTTTAGGTGAGAGTGACTGCTTGTTTTTGTCTGATGTAGAATTAAAGCAATCAAAGCACGTAATTTAACGACCATTTCTATACGGAACTGCCAATAACGTAGTTCTCTATGCCAGACAAGGTTATACATATTCACAATTATAAAGTTGTATCGGCCAAATAGTGGACTGTTGTGTATCGGAGTTTAAAGATAAACATACTCTGAACACATTGTATACGTCGTTCAGAGAAGTAACATAGATTTCCATGTCTTTAAATTTTGATTATTAGGTTGACAAAGTAGTAAGCAGCTACACAACACAACCAAAATACATCACCAATTATTGTACCGAAGTTTAAACGACTGTATATAAAACATGTGAATAAAAATCCGAATATTTACCTTTTGTGTTATTTTCTCATCTCCATAGTGTTTTTATTCTCCGCCATGAAAAATAAAGCAGGAGACCTTATTTTTATATTAGATTTCACCTGAGTTGTGAGCTAAATTTTCGGAACGATTTTAATAGAGTTGTGCAAGAATACCCGAGTATCTTGGTTTCCGGTCTGGCGTTATATTAAACGTGTGTCATATTATTATATTCTTTACAGTTAAATTATATCAAAAACAAGGCTAATCGGCTGATACATTTTCACGTAGTTCAATTACGCTTTATTAGATTTGAACAACAATAGAAGCTGGTTAGCATCGGTTGGTTATCGACATATTAGGAGGACTTTACTCGAGTTCTTAAATATTGATAGAGGACTGGAATTCATCAATTGTTCAATACTGTAACACCTATTTAATATACCTTTTAACGCATATTAAGGTCTATGGTTCAGCCATCATTATTTCTGGTTTGCCGATTAGAGGAAGTAAAGGTACGGTATATGTGTGACACAATGTAGAAACAGACCTATTTCAATACCTTCATAACATATTAACGTGTTATAAAATTACTTGCACTCACAAAACTGTTTGATGATTTAATTACATGCAATGATATTTAAGCTTCTACATTATTTAAGAGAGTAGATTTTGATTAGATTTGCTCGCTAGTTTAACATGTTTACACCCGTCTATAATAATGTTCATGTCGTGTTCGCAAGGTCGTCTTTTGTTCGCTAGGACATTATATTTAAGAAATATATCTGATTAACATGCATCATTTAATAAGCGGACATCTGCAATAAAATAGACTAGTAATCGCCAAAAACGCATCATCAAACTTCAGGCCAATTTGAGCTTTGGAATCGTTCAGTATCTTCATTTCATTTTGGTATAGCGAATAAGCAGCAAAAGGGTAGTCTTCCATAAGTAGCTGATCTTTGTATTATAGTAGACTTCTCTGGTTTTATGCTAGCCAAAGACAATCCGTCAAAGAACACCTTCATAATTGAAAACCATTAAAGGTTACGTCTCAAGTCGTTCAGACCATCTTTTCTTGTAGACGATGTTGTCCTTGATCGGCAACGTTTGAACTACTGTATTGAAATGCACATGATCGGGAACGTTTGAACTGTATTGAAGTGCACATGATCGGGAACGTTTGAATTGTATTAAAGTGCACATGATCGGGAACGTTTGAACTGTATTGAAGTGCACATGATCGGGAACGTTTGAACTGTATTAAAGTGCACATGATCGGGAACGTTTGAACTGTATTAAAGTGCACATGATCGGGAACGTTTGAACTGTATTGAAGTGCACATGATCGGGAACGTTTGAACTGTATTGAAGTGCACATGATCGGGAACGTTTGAACTGTATTAAAGTGCACATGATCGGGAACGTTTGAACTGTATTGAAGTGCACATGATCGGGAACGTTTAAACTGTTTCTGGATAAATAATTCCAATGTTTACTTGGTGATGGTCGTTTTGACTCCTGTATTCCTGGACCTTCTTATGTTTTATATATTACTATGATAACAACACCAGTTGACGCCTGTATATGACAAACATTGTTAAAACATACACCATGTGGTTATTGTCTTGATCAAATAAGTCTAGACAATTTTCTACTTTACTATAAAAGCAATATGGGAACACGAGACAAAATGACAAGGAATAATAATGTTTAAGTATGTGCTTCAAGCATCCGTTATGTACTGATACATAGCTTAGACAACACAGCGTTCTAACTGTATATCCAAATGTATATTTAAAATGCTAATAACAATGTATGAAAAGTACGAAATAGCCAGCTTCATTTATATATCGTATATGTCACAGGTGTAACATTGATCACTCACTATATCATAACAGGATGGTAGCAAGTACATGTGAGTTCTTTAAAATACGACCAAGGCAAGAAAAATCATCTATTTTATGTTTCACCGTAAAGTGAAGACGATGACTATACTAACATATCAATTACTAAGTAAGGACATCAATGGATCATAGTTTTACAAATGTGTTGCTATTATTAAACCAAAGAATAGCTGTAATGTAGAATGCGCGATAAGTACACTTCTACACATACCTGTAAACATGTGATTACTTATATACTTTGCGAATGAACTTGTTCACAGGGAAAAGTTACATTGAAATCAGGAAACTCTAACATTTATAAAACCAAACTTGAATACAAACCGTGTTCAAGTTTAACTAGACATTCGACTTTAATTGCATTTTCCCAACGTGAAAAAAACCCTACATAATATAGTTTTTAGAGGTAGTAAAAATAAATAAAACATGTCCCTTGTTCACCGATTCAGCACATATTTCTTGTTTCTATTTAAAATTATGTTCAAAGCAACGTTTTAAGAAGTGTAAGGGTTATGTTCGAAATATGTCAGTGTCTGTTTTATTATTATTTCTTCCTGCCTTGAGCAATTTATTTCACATACTTAACTCGTACTGGAAGCACATTTGTATTCCTTCCTTTTATACATTATGATAACACGTTCAACAGGGAATTACAACTTATGCAAAACATCCGATAAATCCCTATATGTAGGTCAAATAACTATGCTCATTTTGTATCTCGATAACGAACCCACAAATGTTACATGCTGTTCCATATATATAGGTTAACTCGTAGTTTTCGTCTATCTAGGTCACCGATATTTATATGTATATAGCTAGCTTTCTCGAACATTTTCAACGACATAGAATGTTGTTTTGTTTTGTTGTTTTTGTTGTTGTTTTTTACTATCGGACAAATTGTGTGAAAGTGTGAATGTATTCAATAACGAAATGCCTGTTTGTGATTACAGTAGGAAAACTAAATATTGTACGTGTTCCCTTTGAAGCGCCGTTGTAAAATTTGTTTTGTGAAAAAAATACTTGTAAACCGGTTCTGTTGGTTAACTTTTCCTGAAAAGTCCAAGATCAACTGTGGTCATGGCTGTATTTCAGATATAAAGCAGAAACAATTAGAGAATATGTCGATGGTAAATAAAGTTAAAACGGCACAATTATGAAAAAAACGACTGATGAGGATGATTGAACTGTTTGCTGTTTGGCAATTTATAGGCATAATCATTTTAACGACGCGTGTACGAAAAGCTCCGCCTACAGTCATTTGCTGGCAGGTATCGAATTGTTTTATACAAAGTCATCAATCTACTGAATGATTGATGTAGTTTGAACCATAATACGGACCCATTATACACCATCGCCTCGTTCATCTAGATAACAGTGAGTTAGTCTACCCCGTCAACCCTCATTTCGTCACAGTTACGTAGAAAACGTCCGCCACGAAGATACTTTGGCATGAACTGTGTATGTTAGTAAGTATTTATCAGAGACCATGTCCAGTATACAATAGACTACTTGGTAAGGGTGAACAAAGAAAGTAAAGACTTATTAACACTGTTTCATACAAAAACGCTCTTGTTTTTCCTCGATCGTCAATCAAGGTTTGGCCTCTGGAAGTCAGTTGTGCTCATCTCACTGATTCTAAAGTGTCCGACATACAACGCATCCCCGACATTTGTAGAACCATACTAGTACATTCCGTTGGTATTTGTGTTTTATTTGTGTTTTCTAATTTTCTGATGTTCAAATGTAAGCAGCTATGCGTTAAACGCTGTTTACCCAGAGTATGCAAGTTCGTGTCGGCATACTGGCCGTATAACGGAATAAAGTGAACAGAAAAATACAGTTCAATATCCAGTTATATTTGTCCCGAATATATTTTATCGTTGTAATGGTAAATAAAAAGAGGAAAAGTCTGATAAGTGGCATATGTTAGGTTCATGTCAATATAATTGTCTAAAAAAGGAGCATACTTTTATCAGGCATGCTTGTTAAATATACCTGTCGTTTCACGCGCATTTTACGTCTAGCTGCGTCTGAGGCTGTCATTTTCTCTATCCAGTTATTATTTCTCAACCGAAGCATTTGTTGCTATTGTTTTAAAATCGTTATCTTGGTCCTAAGTCGAAATACAAACAAAGATGTGTTATCACTAAATAAAAAACCGTCATTCGTCGTAAGCGGTGTCAGTCTTGATGATAATGATAGTTCTAGTTAATTGGAGTAATTAATAAAGTTGGCGCCATCGTGAAATCACATTACATAATATATATCCAAGTACACACGTTTATCATGCCAATAACACGATCCACCTTTTTAGCAAATGGTGGTCTTTTATTTTAGGCTTTTATCTCGTTAACATGTCAGTATGTTCACAATCCTAAAACGCCTCGATTTGCAAATACAGCTTTCTCATCAGTGATCTGACATAGATCGAATTGTGTCGCTAGTTAAAATGGTTTATTCCAGACTTACACACGCTAACCTTCCTAAGTTTGATAACAATTCGTGCATTATATTTTTACGTGGCATATTTAGTAAAGAAAAACAACAGGTAAGCTAGTCAGTTTCAAATTCTGAGTATAGGACGAGCATATATTAGTTGTTTATTATTTTATTTACCATTTGCTAAGCCTAATGGTGTAGTTTTCTTAAAGACGTTTTCGGCAGTTTTCCTTGGGCATCCTATTGCGCAGGTGTTCCGTAGCCTCAAACACTAGGTAATGCGGGTTCGAATACCACTGGAGGCGTAAATTTTTATTTTTTTAATTTCACTATTTTTAAAGTTCTATTGAATAGTTGTTAAAACATAATTAACTATACATAGTTAAGGATTTTTGACCACTGTTAATTTTTTTAAGCAAATTCACTTGATTTTGGTGATTTAAGGCAAATCATCATGTAGTTTGGGCTTTCTACATAAACTCATATTGAATATAGAATAAAATGTAGTACGGTGACATATACTTTATTTTGCTTTTTTGAATCAGCTTTCTATAGAAAAGAAAATTGAAATTTGTAAGATGTACACCTTTGATCAATATATTTGGCTCGAAATCACGAACATTTACATTTTATTTATATTTTTATTATAGTGACAGGTAACACATTTCATATATATATATATATATAAATTTCAAATTTTGTTAACAAACTATAAACATACCCAGCCTTCTCTAGGCTTATCAGTCCCTTTTGTTTTTAACATAGAATATATATATATGTGTGGGTGTGTTAGTAAAGAGAACATACATACATGTATTACACAATAGATAGAACGTGTAACATTAAGTTAAAAGTAATAACATAGGCTATCGAGGAGGCGGTACTTCGTGCAATGACATCCTATTAATGCACACAACTTACAGACCTAGAACTTTTTGAGGACTTGATAAGTGAGAATTTGAAAATATGTTGGCAAAAGTGGGTGTGTTCAATATCATATTTCGAACAAAACGAGCACAGTGACCTACTGTTTTATTAGCTTGTTGAAATCAGCATTACATTTCCTGCAATATATGTAAATATACACTAAAATCTATCGAACATAACAAACTGCCGAAAACGTCTTTAAAACAAAGTAAATCTGGGACACTTGCTCAACTAATTTCCTTTTATCAACAACATCTATTTTACATATGTGTAGCGGAGAAATATGTGTCGTATAGCTTTTAAACGTATAAGCTCTCTGTTTTTTGGTTGCGGTTTTGTAAAAGTGTTTTATGTAGTTGTAAATAGACAAATATAAACAGTAACTTTAATATCAAACAATCTGCGTTTATGAAAATAAAACTCTTACTTATTTATATGAATTTGTTCGGAATTCATTAACATTATGTGATAAAATCGTTAATGTTAATTACGCGGCCCAACAGTACTTTACCATGTTCACACGGTGCTTTCAATTATTTTCAATTCTTGAATATGTGTCACCTCGTCAAGTCTTGTTATACTGTTTTGATCGTATCATATCAGCTAACCACAATATTGCGTGCGTAAAGGTGTTGATTTTGTATATCATCTGCAAGCTACATTCAATACAGAGTAGTATCAATAATTACATAGGATGGATTTGTTCATGGATATCTGCGACTGCCTACAATACATGAATTATCTGAACATTGCAGTCTCATGAAACGCAATCTCATCAGGCGAAATATTGACGTGAATGCAGATCCGGTTTCTGGTTAGCTGTCACTATTTAGCATCATGGTGATGAATATTTCAGTTTTAATTACTCCAAACTCGCCAAACTAGTTTAGTACTGTTCATTAATGACTGGAAGTTGTTATCTGTTTTGATATATGTGTTTGTTTTATGTGTACTCATGGACAAAGCTGTCTTATGTATATTGAAAATAAACTGTAAACTGTAACTTTATGTCTCAAATATAAGCATTGTATGACGGACGAAGGAAGACATTTGTGTCAGTTTAGTCCAAAGTCACATTCCTATTGATCAAGAGGTAAGAGTGTTGTGAAACCCCGTTTCATAGCTTACGTACAATATTACCGTAACTCATCACTTAAGCTAACGTAACTAAGATTTACCGTTTCATGAACGTTCTCTTAACTAATACATTGCAAATATTTCACGTACATCTACAAGAGCTCTACCCTCGATTAACTACTAACAACATCATAAATGTCATTGCTACCGCTTTTTGCGACTGTTCAAATACTAGAAATGATAAACACATGTGTTCAAATGGTGTTAAATACTGTGAAAAACAGTGAAATGTCACATATTTACATGTTTTGACTATTGGTAATTATTAACCCGATACACTTACTTGTTTTGGCGGCCATGTTGTTTACATTGTCGTGTGGTTATGACAGGTGCACGCCATATACTTTAAGCCTATAGTCCTACATTATTTCTCCCCTGCACTAATCATAATTGTAGCTTAGTTACGAGGACGCTCATGAAACGGTCTTAACATTTGACGGAGATCACTAATTTACGATACTACAATAGTGTAACTATAGGATCTTTATGAAACGGGCCCCTGGTGAATAGTTAAGTAACACAACTAAACAATGCTGAAGCAGGGTTTAGTGTTTTGGAAGCCAAGTCGATATTTGTTCAGACTGAAAGGCGATGCATAAAACTTTCTTAACTAATATATATGTTGATAGCAACTACTGATATCAGTCTGGTTCCCCACCTCCCACTCAGTTAAGGGTCAACCAACTTTAAATGAAAAAGCTCTCGGATCGAATTGGGAAATAGTTAGGTCCTTTTTCTTGGTTTAATCTGCCTCGTTGTTTTCCCCTGGCTCAAATAGGGATACATGTTTACAAGCATTTTCATCTTCACTTCCTGAACGAACGTGTTAATTAGCCTGTAGCTGTGGCAAATTGTCTTCATGTATAATAAAAAGTATGTATTAGACAAAATTACGTCTAGAAACGCGATAAACACTGCAGAAGTATGTGGAGTTCACGTTTTTTTCTGCCGGATATCAGCAATGAATGTGTCTCGCTATGTACATTTAACCAAGATTATATGTTGTCTTCTTTGTTGTTAAACCTCTCGTGAACGACATCTTGGATAAGACAAAAAGTGGGCCTGGAGAAAAATATGAAATTACAATATGCTGGAGAAAACTAGCTCGACATTTAAAAGAAAATTAGCTAATGAACATGCTGTGTTGTTTTTGTTGTTTTCTGCTCGTTGACACTGTTACCAATATATCAAAGGATTAGACATCAATTTTTTTTATATATTTTTAGGGTCGATTTATGGGTCGATTGGAAAATCTTAAGATCCGACAACACATGGAATGACATTAGTGGCACGTTATTATAGAATGTATCACTCATGAAACCATATTTTCTATATAGAGATTGGTTGGTCATGACTTGTTCTACTTTTTCAGTTAAAACCGTGTATATAAATCATATGGCGGTCGTGAACGTTTAGTCAAGAAATGTTCAATGTTAACAAAAAACATAGTCTGCATTAAGCTTAATGAAACTATAAGTATAAACCTTTATTACTTTAGACTGTCTTCAGAATGCGTCCATCGAGTGGCTATGTGTCCTGGTACGTGTGGTATTGCTTTTCCACGATACCATAGTGTGTACTACAAGCAATCACAGGTTCAGAGAAACTATACATATACAATTATCTTCGGGGGGAATCTGAATATGACGATATCTATAATTGAAGCCATTCAACGTGTGTATCTAAAATGCAGTAGTTTGAAATTATCTTTATAATGTTTATACTCTCAATAGCCATCATGTTTACTTTAAACAATCGTAACTTATTCATTGTGTCATGTTAGACGAGTGAGGAATAGTTGATGAATTGCTGATTTGTTATACCAACTGGATCATAAGGCCTCGTTTTGTCAGAAATCAGCGAACGTGGGTGTTTCCTAGTCAATAAAATAACGTTTAGAGCTGCTCTTCTCCTATTGTACAGGATGTTTTACGTTAGAATATGTTACCGTTTATCAAATTCGTATAATCAAGTATATATGTTCTTGATGCTAGTTTGTCTATCATGTTATTGATTTGAGTTAATTAAACAATACTTCTGATGTGTTCTGTAATACATCTGATATTGCTAGTGACCTCACATTTTGACATGCTTCAAAATAAAATGCAGCGTAATACATGTTACAAGCCTTCGATTGTATTATCAACATAGGCGTTCAAGTGAAAGGAAAATGCTGTACACAATACATACATCATTATATACAAAACATTTGCAATGAAAAGTATTTGTCATCAGATGAAGTCTACTACACTTATTTATCACTTGCTGGATTCAGATGTCAAATAAATGTCAACGAATTTGTTTGATGGGTGCAATATTTGTTCAGTGTACTCTTACAATTACCGCGTTTCAAATCTACTACACTAATTTATCACTTGCTGGAATCAGATGTCAAATAAATGTCAACGAACTTTTGATGGGTGCAATATTTGTTCAGTGTACTCTTACAATTCCCGCGTTTCAAATATCCTAGATTGACAAGGTTGAGCTATTCTACCAATACATGTGAATTATATTGTGGAAAACTTATTCGAGCTTTGTATTGAGTGCACAGTCTTATTTACCGGCATAATCCACTCGTGACACGATATGGATGTATCTCTCATGTGAGTGTGTGTTACAATTAGACAGTGAATGTAAGGCAAAATACAACAAATGATATCTTTATTTGAAGCCATGTTTGATGGATGTGAAAGGCATGTCGTTTATGTCGGTATTTATCTACACATGCCATTCAGGTTCATGGTAGGTCAATCGTGTACAGATTTCCTGACAAACAACACGAAACAGGAGAAACAATGTTGATGAGCTCGAAGTTCTGAACCTTTCCATACAACCATAGTATAGCATACGACATATTTGACACAATCACACTCCCCGTTATTGACCATGGCAGTGTCGCTTAGTAAGTTAAGTGTGCACAGTAGTTCAATGCATCTGTGAAGAAAAAGAGGGTTAATTCCAAAATCAAGTTATCAAGAATTTAAATTATGTTATCACTAGTATTCAATTCTTGTATTTTTTGTATAAGACCTGATGAATTAAATATCCAATAGCTAGCTCAGTAAATTAACTGTAAGTCAAACAATAGTAATTTAATGCTTACATATGTTTTAATGTAAAATAAATATCAATCAATCTTATGGAAATTAAACCTGTGTTGAAACCATGCTAACATTCTCAAAACGGCAATGATCCAATTTCAGTATACCATATTTGCACTCAATTATATTCAATAAATTAAGATGAAGTGCTGTATCCTGTATCTGTACCAAGTCATATTGTTTAGGACTGATGATTGAAATGTATCATATCAGATCTATACATGAACGTTATTAAAGTGTCATACATTCTGCAAGCTGCGAGCAATATATAACATTATCAGAAACGATACGGCATTGATGTTTATGTCGGAGGTGCGTAAACAGGTTCTAGACTTGAATGATCTACATCCGGTCGTCTCTTGAAACCCAATATGGCCAGACAAGAGATGATAGATGTAGGAATTAGCTTTAGGCGACGTGAATGAAGGCATCGTCTCTGGTCATCTGTCACCATTTAGCGTCTGTTTGTTGTCGGTTTAAGTTCAAAGGACATGCCTACAGTGTTTTCTATTTAACAAAATGAACAAGGACTTAAACTAGATGTATTGTTCTGAACTACTAAGTGACTTAGTGTTGTGTTACAGCTTTTCGGATATTTATCGCCCATGTATCAGCTGAGAGAATCATGTATGCACATTTAGTGTTTACAGATTGGTTACTGCTTGTGACAATATCATACAGCATAAAACTATATGTCAACCGGGCATTTCTAAATTTGAATTTGAATTAATATAATATATTACGTTACACGCTTAACATTATACATAACATCATAACCCTATACATATTTATAGTTTATAAAACATGCATGTTGTAACGCAATATTTGTAAACTCGTTGTATTAAAGTAATACTATGCGCATCTGAACACATTTGTTCAATTGTACGATATTGCTTCAGAAGCTTTAAACAACTTT
>ENA-OREC01000014-OREC01000014.1-marine-metagenome-genome-assembly--contig:-NODE-14-length-43809-cov-6.478963_pt1 | contig 43809 bp, 29 predicted proteins | sample MGYA00248626_ERZ508543 | MGnify/ENA primary metagenome ERZ508543 (study PRJEB26211, sample SAMN05518279) | marine metagenome | isolation source: Puget Sound, Washington, USA | host: Bankia setacea | place...
ATATGGCAAGCAACATATCTACACTATCAAAACCAGAAGCAACAAACCGTACGGATATTTCAACTACAGAAAAAGAATGCGATGCTTTCTTAAAGAACGTGAATAAAGAGAGGCTAAAAAAGCCAAAGGTATTTGAAAAGCTCAATAGTCCTTCTGTATTTACTTTTGTATACCCTCCCGATCATATACCTGATGATCTCAAGGATAAATTGTATGTAGATATTTGTAGCTTTGAAGACAAGGCATCAAGAACTGCTAATGAGTTTCACTCCACATTCAAAGATAATCAATGGATAATCAATAATGTATATCGCAAGATCAAAGATTGTGGTTATCATGCCTCTGATGTATTAGCTTTACATGTTCTTAAAGCGTATAAATATGCAAAAGAGCATAGCGTTCCCTTTACTGTGCCTAACGTCATTATTGAAGATCATGTATACAATACAAAAGTAAAACAGGCATGCGAGAAAATGCGTAAACACAATGACATAAAGAAATTTCATGAAGATTTTACCAAAACCCCTCTTGGTAAAATGGAGCAGCATCTTACAAATGCTTGTGGTCTTAAGATAATAGAGAGATACCCTTTCACTAGCGATGAAGGATATTTATGTGTAGCAACTCACGTAGAATTTTGTGGAGTGACCCAATAGAAGAAATTACAAAGCTATTTAACGAAAGATTATATGTAAACTTTCTATTTACAACTACACTCAGGAAAAGGTTAAGCTTAAGCTTAAGGAATACCTGCATCTGAATAATATGGCGCGCTCTGCAGGATTCGAACCTGCGACCCACAGCTTAGAAGGCTGTTGCTCTATCCAGCTGAGCTAAGAGCGCATTCATATAAACCACCATGTATAAACAAGCAGTGATATAGCCTTTATACATGTATATATGATGATTTTCAACCCGAAATTTCAACCTGAAACTAACCACCCTCCCCCTAACACTCTCTGAAACTCTGTATCATAAAAAACAGCAGCCTGCCCTGGAGCAATACCGCTACAATGACCATAGAAATGAATAATCCCTTCCTTACCCTGTGTAACATGTACTACAGCAGGTACAGGCGTGGCAAATGACCGTACTCTTACAAGTATATCATATGTTCCTCCAGTCAATGATATATCATCATCTCCTATCCAGTTAATATCTTTTATATTCGCTGTATCTACACTCAAACACTCACGTGTTCCAAGAAAAACTGTATTAGTTGTATTATCTAGCTTCACTACATACAAGGCATCTTCCCTATTCATGGGGTCTGTAAGCCCTATTCCCTTTCTCTGTCCTACTGTATAATTTATAATGCCTTTGTGCCTGCCAAGCACACGCCCATCTTTGTAATGTACAAAGTTCCCTTCTGCGACAGCCTGGTCGCCTGTTATCTTTTTGATAAAGTCCGTGTACTTACCACCAGAAATAAAACAAATATCCTGACTATCAGGTTTATTATGTGTTTCCAACTGCATAGCCTGAGCAATATCACGTATCTGAGATTTATCTTTATAATCACCTAAAGGAAAACGTATAAAATCCAGATCATCTTTTGTTAAAGTAAATAAATAATAACTCTGATCCTTTTTGTCATTTAAAGATCTGTGTAACTCCATACCATTCGCACCAGCTATACATCTTGCATAATGACCAGTAACAAGATAATCGGCATCCATATCACGTGCAGCGTGCATCATATCCTGAAATTTAACTTTCTGATTACACCTGATACATGGGACTGGAGTTTCACCTTTTAAATAGCTATTCACAAAATCGTCAACTACAGCCTTCTGGAATTTATCTTCATAATCCAACACGTAATGAGGAAACCCGCATTTATCTGCAACTCTACGGGCATCATTTGCATCCCCCATACTGCAACATGCTCCCACTCTACGTTCTCCAGCAGCGCCTCCTCCGTATAATTTCAAGGTAACACCTATTACATCATAACCAGCCTGCGATAACAGAGCAGATACTACAGAACTGTCAACCCCACCTGACATAGCTACTACAATTCTTGTTTTCTCGATTGCTTTATCCTGTGACTGAAACTGTGTTGTAATGTCTAACATAGATACCTCCTGATATTACTACATTATACCAACATAGCATAAATTATGCCTTCATTACCATGTTCCATAACTGCCCCTTGTATATAGCTACTACCTGGACTATAAATGAATTCCTATTCACAAGGAAAACTTAAAGAATTGCATAAGAACATCCTCATACAAAGGGGGTATCATAACCTATGAACAGGCAGATTAACAATGCTACACTACATACTAAAACGTTTACTGCTTATTATCCCTACTTTATTCGGGATAATGCTAATAAATTTTATAGTAGTGCAATTCACTCCTGGAGGTCCAGTTGAAAGGACATTAGCAGCTCTTACTCTTGGACAGCAAGCAGATGCTACTGCAACTTTTTCAGGTGCAGGAGGAGACGGGGGAATATCCCCTTCCTCTGATTCCTCTAAAGATTATACAATACATGGATATGATCCTGAGATAGTCAAAAAAATAGAAAAAGAATTTGGGTTTGATAAGCCTGCATCTGAACGCTTTATCAATATGATACTTAGCTACCTGAAATTTGATTTCGGGGAGAGTTTTTACAGATCCATCCCGGTCACAGACTTAATATTAGAGAAATTACCTGTATCTATCAGCCTTGGTCTGTGGACTATGCTTATATCTTATTTAATTTCAATACCTCTTGGAATAAAAAAAGCTGTTCGTGATGGGAGTCCTTTTGACATATGGACATCTGCCGTCATTATAGTAAGCTACGCAATCCCAGGTTTCCTGTTTGCAATCTTAATGATAGTAATGTTCGCTGGAGGTAGCTATTGGCAGATATTCCCTCTTAGAGGCCTAATTTCAGATAATTGGAGCTTACTGCCATGGTATAAACAAATACTGGATTACATATGGCATCTAACATTACCTGTATTATCTATGGCAATATCAGGTTTTGCCACACTAACGCTACTAACCAAGAACTCTATGACCGAAGAGCTACGTAAACAATATGTAATAACTGCTAAAATGAAAGGATTAAGCGAGCATAAAGTACTGTATTCGCACGTTGTGAGAAATGCAATGTTACTTGTTATTTCTGGCTTCCCATCTGCCTTTGTAGGAATTTTTCTCACAGGATCATTGATTGTAGAAACTCTATTTTCCTTAGATGGCCTTGGATTGCTTGGATTCGAATCAATCGTTAATCGTGATTATCCTGTAGTATTTGGAACTCTATATATATTCTCTCTGGTTGGTCTTCTTGTTAATATTGTATCAGATATTGTGTACGTAATAATTGATCCTAGAATCAATTTTAATAGTAGATCGCTATAATAATATTTATTCCAGAAAAATTCTGTTAGTAGATTATTTTTCTACTCTAATTATAGATATCACCAATTACTAGTCCTTCCAAAATAAAGGCAAACAAAGAAACAGCATTGTCATAATTTCTAACCTTCCCAGAACCATTGTCACGCTCATGATCCATTTTGCTGATGTTGGTAGTATCCCATAATTACCATTTGCTCCTATAACATCTCCCAACCCAGGTCCGATATTACTAATCATTGCCATTGCTCCTGATACACTGCTTACAATATCCATTCCTGTCATACTCAATAGAAATACCACTACTACTATGCTTATGAAGTAAACTGTTATAAATATGAAAATAGACATTACCGAATCTTCCGATATTACCTTGTCTCCGTAAACTATTGGAAATACTGCATGTTTGCGAGCCCTAGTCGATAAATAGGATTTTAGTTTCCTAAATACCACAATCACTCTGAATAACTTACAGCCACCAGCTGTAGATCCTGCACACCCGCCACAAAATGCAAAAACAGTAAATAGACCAGTTGCTAATGAATATTCCAACATGAAATCACCATAGCCAAATCCTGTAGTGGTCATTAAAGAAACTACATTAAATATATTATCCGTCATCAATTCATACAAGGACTCACTACCTTCTTCATAGTTCATAAGAACCATAACACATGAAACAACTACTATTGATACAATGAAATACCGCACTTGAGGATCATTCCACTGTTTGTCATAAGTCTTCATGACAATATTAATAAAAACAATAAATGGAATTGCAGATAAATACATAAAGAGTATTGCAATCCATGGAATTAGTGTCCCTTTATAGTGCGTAAATGAACTTGTATGAGTTGAGAAACCACCACTGGACACTGTTGTCATCATATGATTTACAGAGTCAAAAAATGTCATACCACCCAGATAATACGATAACAGACATAATCCTGAAATCACACCATATGACAAAGCAACAGCGCCAACATAGTTCTTTAGAAGCGCAGTTGGCTTTTCACTATTATGAGATGTTTCAAGTTGCAAAAATTCTGCGCCTCCAATACGAAGAGAAGGCAGAAGGATTAAACTAAGCAGAACAATTCCTACCCCCCCTAACCATTGCAACATGGAACGCCATAACAGGATTGATGCGGGAAGAGAATCAATATCATGAAAAATAGTTGCTCCTGTGGTAGTGATTCCAGAAGTTGATTCGAAAAATGCATCCGCCAAAGATATTTCTTCACTACCCATAATCATTAAGAATGGTATAGAGGCCGCTACTGTGCCACTAATCCATAGCATATTGACAGTCAAAATACCCTGTCGCAAAGAATAACGTACTGGAGTTCCCCACATTGACAACAAGACACTACATCCAATGCTGAACACTATAGTGGATGATATGCCAAAATTAATCCAGTCTGGATCGTCCATATAGTATGACATAACAGTAGGAATCAACATCAGTAATGACAGGGAAATCCATAATTTTGCACTAACAAAACATGCCCCATATATATCTCTTATCATTTATAGCTTCCACCCTATCCCTTATTGATTGTGCAACATAACAACTTGCATGGAATACCCAAATCTATTACAATTATAGCAATTTTGTACAATGAAGAAGTTTTTTTTGATACTATCCCTATGTTTTTATGCAATTTGTGGATATAAATACCTGCGTATAAAATAATAAATATACTCCAACTTATGTATATTGTGGAGTATACAACAAATATATAAGGATACGCTACTACATATCATAATATAGGAATATATAGTAATATATGCGTATACTACTATATATACGCATACAATTATATGCTTATCAAGAATACAACTATGTAACAATAGCAAGGAATCACAGTATTTACTTAAGATACATACAGTTTATATTCTGTTCATAATAATATTACTTATACATGATTAATGGCATAACCATAAATAATTCATATTTCCCCCCTATACTATAACCATATAGCTTGATTTAAAAAATCATAGGGGGATAAAAATATGACTAGTACAAGCATGTCTAGAACAACAACAACAACAACTTTAAAAGATCAGTTTGTGATTGGACCAGATGGACAAAGACTAACAAAACGAGACTTACCAAAACCAGGTACAAAACGCTGGGTAATACGCAGAAAAGCAGAGATTGTAGCTGCCGTACACGGAGGATTGGTTACGTTGGATGAGATTCGTGATATGTATGATATAACGATAGAAGAATTTGAATCATGGGTAAAGCTGGTAGAAAATTTTGGTCTACAAGGTCTACGTACCACAAGAGTTCAAAATTATCGATCAAAACTGGATATATAAAGCCATGAGCTACCTTAGAAAGTAGCTTGCACTCATTATTTATATTACGCGAGCCCATTTATTAAATATACATAATTTCCTAAATACCATTATTCCTCTGACAAAATATATAACATTATATACATATGTGAAATAAAGTCATGTCATAGAAAAAATTGGTTAGACTTTGTTAACTAAATTAGTATATCCATTTATATAAAGCTTTGTTAGTCTATCAAGAGGTGTTACCTATGAGAGTTCTTCTAATTGAAGATGACCCTTCTATGGCAAAAAGCATTGAAATGATGCTGGTACAGGAGGATTTTAATGTTTATAAAACTAATCTGGGTGAGGAAGGTATAGATCTGGGAAAATTTTATGACTATGATATAATAGTTCTGGATCTTAACCTTCCTGATATGAATGGGTACGATGTACTTAAGTACTTGCGCGTATCGAAAGTATCTACTCCTGTGCTAATACTGTCTGGAACAAGCAGTGTAGATAGTAAGGTACAAAGTCTGGGTATAGGCGCAGATGACTATATGACAAAGCCTTTCCACAAGGATGAGTTGGTTGCAAGAGTTCATGCAATTATACGTAGATCCAAAGGGCATAGCCAGTCAGTAATACAAGTGGGTAAACTTAGGATAAATCTGGATACTAAGACTGTTGATGTAGATGGGAATCGCCTGCATTTAACTGGGAAAGAATATCAGATTCTTGAAGTATTAGCCTTAAGAAAAGGAACTACTCTCACAAAAGAAATGTTCCTTAATCATCTGTACGGTGGTCTTGATGAGCCTGAACTGAAAATTATAGATGTGTTTATATGTAAAGTACGTAAGAAGCTTGCTCTTGCTACTAACAATGAGAACTATATCGAAACTGTTTGGGGACGCGGGTATGTGTTGCGTGATCCTGATTGTAATGCTGAAAGCAGAGAAACAGAAGATAAAACTTCCTCTTCTCAGGCTGTTGTAGCATAAAGAAACAATACCAGACAAAACTATAAACAAGAGAAGAGTGAGAGCTATCTGCTACGTTGTGTTTTTGTATCGCAATCTCTCTTCTCTGTCTACCAAACATACTTGGTAGACACGTTATATAAATTCTATTGGAAGAATAATGTTTCTCAGATTATCCTGCACTGATCATGTTTCTAATTACTCACTTACTTAAGAAGTGCTTGGATAAACACAAGGACTGCCCTTGATAATGAGAACCAATACCGTCCTCTCCATACAATCTATCTGGAACACCTTTCAACTTCTCATACACTATCTTACCCATAGACTGCCCATGAAATAATACAAAGGGAACTTCCCTACAACGTACCTCTAATACAGCTCTTGTATTTCCAAGAGATTCATTATTCTTTCCTTTATACCCAAAATTAGGATCAAAGAAACCAGCATAATGAACTCTAAACTCACCCAGGAAAGAAATATAAGGAATCATCTCAGCTGCATACAACGGTGGAACTTGTATAATAGAACTGCTGGATAAAATATAAAATTCATTAGGTTCTAATACAAGCATATCCTTATCTGAGGCATATATACAATCCCAAAAAACTGTGGAATCATAGTAATTGACTTTCCTTAAATCTATAATCCCAGCTTCCTTTTTTGCTTTGTAACCAATTATATCAGTTTCATCATTTCTTCTGAGATTAACGGAAAACACTTCTTCTTCCATAAGATGGTTTATTATGTGCGTACTATCATGTAAAGACTCTGTTATTTGCATAGAGACATCTTTGAAACGAATCTGATTCAACGATAAATTACTATGTACTATAATATCGAATGTTCCAGAACATACCTCAAGGTATAAATTACCCTGATAACCCAGTGGCACCCTATCAAACTCTTCGCCAAAATCCGTAATAAGACGTGTGAAAATATCCAAACGGCCAGAAGAACTTTTTGAATTTGCTAACGCATAAATATGTGAAGGTAAATTCAGACTTTCAACAAGAGGTATAATATATACACACCCTACTTTCAAAAGAGCGCCTTTTGTAAGGTCGATCCTACAAACTTCCAAATTACCATGAGAAATACAATCGTCTACTCTCTTTTTTACTCCTCCAGCAAGAAAGCTGGCTCTTACATGATACGCATACATTCCCAAACGAAGATCAAGGCTGGCAGGTTGAATCTGTGAGTCATCTATACTCTCTTCAGCGATAATCTGCCGCTCTGCAATCATACGCCTAATACTATTATCTGGTAGTACATAGGTATTACTATTTACAGGAGTTTTGTTACCATATTCTGAAACGGTCATACTTCTCATAAAATAACCAGCACCATATTATGTAAGATTCGCATCTGTTGTGTACATCTCTATAATCACCGATTGCGCCAAACGCACACCCAAATGATACTCTCCATCCACCTCAAGTCCACGAATCACTATTCTAAAATAATGATCACCTGTGCTATCTGATAGTACATGTGAATCAGAAAAATCAAACTTTAAAGCTTTTTTATCATTACCACGCACATCACCACAAGCCAAACCGTATCTTATGACACCAGATGTTTTAGTGTATTCTACATCACTAACCCATCCATGCACAACACACGAATCTTCAGATAATTTAAACGATGCACCACTTTTACCAGCTTCTATAGCTTCCAGTATATCACTATTAAGCCATTTAATAACCTCTGAATAACTCAGTTGTAAATATACTTCCATCGTGTTCTGCTCAAGGTAGTTCTTAAGCTCCAGAAAGACAGTCTCCTGACTATCCTCATTAACATTTCTTAAATGCAAAACTGGATAATAATAATTATCTATACAACATGTTGCAATCTTACTCACACAGAAACATGCATAGCTTAAAATTTGCTGATCCATGTGTGAAAAACTTAATAAGTCACCCTCCTTAAGTTCTTCTACGTTATATATCCTACGTCTATTACCTATATAACAATGCTTTGCTCTGTCCTGTGAAGATATAGGAACACTCCTGAATATCCTACCTACTGTATCTCTCAAATCTCCACCACCCTATTAATTTAAAGATATGCTCTTTAGAATTATGAGTACATCTTATCATATGTTATTACATCTTCCCTGCGAATTAGCGCAAATAATACTCTGTATACATTAGAAGTAGTTATATCCTCATTATTCCGTAATGTCTGCTGGGCATGTATACGTGTTTTTACAATAATATCTGCATGTCTTAGCATATCCACAAATATAAAATCACCCGTGCCTGACTGTTTCTTTCCCAACATCTCACCTGCTCCACGCATTTTTAAATCTATTTCAGAGATATAGAAACCATCATTTGACTGTTTCAAAACAGCTAGTCTTTGCACTGCCTGCTCACTAAGATTATCTCCATATAATAATATGCATGAAGATTCTGTACTGCCTCTACCTACTCTTCCACGCAATTGATGCAACTGCACCATTCCAAAATTCTCTGCATGCTCTATAACCATAATATTTGCCTCAGGAACGTCAATTCCAACCTCAATAACAGTTGTAGCAACAAGGACATTTATTTCTCCTCTTTGGAATCTTGCAACTTCTATATCTTTATCATCTCCTGTCATTTTACCATGAACAATTCCAACTACGTCATCTCCAAATACATGCTGTAAATGTTCATACCTCTGTACAGCTGCCATCAAATCACTCTTTTCAGACTCCGACACCAAAGGACATACCCAGTATACACGCGACCCTTTCTGTATAGCTTTTTCTAACCTCATGCATAATTCTTCAATACGACTTAATGACACAGTACAGGTTTTAATATCAGGACGATTCTTTGGCTTTTCATCAATGATAGAAATATCCATATCTCCAAATCTGGTAATCATCAAACTACGTGGTATAGGAGTTGCGCTCATTACTAGTAAATCTACATTATACCCCTTATTCAATAACTCTTCACGTTGTTCAACACCAAATCGATGTTGCTCATCTATCACCACCAACTGTAATGAATGGAAAATAACACTTTGTTGGAATATTGCATGTGTTCCAATCACTACATGAATCTCCCCATTTGCAATTTCGTGCAGTATATTCTGCTTCTTTTTACTTTTTGCCCCTCCTAATAATAATGTACTTCTGACACCTGTTTTTTCTAACAAAGGCTGAATGGATGCATAATGCTGTCGTGCTAGAATTTCTGTTGGAACCATCAATGCAGATTGCCCTCCCATCTCAGTAGCTTTAGCAATTGCAGCAATGGCAACAATTGTTTTCCCTGAACCTACATCACCTTGCAACATACGTAACATTCGATTGCATGACCTGAGATCATCATCTATCTGAGTTATAACTTTCTGCTGGGAACAGGTTAACTTAAAAGACAGAGAAGACTCTATAGATTGCCAAATATTATTTATATTAGACTGAGATAGATTTGATGTGCGACCCGCTGCTCGCATTTTTTCTCGTTCCTTAGCAAGCATAAATTGATGAAACAATAATTCATCATATGCAAATCGTCTTCTCTCAGAATCGTAAACAGATGGATTACGTGTTGGATTATGTAGCATTCGTATTGCTTCATTCCACTCAGGAAATTTCTCTCTCTTACGAATATAATCTGCAAGCCAATCTTGTACTTTAGGTATTAGAGACAATGTCTTATGTATAATAGTACGCATTTTGTACAATGTTATTCCAGATGTTAATGGATATATCACCTCTAATTGAACAATCTTATCTATATTCTCTGGACGCACTATATAATCAGGATGAGAAATCTGATAACGACCTCCATACATATCCAAACGACCACTTATCACTCTTTGAGAGCCTACGGGCAACTGCATCGCTAAAGCATTAGCCTTCTTTCCAAAGAAAACTACATCAAATATACATGAAGAGTCCTCAACAACTACCCTATATGATTTTGCTCCTTGTCTCGTATTTGCACGACTTACAACTCTTACGACAACAGTTACCACCTCACTAGGTTGCTTATCTGTAACTGTATTACATAAACGCCTGTCGACAACTCCTATAGGTGCTGTGAATATCAAATCCCTGATCGTTACAATGCCCATTCTACGAAGACACTTATTCGTAGATATATCTATAAAAGGCAACGTTCCCGTGTCTGCGCATAAAAATGATATAATCTCATATGTACTATCATACATAACAAAATTTTAAGCTATAACGCAGTCTACCAGAACAATCATGATAATATGACCGTAACAACACATCACAAAACATATATACCTACAGGTTAGATTATAGACTTATCTGATATCCCATATCTACTGCACATCTCCTTAGGAACTATATGATAAAAATTGGCAAGTACACTATCCCAATTATCTAACAATGATATAGCGCGAAGAGAACCTGTTTTGATGCTATGATCCTTCACTAGACCCAGCAAGATTTTCCCCCATTCTTCTTCTTTATCTACCCTACGAATAACCACGGAATCAGGATTGATATGCTTTCTTACCTTGCCATGCTCATCGTAAATATATGCCATTCCTCCAGTCATGCCAGCAGCAAAATTAAACCCAACATCACCAAGAATCGCAACTACTCCCCCTGTCATATATTCGCATCCATTAGATCCACATCCTTCAATTACAGCACGAGCACCTGAATTGCGCACAGAAAAACGCTCTCCCGCCTGACCAGCAGCAAATAAACTGCCTGATGTGGCTCCATATAATACGGTATTCCCAATAATCGTATTTTTATGAGATTGTGCAAATACAACTGTATCTGCAGGAGGACGTATAATTATAGTACCACCAGACAAGCCTTTACCAACATAATCGTTTGAATCCCCAACAACATCAATGCATATCCCGTGTACAGCAAATGCACCTAAAGACTGCCCACATGAGCCAGACAAACTTAAAGTTAGATGCCCTTCCTCCAAATCATTCTTCATTCCCCAAGTTCTTACTATCCTAGAAGATACAGAGACTCCAACTGAACGGTATGTATTTCTTACATTATACGATAGATTCATCCTAGTGCGTTTTGTGAAGAAAAACTCCGCATCCTTAAGAATCTTAGAATCAAGAGTATCTGCCACAGGTGTACGCTCCATACTTCTATGTTGTACACAACTTTCCTTACAGTCAAACTTATATAACACAGGATTCAGATCCAATCCATTCTCATTATCATCCATCCTGTGAACCTGCCTCAAAAGATCTGTTCTACCAACTACCTCATCTATTGACCTAACTCCTAGTGATACAAGCACCTCTCGCGTATCCTGTGCAATCATGTTCATAAGATTGACTACCTTATCAACAGTACCAGTAAATTTTTTGATCAATTCTGGATTTTGCGTACAAATACCTACTGGACAAGTGTTAGAATGACATTGACGTACCATTATACAACCCATAGCAACAAGGGCGGCAGTTCCAATGCCAAATTCCTCAGCACCTAAAATAGCAGCTATAACTACATCACGCCCTGTTCTGATGCCTCCATCCACACGGAGCGTAACAGAACTACGTAAATCATTAAATGACAATACCTGATGAGCCTCAGCTAAACCAATTTCCCAAGGAAGACCCGCAAATTTTATCGATGTCAAGGGACTGGCTCCTGTACCACCATTATGCCCAGCGATAACTATATTATCAGCTTTTGCTTTTGCAACACCAGCAGCAATGGTACCAACCCCAGTAGCAGCAACCAGCTTAACAGTAACTTTTGCTACTGGATTTATCATTTTAAGATCGTAAATAAGCTGTGCTATATCCTCAATAGAATATATATCGTGATGAGGTGGTGGTGAAATTAAAGTTACACCAGGCGTCGAATTACGCAACTTTGCCAACATTTCCGTAACTTTAAAACCTGGTAACTGTCCTCCCTCACCAGGTTTTGCACCCTGTGCAATCTTAATCTCTATCTCACTGCAATTATTCAAATACTCTGCTGTAACACCAAATCGACCAGAAGCAACCTGCTTGATCTTTGCATAACGACATTCATTATCACCAGAATTTCTATATTTTTCTGGATCTTCTCCTCCTTCACCCGAGTTAGAGCTAGCTCCTATTCTATTCATAGCAAGGTTTAGCACCTCATGTGCTTCAGGGCTTAAAGCCCCAAGACTCATTCCAGCAGATACAAATCTAGTTCTTATAGAAGCTACAGATTCAACATCATCAATACACAATGCTCTATCGGTTTCACAAAATTCAAATAAGTCCCGCACATGAATAGCTGAATGACTGTTTAACACATTTACATAACGCCTAAACAAACCCTGATCATTGCGATCACAAGCAGTCTGAAGTAAATGAATCCCCGGAGCATCCCATGCATGAGTTTCTCCATCATGACGCATCTTGTAAAAACCACCTGCCTGAAGAACAGCTCCTTCTCTGTCAGAATCCTGAAATGCCTTAATATGCTGATCTTCTATTCTTCGCTGTAGACCATCACAGCCAATCCCTGAAATACAACTATCCACCCCTAGAAAATACTCTGACATTAATGCCCTGGAAAGTCCTAGTGCTTCAAAATTATACCCGCTACGATAAGAGGAAATTAACGAGATACCCATCTTAGACATTATCTTCAATAATCCCTGTTCAATAGCTGTCTTAAAGTTCAAAAGAGCTTTATGAATAGAAATATCATCTCCCAAAATACCCTTCTTCAAGCCTTCCACAATACTTTCCTGTGCAAGATAAGCATTAACAAGCGTAGCACCACACCCTATCAACACAGCAAAATAATGAGGATCATGACATTCCCCTGTTTGCACTGTTAAAGAACAACGCAAACGAAGCTGACGACGTACTAACCAAGAATGCACTGCCGAGGTTGCCAGAATCATAGGGATAGGCGCTCTGTCAGGAGAGATATTTTTATCTGTCAATACAATATGAGAATATCCCTCTGTTACAGCTTCCTCCGCTTGCTTCCTAATACTTTCAAGCGCCTCCTGCATTCCTAAGGAACTATCCTGAATAGGAAAAGTACAATATATCTCTTTAACACCGCCTATTAAATACCCCTGCAACGTAATAAGTTCACCATTAAGTATCACAGGGCTATCTACTGATATTACTCTGGAGCTATTACTCCCCTCCCTATCTGTTGTTGATATATCATACAAACGTGTTTTTAGGCACATTGCACGACTTTCGCGAATAGGATCAATAGGAGGATTTGTAATCTGTGCAAAACGTTGCCTGAAATAGTGACTTAGCGGTCTATATTTATTGGATAAAACAGCTAAAGGTGTATCATCCCCCATCGACCCGCTGCTTTCCTTTCCTGTCTTAGCCATACTGTAAATGACCTGATCTATATCCTCCCTACTGTACCCAAACAATTTTTGCCTGACTGTTAACTGAAGATTGTCACAATACACCTCTTCATTTTCTTCATAGCCCAGAACATCCTGATTAAGGTGTATTCTATCAGAATAAGAATGTGTTGTTCTTTTAGAGACCATGCTCTTAATTTCTGCATCCCTTATCAGGCTGCCATTTATCAAATCAACTGCAACCATCTGACCAGGTCCAAGACGCCCTCTCTCTATTACTTTATCGTCTTCAACATCGACTATTCCAGTTTCTGAACCAGCTATTATAAGATCATCAGATGTAACAGCATATCTCAATGGCCTTAACCCATTCCTATCCATACCAGCCATTACATAACGACCATCATATGCAACAATAGCAGCAGGCCCATCCCATGCCTCACTTCTATTGGTATTAAGCTCGTACATATCACGTATTTCACTTGCTAAATCTTCATCATCTTCTGCAACAACCTCAGGAATTAAGCACGACTTTACATCTGGGGCATAGCTGCCGCCCCTTATAATAACCTCAAATACAGCATCCAGAGCTGCCGAATCCGAAGACCCCAGCGGAATAACAGGACATATATCACTCTCATGCTCAGGAAAATACTCTCCAGCTATCCTAACCTCATGATTACGCATCCAGTTAGTATTCCCTTTCAAAGTGTTAATTTCTCCATTATGAGCAATAATACGGAATGGTTGTGCAAGCCACCACGTTGGCATGGTATTCGTTGAGTACCTCTGATGGTAAACTGCAAACGACGAAATAAACTTTTCACTTTGCAAATCAGGATAAAAGTCTGCCAAATGCTCTGACAGCACCATACCTTTATATATAACGGAATAACAGGATAACGAGCAAATATAAAAACTATTGCTCTGAATTGTAGATATTCTACGTTCAATCCTTTTGCGAATGATAAAAAGTGTCTTTTCAAACTCTTCCCTATTTTCTTGCTTAGAAGCAATTAAAATCTGCTCAATCTTAGGCTTTGTAGATGCCGCCTTAGTACCAAGATATTCTTCCCTTATAGGAACATGGCGCCACCCGTAAATACGACATCCACCACGGATTAACTCACTCTCTACAATACACCGGCATTCTTCCTGCGCACCCATTGCACCATCTGGCAGAAAAATTTGCCCTACTGCAAGCAAACTACCTTCGTCAACTGTGTTTCCCATGCTGCTAAGATATTCAACAAAAAACTCATGAGGTATCTCTATGGATAAACCAGCTCCATCGCCAGTCATGCCATCAGCATCCACAGCACCACGATGAAATAAAGCCTTTAACGCATCTATTCCTTTTTCAACAACACGCCTGCAAGCATTGCCTCTGATATCAGCTATAAAACCAACACCACAAGCGTCATGCTCTCTTTCCATACTATACAAAGACCCTGAAATACCAGCTATCCGATCCCTCACCAAAGTCATCTCCATACTTCAAAAGTATACCCTAATCAGCCTATCTATGCTAAATAAACATGTATAACATCAGAGTCTAATTCTCAAACAACACACCAGAACCACTTTATTCCTTCAACAACAAGTATCTTCTATACAAACTCAATCGCCCGCGGAAATATACTGCTTTTAAGCTCTAACCAGCATAGATTTTATAATATTGTCCGCTGCTTTTCTTCCATCGCTAATCGCCCATACCACAAGAGAAGGTCCTCTGACAATATCTCCCGCTGCATAAACTTTATCCAAAGTAGTCATATAGCTATCAGGTGATACAACCAATTTCCCAGCACTACATGCCTTCATGTCTGGAACACTCCAGATAGAAGATAAGTTCTCAGGATAAAACCCCATCGCCTGCACAACCATATCAGCGGCAAAGTCTTCTACTTCATCCTTCATTTCTACAATATTTCTACGTCCGTATAATACATCGCTACTATCAAACTGCATCTTTACAGCTTGTACACCCGAGACACTGCCTTCTCCAATAAACATCCTAGGCTGACGCATCCATACAAACTCTACGCCTTCTTCTTCTGCGTTTTTTACCTCCCTTGCACTACCAGGCATGTTGGAACGATCACGCCTGTAAAGACAACGGACAGAATCAGCGCCCTGACGTATTGCTGTACGTACACAATCCATAGCAGTGTCACCACCACCCAGAACAATCACATTACGACCCTCAGCATTCAATCTGCCTGATATATACTCCTCGCATGAATCCCCAAGAGTAACACGATTAGATGTCTGCAAGTAATCCATCGCCTGAACAATCCCATTCATACCAGATCCTGGAATAGAAAGAGATCTGTAGGCACATGCTCCTGTTGCAACCAAAACAGCACTATGACGATTCTGCAATTCATGAAACGCAACATCATGACCAACATTGCAGCTCATTCTGAACTCCACGCCCATATCCCTAAGCTGCTTCTCACGCCTTGCCACAACCTTCTTATCCAACTTAAAATCTGGGATACCGTACACCAATAAACCGCCAACTCTGTCGTGTCTATCATAGATAGTAACTTGGAAACCACGTGCTCGCAAACGCTCAGCAGCAGCAAGACCTGCAGGACCAGAGCCTATTATCCCAATACTCTCACCATATTCACTCTTCGGTGGAGATGAGGCAACCCATCCATTACTCCAAGCCATTTCAGTTATAAACTGCTCAACAGCACCTATTGTAACGGTTCCATGCCCAGAATGCTCTAAAACACAGTTACCTTCACATAAACGATCCTGTGGGCATATTTTTCCGCATATCTCTGGAAAAGTGTTAGTCTCCTGACTAACATGGTAGGCCTCCTTAAAGCGCCCCTCAGCAACAAGACACAACCAATCAGGAATATTATTGTGTAAAGGGCAGTACTCCTGACAAAAAGGTACACCGCATTGAGAGCAACGTGATGACTGTGCCTTTGCTTTCTCCATAGCAAAACTACGGTAAATCTCCGCAAAGTCTTCACATCTTTCTAAGGGCACTCTGCTTTCTGGGAACTCCTGTTTTGTATCAACAAACTGTAGCATACCTGTGGACATTCATATCACCTTACAAATATATACAAACACTCCTTAGACCTAATATATTCACATATCATTAGGCACAATCCATCCCATAAACAAGCATCTACCACAGTTACCATAAATTATATATTTATGTCCAGTATTTTATATATAAATATTACAGTAGATCCCTATGTGATTTCTATCCTTTGACTCCTGCTAGTAATCTACATATGATTACTAGAAATGTTCGTCCATAGTTTCGTCCATAGTATGGATATCCTAACAAAGGAGTCATACATAAACCTTAACAGCACTGAATAAGAAAGCTTTCGATGACTATTACCCAGATATTTATCTTATCCATTGTTCAGGGAATTACTGAATTCTTGCCTATAAGCTCTTCTGCACACCTTATACTGTTCTCAAAATTTGCCAACTGGAATGATCATGGTCTACTTATAGACTTGGCTTTACATGCAGGTACATTACTATCTGTTATAACGTATTTTAGGCGCGACATAATTAATATGATTAATGGTACTTTCAAATTATTGAGAATGGCGCCTATGGACTATGATATGAAAATAGCATCATTTATGATAACTGCCGCTGTTCCAGTTGCGGTTGCTGGCAGTATATGGATGCTAAACAATCTTGATCAATACTCCAGATCTTCTATCAGTTTGATAGGATGGAGCGTAATGATATTTGGAGTTATTTTATACTTATGTGATCATTTCGGCAAGAAGATACTCACTATGGAAAATCTTAGCTTTAAACACTCAATTATTGCTGGGATTGCTCAGGCTATTGCTATTATTCCTGGCGTGTCACGTTCTGGTATTGTCATATCTGCAGCACGAATGATGGGATATACACCTGAAAATGCAGCTAAGATTGCCCTCCTTATGTCTGTACCAACAATAATTATGAGTTCAGCAGCCAGTATGATTTTAATTATACAACATGGGAACTTTGAACTGTCCCTGATATTTATAATAGCTATAATACTATCATTTATTTCGTCATTCATAACATTAGCCATATTAATGCGTTTTGTTAGGAAATTTTCTATGACTCCTTTTGTATTTTATCGCATTATAACAGGAGCACTACTAATATGGATAGCTTCAACGTAGTACATTACATTATACAAAACGGAACTATTACAATAATAATGGAGTATAAATGACATTTGATACGCAACATATCGAAGACAAAGTAATAGCTCAACAGGTTAATGAATACTTGCAAAGCCTTGTAAAACCTATTGTTTCGGCACGTGTGCTATCAGTTGATAAAGGACATGTTACCACCGTAGTAGAGATAGAAACACAGGCTACAGTGCGATCTGATGTCATACATAAAGATATTTCTGATAAAATTAAATACCTACAGGGAGTGATGTCTGTGCATATAATTCTAACAGCACATAACAACTCTTCTCCATCCAATGATACCCAGCCGAAACAACCATCCTCCTTACCCTCTCAACATAGCGCACCAAAAAAAGTTACAGGCGTAAAAAAAATCATAGCTATTGCATCAGGGAAAGGAGGCGTTGGAAAATCAACAGTAACTACAAGTCTGGCATATCAAATGCAAGCTCTTGGCAAAAGGGTAGGTATTCTTGATGCAGACATTTATGGCCCATCACAGCCTCATATTCTTTCTATCAAAGAAAATCCTGAGATTGTACCTAAAGAAAACAGAACAGATGAAAGATTTATGATCCCTCCTGTATGTAATGGAATACAAATTATGTCTATTGGTTTGATGTTAAAGGAAGGGCAGTCAGTTGTATGGAGAGGTCCAATGCTAGGAGCAGCTCTTCAACAAATGTTGTGGCAGGTATTATGGGATGATCTTGATGTTCTATTAATTGATCTTCCTCCAGGAACGGGTGATGTATCTCTCACGTTATTTCAACGTTGTGTGGTAGACGGACTGGTTATTGTCTCTACCCCGCACAACCTCTCTTTGATAGATGTGGAAAAATGTATCAATATGGCTCGTAAACTGGATATTAACATTATCGGTATTATTAATAATATGTCTATCTTTGTGTGTGAACACTGTCAGCATCAAACGCATGTATTTGGCAACCCAAGTCAAATAGAAAAATTTATGCAAACCATGAATATTGCTCTTTTGGGAGAGGTGCCTTTAATAAATCATACACATAATCTTGACGCCGATACAGCAACATCTCATACATTCCCATACAATCAAATTGCCAATCTATACTTTCATAATATAACATCCAAAATACTCCAGAGCTTATTTGAAGTATAAGATGAAAATTCATTTAAATTATTTTATATATACCAGATACTATCATCTGTTAATTGTGTATCCAATATCTACATCAACTGTAGGAACTGCGCTCAGTGAAGCAGGTGGAGTGAAATAGTACTCTCCTCCAGCAGAAGCCCGTTCATCGAATTGAATAACTCCAGACTGCTCATTATCCAAAGAGTCTGACGAAGGTGTAATGTACTCATATACCTTCGTATCATCGTAATCCTCCCCATGTATCCCCAAAGCTGTACTCTCAAATTCCTGTGTAATATTATCATATTCCAATAACAAACCCTCAGAACCAGTAGCTGCAATATCCTCTTCAGATTCCAGAGCAAAATCAGATTGTTGAATTTCATTACTATCATCATCTCCAAAAACAATATTCAACTTACCTTTTACCCAACTCATAAAACCTTTGCCCTTTTTTTCCTGCTCCAAAGATTCTTTGAGCTCTTTTCCATCTGTATGGTCAAATACTCCAAGATGCAATTTGTCACTGTCTTCTTCTGGTATATCATTACTATTAGTGTGTGTGCCTTCAAAAGTCACACCAGAAACAACACTGTTAAAAGACTTTGGAGTAACTACATCAATATCCTGTTCATGCCCAACTGAGACTCCCTCAACCTTTTGCACATACAACTCCACAACCTCTGTCATTCCTACCCCCAGCTCATGCGCATAGCTTGATACATCCCTAACATCAGCGTATGGTAACTTACTGCCCAGTTGAGCGATTGCAATAGAGTGACCAGTTTGACTATCCTTTAAAGCTTCATCAGCATCATCTACTTTAATAGTCATGTTTCTTACAGAAGGTTCTATCGCCCTCTCTCCCCCTTTTGCGCGTGCATATCCAGAAAATTTGTTACTATAAGTTAATTGATCATTTCCATTATTAGATGCAGACGAGTCTACAGACTGCACACTTGCAACAATAACAGGAACACTATGAGCTACCCCTCTTGCTGGCAGTTCAGAAGCCCTATGAGAGTCCACATCAGAAACAAAATGACTGTGCGTACCGCTACCCTCAAGATCAGCATTGAATTCACTTTTATCAGGGGCACGTAATATATCTTCTAATCTACTTTCCCCTACTGCAGCAATAGTATCACCCAACTTCTCTATAACCCCTACAACAGCATTTCTCTTCACATCATTAGCAAATTTTACCAATGTATTATCGATATCTTCTCCTCCTGCAAAAGGTAAAGACATATCAACATCATCTTCTTGCATATTTACGCCATAATCATCAGGAGTGAATAACAAATCCCTAAAATCATTGTGATGTCTTTCCATTCCAGAAAAACTATCCTGCAAGTAATCTTCTGTATTTATATCTTCACTAACATAAGTGGGCAGATTATCTGTCTTTTTATTGTTTGCATATACGCTTCCCTGAAAAGAATCATCCTGAGACACTTGTCTATCTGTATTCATGGAGAAACTAACCTCCCCCGATATTTCCGCCTCTGACGAACTGTATTGCATTTTAATATCATCCAGTGAAACATGCCTCACAGAGGTAGAAATATTCCTATCCCTTACATCAGGAGACTTAAACATATTTGATATATCATCAGCATTATCAGAATCATCTTCAGTAGTATCATCAGAGGGTAACCCACTACTTCGTTTCTCTCTATCCACACTGTCATTTTCAGAATCTACAAAAGCAGCAATTACCCCATCCCTAAATAGTATCAAACTGCCACTAGATGTCTTTATATAATAACCTTTCTCCTCAGACCAGGAGGTCAGCATTCCTGACACAGCGCCACCGCCATCAAGATGTGCTCGAACATAATCAATCTCACTCATCATAAGAAGGCGTAATCCACCAGATGTTCTTAAGGTTAAAACACCATTATCACCAAAAGAAATCACCTTCCCAGAATAAATCTCTCCTTCTTTGCCAATAATATCTATAGCTAATCCGCGACTAACTGTACATATACAAAGAAAGGCAACATACATAAATATTTTATAATATCTCACGCGTAATACCCATAACAACCCATGCCATTAATAGTCATCGACATATATTTACAATACAAACAAGCCGCACGACAGCCCAAATTAGAGTCTTACCTAGCTAAATCACTATACAGACCAGAGTAACAGAAACAGTCCTTCCTACACAACCTAAACTGGCGTATCCTATTAACTTTATTCCATGAATCAATAATTCACTTGGCAAACATTAACGATACTAAGTTATACTATAGGAGTATATCACAGCAAAAGACATACCTAATTTATGTATCTCTTTCACTTTAATAACATACTTAGATCCCATTATGGTATCTAAGTATAAACTAAAGGAGTAAAACACCTGTGTTAATAATAAGATTACTATTCACTATGGTTATATATATTACAATCACTTCATGTAATATAGACGTGGCGCAAGCTGTTATCATAGATTCATTCACTGCAGAAGTGGAACTTCAGTCTCAGGAGACAATTGGATCTAAGAATATTACATCAAAGGATGATTCTATTCTTGGTGGAGAACGCAATATAAAATGGAACGTAAATTATGATCTAACTCCAAATCTGCAAGCAGATTCATCAACTTTAGGAATTGGTGGTGGAGCACTGGTTTTTAATAATAGCTTTGGGATCAGCTCATCTTTAACCATTGAATGGAATGGGGTGAATAGCGCCTCTAAAGACCTTGGGACAGGACTTGAGAGTATGGACTTAACAGATGATGGTGTCTCTAACGCCTTTTCATTCTATGCTGATGCCTCTAGAAGTCTACGTGTAACCGTATCGATATACTCCAGTCCAGACGATTACTCGACCACTAATATTGATATTCATGAAGGTACAAGTATGAACTTCACAAAACTTTTCTCAGAATTTGCTGATTCTGGAGGGAAAGGTGCCGACTTTACATCTGTAAGAGCCATAACTCTCAGTATAGATCCTATCGACCCTCACGCATCCAGTGGCATAAGGCTTTATAAATTAAAAACAGCCGCCGATGAACCTCCTATACTACTGTTGTTACTATTACTTACAGTATTCTTTTGCAGAAGAATAAAACTTACAAAGAGCTATACATCAATATAACCTAGCTAATCATAGGTAGCCCTACTTATGAACATACAGTATAACACACAAATGAATATATATATTCCTACACTAGATCACGCCAGTATTTTATAACCGATCTAAATACATTAGGCGCAGCCTGGCCAAGACCACATATAGAGGCGTCGACCATTGCTTCACCAAGATTCTCTATCAGCTCTATATTCCACTGACTGTCTTGCATCAGTTTTACCGCCTTCTCACACCCTACTCTACACGGAGTACATTGGCCACATGTTTCATGCTCAAAAAACTTCATCATATTCACAGCAACATCCCGAACATTATCCTGCTCTGAAAGAATGATCACCGCTGCAGAGCCAATAAAACAATCATATTGCTGCAATACATCAAAGTCCAAAGGAATATCATCCATATGTCCAGGTAAAATACCACCCGACGCACCACCTGGCAGATATGCAGAAACCTTTCCTCCATTCTGCATCCCACCACAATATTCGCTAATTAGTTGTCTTAGCGTAATTCCAGCAGGAGCAAACTTCACCCCTGGATTATTTACCCTTCCAGACACAGAAAACGCACGTATGCCTACACGACCATTCAAACCATATGCATTATATACTTCAGGACCATTCCGCACTATCTTAGATACCCATACCAGAGTTTCAACATTATGTACTAAAGTAGGACAACCAAAAAGTCCCTTCTCTGCTACATATGGAGGACGATTCCTAGGCAACCCTCTTTTTCCCTCTATGGATTCGATCATCGATGATTCTTCTCCACATATGTACGCCCCAGCTCCGCGCCTAATTTCAAGGTACCCAGGTGCAACAATTCCAGCACGCTCGATGTTGCAAATCTCTCCTAATAATGCATGTATAATATGTATGTACTCATCCCTCACATAGATGTATACCTTTTGCGCTTCAACCACACGCGCGGCTATTAATACCCCCTCAAGAAATGCATGAGGTTCAGTTTCTAGATAAAGGCGATCCTTAAATGTTCCAGGCTCTCCTTCATCTGCATTAACAGCCATATAACGAGGAGCAGAATTACTCAATACCAATGACCACTTCCGCGCTGTTGGGAAGCCAGCTCCTCCCATCCCACGCAAACCAGATTCAGAAACTGACTTACACACATCAGATAAAGTAATCTCACCTGATACTAAACGCATGTACGCATCATATCCACCATCACTTTTATACTTATCCAAGCTTGTGAAGTTAAGACTTGGAGATGTGAATGTTTTATTATTCACAATATCAATAATCTCAGCTGTGGTAGCACCTCCTACCTGCCTGCGCCCATGACCAACGCAACCTACCTCTACTGCAGGAGCTTTATCACACAACCCCATACAAGGAGCCCTCAGTACTCTACTGCCTTTTAGCTCTGAAGACTGTACTCTATGCTGCAAATCTTCATACAACTCATCTGCACCATTCATACAACAAGGAAAAGAATTACATACCCTGATAGTTACCTCTGGCGGAGCATCCTCTCCATCGCGCACAATATCAAAATGAGAATAGAATGAAGCAACCCCATATACGTCAGCCTGAGATAGACCCACCTCATCAGCCAGGGCTCTCATATGACGAAGGTGCAAACACCCATATTTATCCTGTAGAAGATGCAGAAACTCTATCAGCATGTCAGGAGTTCTCCTGCTTTCTCCGATAAGCTCTCTTACTTCATCCACTGCTCTAGGGTCAACAGGCCTACCTTTTGTAACAGACCTTGGTTTAGATCGTGCTTTCTTCCAGATGTGATCTTCTTCTCTGCTATCATTATTCCCTGTCACTATAGTCTCCCTATCCAAATCTATGTTCCATTTCTTCACAAAATTGATCTTTTATTTTATGCACTAAAACATCAAAATCCCCTAGCTCTTCACCAGCTTTCAAACAATTCATACATTCATTCACATTACGTGGCCATACTTTACCCTCTTCTGATTGTCTCCGTAAGAAGCCTCTCATTCTTTCAGCAAGAACTGGAATAAAAGGCTCAGAAATAATTGAATAGAAATATATTAAATTCAAAGCAACACGCACAGCATGACCAGCACGTAATGGATTCTCTGCATACTCAGCCCATGGAGCCAACCTTTGCAGAAATTCATTACCAATAGACCACATTGCTCTAAGTTCCTGAGCAGCCTTTCTTATTGATATCTCCTCCATCATCTGTGTATATACTACAAATCTTTCTTCCATGACAAGAATCATATTACGCGCATAATCATCCATCTGCATATCATACCCATCAGGAACTATCCCATCGAATCTTGTACTACAGAATTTCATAACACGGTTAACAAAGTTACCTAATGTATTGGCAAGATCACCATTAACTCCCAATTGGAATTTATGCCAGTCGAAGTCTGTATCCGCACTTTCAGGAATATTTGACAGGAGCCACCACCTCCAACAATCTGATTCCTGCACTTCCAGCGCCTGATCCATAAATATACCCCTATTAGATGAGGTAGAAAATTTACCTCCTCTATAAGTAAGCCAGTTGTACCCAATAATTCGATCAACCAGCTTCCATGGCTCACCAGACCCCAGCAGAGTAATAGGAAAACTGATTGTATGAAAAGGAATATTATCTTTTGCCATAAACTGAATATACTTCACATTATCAGCCCCATGGTCAGTAAGCCACCAGCGCTTCCAGTCTTCTTCTTTGTGATCCGCCCATTCCTGAGTAGCTGCAATGTATGCAATAGGAGCATCAAACCACACGTAAAATACTTTTTCTTCCATTCCAGAATAAGATATACCTTCCTTAGCAACCTTAATGCCCCATGTGAGATCCCGTGTTATACCACGATCCTGAATACCATCTCCATCATTCAACCATTTAAGCGCTATAGAACGTACCATCACTGAGAATGTTTTTCTGCTGTCCAACCATTCTCTCAGTGTTTTACTCATTCTTGACTGTAGAAGATAAAAATGATAGCTATCACGTACCTCTAGGTTTGAAGATCCTGAAATAACAGAACGTGCATTAATCAGATCGACAGGGTTCAATTGCATTGTACAACGCTCACATTGATCACCACGTGCTTTTTCATAACCGCAATGTGGGCATTCTCCTTCTATGTAACGATCAGGTAGGAACCTGTTATCATCAAGTGAGTAGACCTGCTGTGACACCCTCTTCTCCAGCAAACCGTTGTCAAATAGCCTAGATGCAAAGTACTGGGTCAGTTGATGGTTATGCCTACAGGATGACCGCCCGAACCAATCGAATGACAAATCAAACTGCTCGTAAAGAGAAGACTGTATGCTATACATTTCCTCGGTAAATTCCTCAACTGATTTTCCACTATCAGCAGCCGCAAGCTCAGCTGGCGTTCCATGTTCATCAGTTCCACAAATAAACAGAGTCTCGTACCCAACCATACGACAATAACGCGCATACAGATCAGCAGGTAACATAGATCCTATAAGGTTCCCAAGATGTTTAACGCCATTTATATACGGCAAAGCAGATGTAATCATTATCCTCGGACGTTCAGCTTTCTGAAGCTCTTCTTTGTTTGTCATAATACGTCACCCAACTTTGATAAAAATAGCATCATACTTATACATTAACACTTTACTACAAATTCTAACAATGTAACATTTGAAGGTTAATGTAAATAATTCATACCTGTATCAAGGATATGCGACCGTGGTTATAAACCAAGAATACCGCTACCCTAACAAAGGGATCTCTGACAATCGACTTTCAATAAACACACTGATTGTTCTATTGAAAGTTGCAAGACCATATGCACGCTATTTTGTTCATGCTATCATCAGCCTATTAATAGCATCAGGTATACTCTTATTTCTGCCAGGAATATTGCGTACATTAATTGATAGGAATGGATTCCCAGAAATAAGCTCCCTTATTACCTTGGGAATACTTGCTATTGCTCTAGGATGCAGCGCAGCATGGAGGAGCTATAACATAGCATGCTTGGGTGCTCACATAGTAAGAGACCTGAATAATAAAACCTTTCAACATATACTAAGTATGCCACCCTGTGTAACAGAACAGTTTGGTGTGGACAATATATTGATTCGCATGACGACAGATTTTGAGAAACTCAGTTCTCTTTTTGGGAACACACTGTCTATCTTCCTACGTAATTGTATTCTTGCAATTGGTGGCGTTATAATGATGCTGATAACATCTACGCAAATGACACTGATCTTTATACTAATTGTCTGCTCTATCGCTGTTCCCTCTTGCACTATAGTAATGCTTACTATGCACTACTCTGGTGATGTACGCACAAAACATACAAAGATACTTGAGTATATTACGGAATGCTTACAAACACTGATGACGATTCAGTCATATAATGCTGAAAACTCTATATCTAATAATTTCAGCTGTATGCTAAACGATCACCTATCTAAAAACATAAAATTCGTGCGCATGAAATCTATATTAATTGCTGTAATTATATCCAGTGTTTTCACTGGTATGGTGTTGCTAGGCTGGTATGGAATGTACAACATACAAAACAAAAGTATGATGATTGGTTCTATAAGTCAGTTCCTAATGTATACTGCTATTGCGTCATTATCCATTGCTGGACTTACAGAATCCTGGAATGACTGTATACGTGCCATGAGAGGACTTGAGCGAATAAACAACCTTATGTCTTCTGATATTAAACCAAAAGATAATATAGAACATAATAACACAAATACATTATCACAACATGCTACACAACAATGCCTATCCCATGACGAACAGGAATGCATTAGGTTTTCCGATGTCAACTTTATATATGGGAACAAAGAACAAGGAAAATCACTATTTCGTAACTTATCGTTTCTTATACCAAAGGGAGCAAAAGTTGCACTTGTTGGACCATCAGGATCGGGAAAAACAACCGCTTTGAAACTTATAATGCGATTCTATGAAACACAGAAGGGAAGTATTTCAATTCAAGGAACGGATATTCGCAACATGGATATTAAAGAATTGCGCAGCCTTGTTACTTTTCTTCCACAGTCTCCATGTATTTTTTCTGATACAATAATGCAGAATATTTGCTTTGGCATTCCTAATGTAACTTACGATGATATAGTGATAGCTGCTAAACAGGCTTCAGCCGACTCATTCATAATGGAACTACCCAAACAATACGATACCTGGACTGGAGAACGTGGATCAATTTTATCTGAAGGGCAAAAGCAGAAAATTGCGCTTGCCAGAGCTCTGTTACGGAATACTCCTATTATACTGCTGGATGAACCAACATCTAGCATAGATTCTGAAGCTGACGCATACATAACAGGGGCAATACATAACCTACCCAGTGATAAGACCGTAATTATGACAGCCCATCGACTAAAAACAGTACAACAGGCTGACTATATATTTGTATTCGATAAAGGGCAAATCATAGAAAAAGGGAATCATCTATCTCTACTAGAAAGCAACGGGATGTATGCCCACATGGTAGCACTACAAAAATTCAGTTAAGATCCCCTTAATTATATACAAAGCCGAATTATCAAGAACTACAAAGTTCATTTCTCTCTCCTAGAGGAAAAATTAATATCTCCGCTCTGCTACCAGTGTTTATACAATTGACATTCTCATCAATATCTTCAGATTCAATATATCTTGTCATACTATAATAGCCATCGTACAATCTTATAAAACGGCTACAAAGGTTATCAACCTTTTCAGCAACGGCTGTGATGCGTTTGGGTGATACCTGTAGAAAAGTATGATTACATGGGACTCTTAGATGCTCAATATCCCTTTCTAAAATAATATCATGCTCGCCACCCTTTAAATGGCCATGTATTCTATCTTCCTGCACAGATGCTGATGAAATATGTAATAACCACGATGCTATATAAGCCAGCTTAACAGATAAATGAGATGATAATAAACAAATAGCATAATTTACTTCATTTCTAGATTCGTCAAGAGTGTATTTCCCAAATCCAATTTCGTCCATAACCTCACGGCAACTGAAAGTATATACCACTTCATCCATAGTAGATAATACATCAGACCACATAGTTCTTATTGTCAGATCACAACTGATAGCATGATCATTGGTATTACTAAAATGCTGCAAACTCATATGCACCTCAAAGATATCAAGTATAAAGAAAAAGAAGTATTGCAATATCTAATATTATTTGATAGTAACACTCATTTATTAAGCTATCGAAACGATGTGTATTTAATTTACCTGGTTAACCAATATTAACCAGAACAACTATACATTATTATTTACACAACCAATTATTAGTTACCTATTGCAGTAAAATAGGATATTTATACTTCTGCTATATTACTCATATAACAATCAATGTGGTTATAAATTGTCTATATCTAGAAAAAGCATGTTCAGAACAACAAATAGACATGCATCTTATTGTTGCAGTTTTATATAATTATCGAACTACTACAAACCAATGGGTACAACAATGAAGAAATGCAATTGAATACATAGGAATCCTATCTACAGATTGTAGGTAAAAATGATTGCCCTATGAATGTATATCATGAATGTATATCAGCTGTGATATACATTAGGTTATTATACCAGAGTACATTTTATAACTGGAGTAAGTAGGATCTGTTTTAAAGAAGAGAACAATAACTTACCTGTCGTAACGATATTAATAACAAACAACTGATAATGGAAGAAACATAAAGAAGCTACAATTTTTTAAATTCCATACCAGCATACACGACAACAGATTACATTATAAATCCTAGTGAGGATATAAAAACTCACTACCAACATAACATAATGCACCATCAAGAATCAGATAGTAGTTTTATATTTTGTCTTGCATCACTAAGATGTTGCACCGTATGTGAGACTTTCTCAAAAGCACGCTTTTCAATCTGGCGCACACGCTCCTTTGATATGCAAAACCTACCAGCCAACACTTCAAGAGAGGTTGGAGAACTGCTTAACCTACGCTCACAGAAAATCTCTCTCTCCCTATCTCCAAGCGAGCCAATAGCATCTTTCAAGAGCGTATGACGAGCATTATACTCTTGCTTATTTGCATATATATCCTCCACATGAGGCAAAGACTCATCAGCTATCAAGTCCTGTATCTCACAGCCAGAGGCTGTATCTCCATTCGATACAATAGTATTTAGGGAAATATCCGAGGTATTGTTCATACGGTAATCCATTTCCATTACTTCCGCATCACTAACCCCAAGTTCATCAGCAATCTCACTCGCTTCATCAGGTAATAATACATCGCTGCCAGCTGAACAAATCTGCCTCTTCAACCTTCTAAGACCAAAGAATAATTTACGATGTGCTGAATCAGTCCCAACTTTTACTACCGACCAGAATTTAAGTATATACTCCTGAACAGTGGCTCTAATCCACCAAGAGGCATATGTAGAAAGACGAACCCCTTTTTCAGGATCAAACTTACATACAGCCCTTACAAGACCTAAATTTGCCTCACTCACAAGCTCCTGCAATGGCAAACCATAGCCACGAAATTTCCACGCAACACGAGCCGCAAGACGTAAATGAGAAGTAACCAGAATTCTTGCTGCATCCTTATCTTCATGGTAACACCACGCTCTGGTATGCCTACTTTCCTCACTTTCAGAAAGTAAGGGAAACTTTGAGATCTCAGCTATATAACGCGAGAAACCATCTACTAAAGAAGGTAAAGCACATGAAATACCCATACACCTCCCAATAATCCTATTCTACCTGCCATAACACGATATAATCTATAAATTATCACCCTATTAATTCATTAATTTATAGATATATTCATTAAAAGTCAATACATTGACTTTCGTACAAGTCATATATTTGAATACTATCACTTATTCTCCTTGCTTCATCAACAATATATAACATATCTTCAGCAAGGTCACAACTAAATGATAGTCTACTATTATTTATAGGGTGAGTAAAAGATAGAGTCTTTGCATGCAACATTTGCCTATTTACTTGCATAAATAGCTTGTATATCTCATGGGAATTATGTTTTATACTTTGTGTTGTGCCATATACACTATCTCCTATAACTGGGATCCCTAAGGAATGCATATGCACACGTATCTGATGTGTTCTACCTGTACGCAAACGGCATTCTACAAGAGTTGCTAATACTTTTCCATTATGCTTATAACACTCTCTAGCACGAAACAAAGTAATTGCATGCCTACCTTTATGCATTACAGCCATTTTTTTTCTATTACGCGGATCCCTCCATATAGGAGCATGATATTCATACCACCCATCAACTGTACTGGATAAGCTACATTCATGACTACCTCGAAGTGATACAGGTATCTTCACACCTGTAATATCTCCCCATACCAATGAAAAATATCTTCTTTGCACAGTACGCTCTGCAAATTGATCAGTTAGATTCCTATGGACTGTATTTGTCTTAGCTACAACAAGCAAACCAGAGGTATCTTTATCAAGACGATGCACTATACCAGGACGAGCATTCCCCTGCTCACATAACGCTAAACTATCACATGCATGCAGCAATGCATTTACTAGTGTACCATGATTTTGACCTGCTCCAGGATGAACTACCATACCAACGGGTTTATTTATCACCAGCAGGTAATCATCCTCAAACACAATATCAAGCTCTATCTCCTCTGGCTTAACCTCCTCGTTATTTATTATTGGAACAGTAAGATATACATCTTCCCCTCCTCGCACCTTACGTGCAGGATTAGACATAACTTCACCTTCAGAAGAAAGTAAATACCCCTCCTCTATTAACTGGCGTATACGGGTTCTTGATAAACTCTCAGGAATATCAGGAGAGCATCTCAGAGCCTTGTCAAGCCTAATCCCCTGGAATGCATCGCCAAAATAGCAATGCAACCTAATATGATGAATATCCTTATTTTGCTCCACCATCAGACAAAACACATCCTATACTCTGCCAACGTATTCCCTTTTCGTGAAGATCTCTTTAGGATCATTAGGAGTTGAAGTTCATACATCTAATATACTATAACATAGAAAAAAGAAATTTAAACATTCAATCACATTATACTAAAGGATGCTGATATCATGTGTAGACAGAAACAGGAGCCAAGTAAAGTAGATAAAACAGAACATGACGATACCATATCCAAGTCTATTCGTATTATAGCAATACTTGTGCCTATACTAATGGTTGTTTTAATTGTAGCAGCACTGTCAATATCCACTCTTGTTATTCTAACAATCATTTCTCTCAAGTAGGGTGAATATAGCCATGTATAAAGGAATATATACAAAGAAATAATAATGAAATTTACTACAAAAAACCATCATACATGGTATCCCCAAGGGGATTTGAACCCCTGTTTCTGGCGTGAGAGGCCAGTGTCCTAACCACTAGACGATGGGGACAGAATATTATAAAAATGCTACGTGAATATAAATTCACAAACACATGGTATCCCCAAGGGGACTTGAACCCCTGTTTCTGGCGTGAAAGGCCAGTGTCCTAACCACTAGACGATGGGGACAAAAAACGATCATGTAAAAAGCAATTTACAAAATCTATAGTATGATTATACGCACAAAAGAGTAAACATCAAATCTAAAATACATATGAACACAGATAAACAAACTATCTGAAAAATGTCAAGAACCTTCCTGTGTTCAATAAAGAAAATCTACAGATTAGATGCCAATAGGCTATAACTATACCAAGCTATATACTCAATCCTTCTAAAATGTGACCCCATATATCGTATGCTAATCTGTAGCACAGGTTTTGCTGTCACTACTATTCATGGTGCTATTTATAGAAAGTTGTCTTTTCTCTTCTGTATCGTAATCACACGATGGCAACTCCACAGGAGATGAAAAATATTCCCCATCTTCCTCATGTATATGCTCCTCTGCATATGTTCTATCTAGCGAGTTGATGGTTTTCACATCATAAGATTTATCATTATCTCCACGCTCTCCCGATGCAGCCGCCACAAACTCTGCTACACCTTTTTTCAATAATGCAACAACCTGCCCCACCTCTTCAAGGAATCCTGGTAAATCTTTTGCCCCAAACATGATAACTGATACTACAATCACCGAAACCAGCTCTATCGATCCGATTGCCATGCCACGCCACGATGTATAAATAAACACTGCACTATCTCAGATACTCTCACTCTTATGATTACCAGAGTCCTGAGCATCCTGCAACTTAACCTCATCATCAAGTGTCTGATTATCCAGACCTTTCCTGAAAGATCTTATTCCTGAACCCACTTCTTTCATAATGCCACTAATACGCCCCCTGCCAAAGAGAACCAAAGTAACAATAGCTATTACAATTATCTGTCCTGTACCAATCACCGTAACCCCATGTACAAATCAAAGAGCAACTCTTATGTCCATTACTACTGACAGTCACCCTATCCTAACGAGTATATAGCAGTGTCATGCTTACCTCAATAGCTCTGTTCTTTGGTATAATGCCTGAGATTATTATTGTACCTTAGTTTCCTAAGCCTTAAATATAAAACACTCAGAGCGAATCAGAGACAGCCATATCTTTGAACCTTTCTCAGGTAGGCATACACCAGGCACTGTAGCGATTAACACAGAATCATCATGTGGCATACGTACTTCAAGCAAGCTATGTGATCCGAGAAAAAAACTCCTGTTTATAAATCCACGTGCACAATCATGGGACTGCCTCCATGGAATGTGTCGATATTGCCCATGCTCTTCCAGTGAGACATTAAGAGATTGAGGGCGAAACACTATCTCTATTGAATCTCCGTCAACAAAACCAGGTGTAAGTACCCTGCCAAGCACTGTGTCTGCCTGCTGATATCGCACAACAGAACGAATTATGTTAACATCAGAAAAAAATTCTGCTGTTATACGATCAACAGGATAGTTATAAATGTGGTACGGCTCTCCCTGCTGCATAATTCTACCAGCTCTCATAAATACAATTATGTCAGCCATTCTTAAAGCTTCATCCGGCTCATGCGTCACTAACACAACAGTTGCATTCTCTTCTCGAAGCAACGCCAATGTTTCATCTCTCACAGTATTCCTTAATCTGGTATCTAAAGATGAAAAAGGTTCATCCATCAATACAACTCTGGGGCTTGGTGCAACCGCCCTTGCAAGAGCCACACGTTGCTGCTCCCCACCAGATAAAGCATGAGGATAATGATCAGCCAGATGCGATATTCTAAGTCGTTCCAGAAAATTCATGGCAATGTGACGGCGATTAAAAACATCCTTCTCACGGATTCCAAACATGACATTCTGCAATACTGTCATGTGTGGGAAAAGAGCATAATCCTGAAATAATAACCCTACCTGCCTCTTACCCGGAGGTAAATGTCTAGCTTCATCAGATACAACATTGCCGTCCACACGTACAATTCCACGCATTTGACGCTCTAACCCTGCAATAACCTTTAAAGTTGTTGTTTTCCCACACCCTGAGGCTCCAAGCATACATACAACCTCGGACTGCCTTCCCATCATATTAAGTCCAGTAATTACCTGACTACCACCATAACTATGGTGTATTTCTTCTAATGAGAAACCAACCTCTTCTGAGACACAATGCACCATCTATGTATGCCTACTATGTATGCTTAAAAAACAAAATACCAATCTCAATTAATACCCAGACGATAATAAATATAATACGATCTAATAAAGAAGTCATCTATGGCATTGCCCAAACACTTTCAAAATGCTAGGATTCACGTCCGGAAGAGTTAAGATGTTAGCCTACTGTAGCTGGAGTGTAATTATGAACAATATTAAGACCGTACAACAAATCATTGATAATTATAACTCTGAAACTCCTGGTGTAAGAGGAAATATCTATCGTTTACTTTCTAATGGCGCACTTGCAGGAACAGGTAAGATGCTCATACTACCCGTTGATCAGGGTTTTGAACATGGACCTGACCGATCATTTGCCCCTAATCCTGACGGTTACGACCCTCTATACCACTGTAAATTTGCTGTGGAAGCTGGCATGAGCGCGTTTGCTGCACCGATTGGGATGATAGAAGCTGCGGCTGAATATGCTGGTCATATTCCTATGATTCTAAAGATGAACTCTTCAAATTCCCTGATGCCTTCAGATGCAAAAAAAGATCAGGCTGTGTATGCAAATGTTGATGATGCCCTGAGGCTTGGATGTTCTGCCATTGGATTCACCATATATCCTGGATCATCTACCTCTCTGGAAATGTTTGAAGAAATTAGTTATTATGCTCGTGAAGCGAAAAATAAAGGACTTGCCGTGGTTGTATGGTCTTACCCAAGAGGCGAACAATTAGATAGTAAAGCAGAAACAGCTTTAGATGTTATTGCTCATGCAACTCAGATTGCAGCTCTAATCGGCGCTCATATAATTAAAGTAAAACTACCAACCAGCCATATAGATAGACCAGACAATATTACCACCTTCAAAAATTGCAATATTACTGGAATGGACAATGCGTCGTGCAGAGTGGCTCATGTAATGAAGGCAGCCTTTAATGGGAAACGTATTGTTGTCTTCTCAGGTGGCAGCAAAAAATCTGCAGATAGCGTATTTGAAGACGCTGTAGCAATACGTGATGGTGGAGGACATGGAACAATAATAGGTAGGAACACATTCCAACGCCCTAAAGAAGAAGCTATGAAAATGATCCATAGGCTTGTATCCATATATAAAGAGTAAAATTACACATTTTACTTAGTTATATTTAGAAGATGTATATGACTTGTTCACCTCAATAGACTTTATTAATGTAATGTTCGCATACTATCTTGGTGGTGATACTAAGTCACTCCTATTTGTATACTTCTATTCTGCTTAGCGCACATACTATGACAAAAAAACATTTAATATGTTATATAGAAAGAAAAATGCGCTGCTGGATTACGTTTGAAATACCCCAGTATACGCAGGAATAATTAAATCCCTAGATGACGACAGTCTATGGTGATGCAGCTATATTCTACTATTTGTGACTGTTTATCGATCTTTTAATCATATTTAATGTTTTCTTTGGCCTTAATACATGACTTAATGTCTCTTCCTATCGGCATCACTTTGACAAATGGACGATCATAAGTAAGAGACCCCCGCACTCCTGTATAATCAGTCATCCGCCAGAAGTAAAATAGAAGCGTAAAGCTCCACCTTGGTCACCCCCCGCATGAAACTTGACATACAGACCACACCTTTTGTGCGTAGATAGCTTGAATATCATCTTTCTAAGCATACTTTTGGCTACGGTTTGCGCCCTTTAAGGTGTGGAGACTATCAAATTGATAGTTAATCGAAATTATAAGCTTAGTAGTCACTGTTACCAAAATTTGATTATCAATACATTGTCAAGAATATAAGGTACTACTCTGCTTCTTGTGGAACAATACGTAGACCTAACAAGTCAAGATGTTCTGGCGGTGCAGCGCAAGGAGCCGACATCATCAGATCCTCAGCTCGTTGATTCATAGGAAATAGTACCACATCTCTAACACTGTCAGTTCCAGCCAATAACATTACCATCCTCTCAATTCCAGGAGCTATACCTGCATGCGGAGGAGCTCCGTAACGAAAAGCCTCAAATAATGCAGTAAAGTTTCTTTCCAGTTCATCCACCTCATATCCTGCGATCTCAAACGCCTTAATCATAATATCACGCTTATGATTACGTACAGCCCCAGAAGCAAGTTCTACCCCATTACATACCAGATCATACTGGTATGCCATAATATCCAAAGGATCCTGCGTCTCTAAAGAATGCATTCCACCTTGTGGCATGGAGAATGGATTATGCTGAAAGCGTATATCACCTGTTGCTTCATCGCGTTCGTACATAGGGAAATCTGTTATCCAACAAAAAGAGAACTCATTATCATTAATTAGCTCTAACCTCTCTCCTAACTGCGTTCTAATACACGAAGCACGCATAAGAGTTTTTATATCACCACACACAAAAAATGTCGCATCACCCACAGTAGCGTTTAATTCACTACACATCTTCCCAGAAACGTCAGCACCAAGAGCATTACTTACAGGACCAGCCCCCACCACAGAGCCAGAATCTAGGTCTGAAGATGCTCGCCACATAACATAAGCTAAACCAGGGAAACCATGCTGCTTAACCCAGCGATCCATCTGATCACAAAAAGATCTGCTACCACCACCAGAAGTATGTATTCCCCAAACTTCATGAGACGGGTTCTTACGAAGAATCTCGGAGAAAATCTTAAAACCAGAATCGCGGAATATATGAGATAGATTGGTAAATTTCAATGGATTACGTAAATCAGGCTTATCTGTACCGTAAGAATGTATAGAATCACGATAAGAAATTTTAGGGAAAGTATCCTTTACAAGCCTTTCTCCTGCAAATTTAAGGAAAATCTCACGAACTATAGACTCAGTAATATCAAGCACATCATTCTGGTCGGCAAAACTCATCTCCATATCTAACTGATAAAACTCTCCAGGAGTACGATCACGCCTAGAATCCTCATCTCTAAAACATGGGGCTATCTGAAAATATCGATCAAAGCCCGCAACCATTAAAAGTTGTTTGAAAATCTGAGGTGCTTGTGGTAATGCATAGAACTTACCTCTGTGCAAACGAGAAGGGACAAGAAAATCACGTGCTCCTTCAGGAGAGGAGGCAGTAAGTATAGGAGTTTGAAATTCCTTAAAACCTCGTTTCTCCATAGCAATACGACATGCAGAAATCACTTCAGAACGTAATAATATGTTATCACGCACATACTTACGCCGTAAATCTAGGTAACGGTACTTAATACGTATATCTTCAGGATATTCTTGATCCCCAAAGACCTGTAATGGCAATGTATCAGCTCTCCCCAGAACATCAATACTATTAATCAGCACTTCTATCTCGCCTGTAGGCAGTAATGTATTGACTGTTTCCTGAGAACGCTCAACCACTACCCCATCAATACTTATCACTGATTCAGGTCGTAATTCTTCAATCTCAGAGAATACGGACGATGACGGATCTGTTAATAATTGCGTAATCCCTTCACTGTCACGCAAGTCAATGAAGAGCAAGCCACCATGATCACGAATCCTATGTACCCAACCAGATAGACGCACATTACAGCCTGTCTCGTTCCTAGTAAGTTCAGCACATGTATGAGTACGATACTCAGCCATATACCCACACTCCTTTCAGTCCAACTCAAATGTAAGGATATTACTTACAATAAGTATTATAATGGTGCTGTCGGTGAGGATTGAACTCACGACCTCTCCCTTACCAAGGGAGTGCTCTACCACTGAGCTACGACAGCAATATAACTCACAACTCCTATATATAAAGAAGCACATATATCCTGAATCTATCAGTTATGTTATATACATTCCACTGATTATTACAGAAATGTTTTCATGCAACAATAAAATCTCTTATATCCTCAAAAATATCTGGAATATCATCCAATGATATAGCGCCACCACCAGACTGTGCAAAGTCATTACGACCTCCTCCTCCTTTCCCTCCCAGTCTGCCAGAAAGCCATCTAACAACATCAACTGCTGATATATCAGTCAACATATCGCCAGTCACTCCGCAAACTATTGAAGAGCGATTATTTGATATATTTATCAGAATCACCACTGCTGAATGAAGCGCCTTCTTTTTCTCATCAATTATGCCCCGCAAATCACCTGGAGTACAATCATTGAGAATTTGAATAAAAATACATCTATTATCCTCAAGTGAATACTGACGTAGAAAATGTCCTGTAGTATCATTCTCATGTTCGGCTAAGGCAATCTTCTTTTTAAGACTTGCCAGTTCATCTGATACCCGACGACGATCATTTAATACATCCTCTACCTTGCCCAATACTTTGGTATGGTCTGTTTTCAGCATATTTGCAAGAGATAATAGATTCCTCCTGTACTCATATAACTCTTCCATAGCACCAAGTCCTGTAAGAGCCTCTATTCTCCTGATCCCAGATGAGGAGGAGCCTTCATGAGTGATAGTAAATATACCTATATCACCCGTTCGCTTTACATGTGTCCCACCACATAACTCTGCTGAGAAAATATGACTACCTGTTACTGAATCTGATGCTCTTACCTTCCTATCTCCTGCTGAAGAATTTTCTATCTTCACAACACGTACTGTATCACCGTATTTTTCACTAAAAAGAGCCCTTGCTCCCATAGCCTTAGCATCTTTAAGAGGCATCACCGAGGTAGATACAGAAAAATTATCCATGATTACTTTATTAACCATTCTTTCAACATCATACAACTCAGAATCCGTAAGCGCACTCACATGTGAAAAATCAAATCTCAATCTATCAGCAGCAACAAGCGAACCACACTGAGATACATGATCACCTAGAACATGGTGTAATGCCTCATGTAAAATGTGTACAGCGGTGTGATGTCTACAAAGAGCCTGACGATATTCCGAATCAACCTCCATGCAAATCCGTTCACCTCTGGCAATTGACCCTGAAATAACTTCTACTAAGTGCACATAAATTCCATTATCCAGCTTCTTAACATCAGTAACTTTGCCTACCCCTCCCCTTGGTAGCGTAATAATTCCTATATCATGTTGCTGACCTCCAGAATCCGCATAGAAAGGAGTTTTATCCACAACTACAATAACTCTTGATCCTGCAAGAACTTCTTCAACAGGCTCTCCAGTATCATACCCCAGCATCATCAAAACCAGTGACAAATCCTCACTAAGAGTATCATAACCTGTGAACTCTGTAGGGGCACTCATCGATGATATTTTACCACAAATTGCTTTAATGTTGTAGTCACCTCCTCTGAAAGCAAATGATATGCTTTTTGATTTTTGCTCGAGCATCTTTTTGTCGAAACTATCAATCTCTACTGTCATCCCTCGCTCACGCAGAATATCCTGTGTTAGATCTAACGGAAATCCATACGTATCATACAGCTTAAAGGCTAGCTCTCCTGATAACACGCTACCTACCGACAGACGCTTTACCTCTTCCTCCAATATATAAAGACCACGATCCAAAGTAACCTTAAATCTTTCCTCCTCTGACTGCACAACTCTTTTAACAAGAGGGAATGCCTCTTCAATCTCTGGATATCCATCTTTCATATTATCTACAACTGAAGAAACCAGTCCTGAGAGAACTACCTTATCTGGATTCATCAGGTGTGCATGCCGCATAGCACGTCTCATAATACGTCGCAGCACATACCCACGACCCTCATTAGAAGGTAAGACCCCGTCAGAAATAAGAAATGTAATAGCCCTTATGTGATCAGAAATTATACGAAGACTTACTTGATACTTGCCATCAGGAGGATATCCATTCAATGATGCAGTATCACATATTAAATTTCTCATCAAATCAGTATCGTAATTATCACTCTTTCCTTGTAGAACAGCTCCTATTCTTTCCAATCCCATCCCTGTATCGATAGAAGGCTTAGGTAACAAGTCACGTGTTCCATCTTCCTGCTGATAGAATTGCATAAAAACCAGATTCCATATTTCAGTATAACGATCGCCCTCGTTACCACTACCAGGAACTCCTCCGGATATATCATCCCCATGATCGTAAAAGACCTCCGAGCATGGTCCACAAGGACCTTTGGTACCCATGGTCCAGAAATTATCCTTGTCACCTATTCTGATAATTTTACTATCCTGAATACCTGCAACCTTCTTCCATATTGCCGCAGCCTCGTCATCTTCTTCATATACAGTGACTATTAGCCGTTCCTTTGGGATGCAAAATTCATTAGTAAGTAAATTCCATGAAAGTACTATTGCCTCTTCCTTGAAATAATCACCAAATGAGAAATTACCAAGCATTTCAAAAAATGTATGGTGCCGTTTTGTACATCCAACATTCTCCAGGTCATTATGCTTCCCTCCAGCACGCACGCACTTCTGTGCACTGGCAACCTTAGTATACTTTGCTTCTTCGGCTCCAGTGAAGCAGCCTTTGAATGGAACCATACCCGCACTATTGAACAACAGGGAAGGGTCTTCAGCTGGCACAAGAGATGCTGAAGGCGCAATATAGTGATCATGGCACCTGAAATACTCTAGAAACTTCCTTCGTATATCTGAGATCAACATAGAAAGCCTCTCTTACCAAAAACAACAAACCAAGCACTTATGTACTCATAAGGTAAATCATACAGCACTCTTATGTACATTATCATTGCCTTTGTTATTATCATTGCCCTGCGCTCCCCCCTGCGCAACGACACCACTTGAATCTTTAATCCCACTTGTAGTTCTAATTTTACGTTCTATCTCTTCCATAATATCACTATTATTCTTTAAAAAAGTTTTGACATTATCTCTTCCTTGTCCAAGTTGTTTCCCCTGATAGGAAAACCATGAACCAGATTTATCAATAAGACCTGCCTTAACCCCAAGGTCAATAACTTCTCCTGTGCGGGATATCCCTTCACCATAAATTATATCAAAGTCTACCTGCTTAAATGGAGCTGCAACTTTATTCTTTACAACCTTTACTCTAGTTTGATTACCCACTACTTCATCCTGATCCTTAATAGAACCTACTCTTCTTATATCAAGACGTACAGATGCATAGAATTTTAGTGCATTTCCACCTGTTGTTGTCTCAGGAGTCCCAAACATAACCCCTATCTTCATTCTAATCTGGTTAATAAATATGACAATAGCACCAGAGCGCGAAATAGAAGCTGTAAGTTTCCTCATTGCCTGCGACATAAGCCGAGCCTGTGAACCAACCTGACTATCTCCCATGTCCCCTTCAATCTCAGCACGAGGTGTTAAGGCTGCTACAGAATCAACTACTACTACCGACACCGTACCAGATCTCACAAGTATATCAGCAATCTCAAGTGCCTGCTCACCTGTATCTGGTTGAGATATAAGCAAATCACTTATTGCAACGCCTAACTTGGTCGCATAACTTGGATCAAACGCATGCTCAGCATCTATAAATGCACACACACCCCCTGTTTTCTGAGATTCTGCCACCACATGCAATGCTAAAGTTGTTTTCCCAGAAGATTCAGGTCCATATACCTCCACTATCCTTCCACGCGGCAAACCTCCTATTCCCAAAGCAATATCAAGAGATAAAGAACCTGTTGATATCTTACCTATATCAAGCACAGCTCCTTTCTGCCCCATCTTCATAATAGCACCCTTCCCAAAACTTTTTTCGATATGGGCGAGTGCCGAATCAAGAGCCTTTTGCCTGTCTTCCAAAGATTTGTCTGCCACTATAGAACTCCTTCCAATCTGATTTATGCTAAAAATGCATTACCAGAATATAAACCAACTGTTTTCATAAATAACCAGTACATCACGCACAGCATTGTGGAGGATACTTCATTTTCAAGCTAACTAAAAGCTGTTATTTCATACAACACTACAACTCTAAGAATATAAAATAATCCTAACGCTAATAACGCCTAAATACTTTGAATTACAAAAGTTTCCACTTAGGATCATAGCCTATAAAAATTGTTTCACAGATAATTGTATTTATACTTTACTTGTGATAGCAGGAGATTTTATCCAGCACAATTTATATTATGCTATCAGAAAAATAGTTAACGTGTATTGATCCTTAATTTTACGCCAAAGAAGAATTGTAAGGTCTTAAAATTTGAATATGATAAAACGCTCTATAAATAGCGTCACCGTCACCGTCACAAAGAGAAAAATATATTCAAAAACCCAAAGATTGGTAGTAGCGTATTGCAACCTATATGAACCAGTGTCCAAACATGCACACATACATCATCGCCATTGGGCATCGTCATCTGGTTGATTTAAAAAGACCTTTCTCCTGGCATATTTCTACTTGCGTCCTGGAGTAAAGATTTCATCATATCTCTATCCGCTAACTCCCATTTACCTGTTCTAGTGTCCTCAACCCATAATTTAACATCACCCGCAGATATATCATTCCCCTGGTTTGTTGCACTCTCGTTCATCCCATGATTAAATAAACTATGACACACAGAATAAGATGGGAAACATTCCTTTCCCTCTCCCATAGATTCTATACATCTACAAAGATTTCTGCTAACTTCCTGAAACACATAACATATCCGCTTTAGAGACAAATCTTTATCCAAAGAAATATGTATGTTTAACCCTGCAAAAATTACAATATCAGGTCGGTTCAATAAGTCACTGTGGCAGCTGAGTAACACGTTCTGCTGTTCAGGATATAAGTCTATAACCATTCCATGAGGGAAAAATGAGTTGTCAGGCTCACGCCACAAGAAGGAATCGAACTCCCTCATGGCTTTTTCATCCTCAAAAAATACAATTACCCTCCAGTCAATAGAACGTGCCTTTTCTATGATGCCTTTTAACACACCATACAAGGTTCTATTACGAACATAGTATAAATAATAGTCTCTCTCTATAGAATTACCCACCACAAGTGACATCCGACTCCATTCCTGTAATACAGATATTATTTACTATAAGTTAGCTATAGCATCGCTATGCAAAAACTTATCCATTAAAACCACACCCCACCCTGTTGCTCCATGAGATGTATAACAGGAAGGTTTGTTTATATAAGCAACGCCAGCAATATCAACATGAATCCATGGCATATCTTTCTTTATAAATTTGTGTAAAAACTCCGCAGCAGAAATAGCCGAAGCAGATCTACCACCAGAATTCTTCACATCTGCAACCTTGGAGTTATTTATTTTTGCATAACCCTTTCCTAAAGGCATTCTCCACGCCCCTTCACCACTATCCTCTGAAGCTTGTGAGAAGGCAGCAGCTAAAGCATCGTTGTTCGAGAAGAAACCTGCTTTTTCTGCCCCAAGAGCTATAACAATAGCTCCTGTAAGAGTAGCAAAATCAACAATGCACTTTGGTTCATATTTTTCCTGCATGTACCACAGCACATCTGCCAATACCATCCTACCCTCTGCATCTGTATTAACAACCTCAATGGTTGTTCCCGACATGGCTTTCACTATATCACCAGGACGCTGTGCTTTCCCATCAGGCATATTCTCAACAAGACCAATAGCAGCAACTACATTTACATGAGAACGTGATAAAGCCAACATCTTCATGATTCCAGTCACAAGTGCGGCTCCTCCCATATCACTGATCATTTCCTCCATTCCTGACGATGGCTTTATGGAAATACCCCCTGAGTCAAAGCATACTCCTTTCCCCACAAGACAAATCGGAGCTTTATCATCTGAAGATCCATTCCACTTCATAACAGCTACATAACTTGCATGATGGCTTCCAGCACCTACAGCAAGCAAAGACCTCATACCCTGTTCTTCCATTTCCCTTTCACCAAGTATCTCCACCTCAATTCCATAGCTGGAAAGCTCCATAACTCTCTTTGTAAATTCGGTTGTAGTTAACACATTAGCAGGTTCATTTGTGAAATCACGCACAAGGAATATACTGTCT
>ENA-OREC01000015-OREC01000015.1-marine-metagenome-genome-assembly--contig:-NODE-15-length-43366-cov-12.637275_pt1 | contig 43366 bp, 14 predicted proteins | sample MGYA00248626_ERZ508543 | MGnify/ENA primary metagenome ERZ508543 (study PRJEB26211, sample SAMN05518279) | marine metagenome | isolation source: Puget Sound, Washington, USA | host: Bankia setacea...
ATGATGATGATGATGATGATGATGATGATGATGATGATGATGATGATGATGATGATGATGATGATGATGATGATAACTGATGAGTATTCGTTTCAAACATCCAACTGCGATCCACTTATACATACGAAGGTTCAGTAACGAACAAAGCAGAACGCAACAATCAACTATGGTAGAAATGTTTATTTGTGTTTTAAGACATGTAACTTTACACTCAGCAGTGCCTTCGATACAAAATGTCACCCTCTGTGAACTTTTTACATGAACAATGAATCATGATCGGTTAAACGGTGAACAAATACATCGTTCATGGGTTAAGATATAATAATGATAATAATAATTAATATAATATCAGTACACATATAGATTTCATGGCAAATTTAATAATAATATGTATACGCGCCACATATAAATACGTTAAGCAAATTCTATACAAAAATATATACAAAATACATTCGTGTAGGTATACATACATGTACATTAAACAACAGGTATAAAAGGCGTATTTACACATTTATAATATACATGTATAGAACAGGCATGACATATCTTACAACGACAGTTTGATGTTCATAAAACAGTTATCTTATCATCAGTTTAAAACAGCTCTATATCAGTATGTACATTGGTATACACAAGAACAAAACGTACAGAAACCGAATAATTCATAACAAATAAACACAACAAAACGGATTTTCGAAAGAAATGTAAGTATGAAAGTGTGATTTTGGTATAGTTCTCCTTGTGGGCGAAACCTGTACTTGATCAGTAACTCCGCTCAATACAGGATCATCACCAGGCCTATCAACCGTACTAATTATGCTAGATTTAACTCAATGCATTGTGCTAACTTTAATTCGTGCAACCTTGGGCATACGTACTTGGTGCATATGTTTATAAGACTAGCTATATTCTGTGTGAATGTGCGCTTCTAAGCTTTACTAAAAATATCACATGTCAGTTTTGCCAGTAATCATTTCAACAACAACAACATCAGCAACACATATTTACAGGTTCAAAGTGCACACTTGGTATGTTTGGTATTTACAGCTGTGGTAAAAAAGCATGATTTTATATCTCTGGATTTTCTGTTTATTCAAAATTTGAAAATCGTTTAAACAAAATTTATTTAAAAAATCGGATACAATCAAAAGTAAAAAATAAATCAGTGTGAAAAAATAAGACGATAAAATAGTGAAAAAAGAGTCATTTTGGCTTTTAAATGACCCACACTGGACTCTATATAATTCATCGTAACATCTGTGCAAACTCACAACTCGGAATGGCACAACATATTGTCAACACACTTAATGCATAGTATGCATAGTGTAATGATTCTGAGAAACAAGGCTTATATCTGCTTAATCTCAAGCAAATGTCCGTACATGAAAACGATGATGCTATGTTTTCAGCGGTCGAAATAAATTTAAACGTACTGACCCAATCTACATGTAGATATAAGCGAACTTTCGTTTAAGGGCAATCTAAAGCAGAACAATAAACACCTCTAGAAGAATATCGTCGCACGGTTGAGCATGGCAAAACCCACCATACTTTTAACACGACGGTCGTTATTTTTACAATGGCGTAATAGTGACACCATACTTTTAAATTATAGTCTACGCGTAGAAGAATAGTACACTTTTCTAGCAGAAACTGGGCACAAAGAAAGGAAAGCAGCTATTTTGCGAATCCATTGAAATCTGGATGAAGTCGAACAAAGAAATAACATATACAAAAGTAAAAACAAACGGTATGAATGTTGAAACTAAAATCTAGCTTAAATAAGTTCTAATGTTTGATACCATTTATAAAAAAGCAAAAACGAAATAACATGTTGTTTACAGCTTTGTCTAGCTCATGATTTTGAGTGTTGTTCATTAAAGAATATACACAATGCCAATGGTTTTCTGTTACAAAAGGACTGCATTAATAAAAGTCACAGCTATTTTCCGTTTAATGTTTTTTGAGTCCCTGTTGTTACACATTTAGTAAGTAAAACTGGTCCATGATTGAATGTCCATAGCTTGGATGCATCTGAAGATATCTGTAAGCCATCATTTGACGACCAGACTTCGTGTTCGGGAAGAACCGTTCCTTTTTCCGGTTTGACCAAGTGCATACTTCGGCCCATGCTCACCTCGTACCGTTTTTTATTACCACGTCTAGCTCAAGCACGACCCGTATCATTCTTTTGATGTTTTGACAGTTCAATTTCAAGTCGATTCATATTCTTCTGGTTTGTACCATTTCAGTCACGCCATACCACATTATGAGTTCAACCGAAGACCGAATTACCAGGCCTCTATGGAAGTGACTGTGTCCAGCATAGGCCTCAGATTAGTATAATTAGGCACTTTTTTGTTTACCTGTCACTAGTATCTTGACACTGATTTGTATCCTCCACCTATCACTCGTCCAGTTCGCCTCTTTCACTGGTTGATTATTCCTTTTTCTCCCGTCTCAAGAGCATGCAACATCTTACGTAGATTTCTTATGGGTTAAGTTGTATACAACAGTGCGGTAAACGTGATGATGTTTATGCACTGAACGAAAATGTAATTATTGCACCTCGAATATATAAGATTCCGAACCAATCGAAATACGTGCTCATTTGCTTGGTTTGTGTTTCTTATCGGTGGTATCACTCTTCAGAGAATCGGTGGACTTCCTAACAGCCTTGTCCTTGCCTCTGAATGTCAATATTTTACGGAGGGATGGTGATTTTCCACCTTCCTTTGCACCGTCTTCACCACCATCCTTCTCAGCACCCTCATCCACCGTTGCAAGTTTACTATTATCTGCCTCGGGTCTAACTTTGCTGCCTCCACCGATTTTCTGCATAAAGCTTTTAACACCAGTCTTCTCAGGTCCGGTTTTGTTGGCTGTTTTTCCGGGTAATCTTAGACTAGCGTGTCGTTTCAGCGGAGACGGGGTTTCCTCGGATTTACTTGGTAATGCGTCGGTGTCCTTTGCCCTTCTGGGAGGTGGAGTTGGTGGTGGGGAACCTTCTGCGGCCTTTAGTTTGTCAATTCTAGCTTTAGACGAAGCTGTTGGGCTCATGAAGCTTGCCCTTGTTCTCGGTGTCGTTGTTGTTGACTTGGCCGGTGCCTCTTTGCTGACGGTGCCCCCGAGAGATGGTCTAGATATAGTAGATTTTACTCTCACGGACTGTGAACGTTTCAATCGAGATGGTTCATTTACGTCAACTATATCGCTTTCTTCCTCAATAGAGGGTGTGGTTGATCGGTGCACGGTTGGTGTGGTAGCACGGAGTCTAGAGATTGGTGTTGTGCGACCAGTTGATGATGGCGTCGTGCGACCAGTTGGTGTGGTGCGACCTGTTGCCGATGGTGTGGTACGACCTGTTGTCGATGGTGTGGTACGACTTGTTGATGATGGTGTGGTGCGACCAGTAGGCGGTTGTGATCGTGGAGTACTAGTTGGGGTTTTAGTTCTTCCAGCGCTAGGCGGTGTCGGTGCTGGTCGAGATTTGGTTGTTTTAGGAGTTGTGATTGTTGTTTTAGCAGTACTTCTAGCACCAATTGTAGAAGACGCATGTGCTGCTGGTTTTGAGGCGACTCTATGCGTGGGAGTTTGGGCTCGCTGTTCCCTTGGTAATGGAGTGATAGACCTACTGCCTGGCATTGATGAATGTATGGAGGAAGGACGATCACGTACACCACCAGTCGACCTTCGTTTTACCGTTGATGATGTGGTACCACTCGTCTCTGATGCGTTACTTGCAACCGACACTATACTTGTGTTAGATCCTGTTCTTGCTCTACTGAGACTGGTTGTACTACCACCCATGGACAGACGACCGGCTCTAGAAGATGTACTGCTACGGCGGCGATCTGCGTCTGTGGGCTGTGGCTCGAGGCTCTTACGGCTTGAACTACTCGTCGTACCACGCATGTAACTTGGCACCTTCTTCCCTTTGTGTCCAATACTAGTTACCGAACTTGCTGGAGACATTGGTCGTCCATCTACAGCATCCCTAGCTTTAAGCGTGGATTCCAAGTCTGATTGTTCTTGCCAGCTCTCATCTTTAAGTGTCTCATTTCCACTATCTGGAGACGAATCGATTGACGAATCTTTGTTAATACGGACAACATTGTTAGCAACGGCTTCGGTCCACGATTCGGTTCTTTGCTTCTTAGTATCACTAACATTCGACATGGCGGCAATAAAGTTCTCATTGATCTGTAATCGACTCATCTCGGGTTTCTTTGGCATATTTTGGAATATATCGACCGACTCCAAAGTGCTGCTAAGTGAAGTTCTCTGTGACACTGTCCCCGACATAGAATCGAAACCTTCATCCTTACTGGCGCTATCTGAACTACTAGCATAACTGCATCTTGACCCTATCTCGTTCTGGAGCAGCTCATTACTCCCTTGTGGCTTGTGTATGATTGACAATGAACCATGTGAAGACTCTGATCTTGGACTGTGGATACCATGTTCTGCTTTTAAGTCATCGTGCAAGGTTCTTGGAGAAAGGTTCCCAGATTCAACGTGTACATTATCATAGATACTCGTTCTTTGGTTCCTCTTCTTACGCCACTTTGCCATTGTTGCCTGTGGAGAATCATCGTCTTCATCATACAGTCGACCGTACTTCTTCAGCGCGGTGTCGTCCTTTTTGGCACCAATTAGATAATCCGCTCTTATACTAATTGGCGTTTCGATCTTGTTCTGAAACGACGGGGAAGGCGTTTGTGAAGTGCGGATAATGTCTGTGCGTGCTTTCGATCCAGAATTCTTACGCTTCTGTTCTGGGGAGTTTTCGGTATCGCTTCCAGTTTCTCTAAGTGTTTCAGTGGAAGTGTTAGTAGATTTGATTGACAGTCTACTACTTCTTGGACTATCGCTTCGTGTGCTTGCTGTGCTAGATGGCCGTCTTGGGGAGCTTGGTAACGCAGACGAGTTCTCTGCATCGCTATCATCATCGAAGATTTTACCATTTCTTCTATCGTCATTGTAAATCGTAGCGGCACTGTTTCGCAGGGAATTGCGTTTCTCCTCATTACTAAGAGGGAAATCGTCATCTTCACTCATAGCCTTTCTAGCAACCGCTTCATCGTATGATTTGGATCTACTCATATTATTCTTGCTCATGTAATCTCTGAAGGCTTCATCTATGTTTTCCTTCTCAACATTGCTCTTCCATCGACCCTGAGAATGCTCCAACATGGCCCTCTGAGCTGGTGTCTCTTTGTCCTTCTCACCAAACCTCTGATCTCTGAATCTTTTCTTTCCCGCAATTTTAGCCGCCTTGTTTATTGCTTCTTTGTTAACAACTTCTTCAAGCTCAGGTACATCAAGTTTCTCAATCGTTCCATCACTGTTGCGTTTCGATCTACGAGGAGGCACTGCAGGCGATTTAGGAGCAACTATATCGGGCTTTTCAACAACAACGGGAGTAGTCACCTCACTGGAAGTTGGGGTTTTGTTCATTTTAAAAGCAGCGCTAATATCTTCCAGTGATACGTGTGATCTTTCTTTTCTACTCTTGCGTTTGACTTTCAAGTTCTCGGGTTCATTTGGATCGCCTTGTGGCAAAACTTTAGCGTCAATATCTGGTTTCTTATCTAAAAGTTGATCGATTGTCACTTTTTCATCTATTTGACGTCCCGTATCTTCTATCGCTTTAAGCACATTGTCAATATCCGTTCTGTTCAATTCACTATGCCATCTTTGATTAATTTTTGATCGAACCGACCTAGAGACAGTATGTTCATCAGTTTTGAACTTAACATCCTCAGCAGTTGCTAAAACACGTATACTCTCTTGCAAGTTACTTGTACTAAGTCTCCTATGCAATATGTCTTTATTTTTCTTTTCAATCACAGCGTAAGAATCATCCTTAGACACTCTAGCAAAGTTTATAGTATCTTCAGTCTTTGGAAACTTGGAGAGCACATCGATTTTTTTAGTGGGTGTTTGTAGCCTAGTCTTTTCATCGATGATTGGCAAACCTTTTACATCAGGGATATCGGCTCGCCAACGGGCAGATCGACGGTGGGAATCGTCCGATCTAAAGTTGTTAGCCCGCTCTATTGTTAAATTGTCTTCACTCTTGTTATTATTTGGGTCGTACATTCTCTTTGGTGTATCAGAGACACTAGTTTTGTCATGCATACTTCTACTTCTTTTAACATTTGTAGAACCTTTACGGTAATCAAAATCGTCATCTAGGATATCAGATTTCGGTCGTTCCTTGTCGACCACTTCTTTCTTTTGTGCTTCGATATTTGGTGACGCAGCTCTTTCTCTGTCAAACACCCCAAGACCGAGAGAATCTCTGTCTCTATGCATGACTCGTTCGCTGCGTCGTCGCCGTAAGCTTCCGAGTCGCGGGAAAGGGGACGGCGAAGCGTTTGCGCCATCCTGGTCTTGTTGCATTAGTATATCAAAGAGAGTTCCATCTGTGTCCACTGCGTAACTACGTCTAGAGCCTGATTGTTGGAGCTCGTCGTTTGCAGCGTCAGTGGCGTCCGCTTGTGGGACGTCCAACTTCTTTGATTTTCTGATACTTCGTCTTAAGCTACCATTTCTTTCAAACGAGGACTTCGGAGTATCGGCAAGTGGGGAAGGCAAGTTCTCGCCACTAGGTGCGACGTTGTTCAAGTTGATTTTCTGAACTTTGGTGACGGAAAAGTTTGTTTCGCCCATTTTTCTGAAACCGCTTCTGACGTCAGCTAATAACATATCTACAATGGAACCCTTCTCGTCGACCATTTCGTCAGGGGTTCGTATCTCAGGAGTATCGGCTGTAATGAGAAAAGAAGCACAAGTTGTAAGTGTGAGTATAAGTGGATAGTTAGTCTTGTACATTAAAACAGCCATACTTGTTTTTAGAATCCTATAAAATATAAACACTATTCAACGTACGTATGTATCCATGGTAACCATTGAACTAGAAAGACGTTTAAACCTCAGTGTTTGTGTTGTTCGCAAGTTATAGCAATTTTGTATATACTAACTGGTGCATGTATATGTATTTGTTGAATTGGTACAATTAGCTAAACTTTCAGACCAATCAGAGTATAGAATAAAATAAAATAAACAACTTCAAAATCTACACACTTTACGTTATATATTTAGATTTTTACCTTCTTTATTTTTCTGCAGACCAGCTTCTTTCTGAACTCTTCTGGCCTCCATCTTAGCCTCATGCTCCTTTCTTTGTGTATTTTCCTGCAAACAAAGTAAGTAAAGATTAAATATGACTACAATTGAAATCAACAGTTTGTCATTTCCTTAAAGAAGCGACACACTCACTATTTTATTTGAGCAATCCTGTTAATTGAAATCTGAGCAGTACGTTTTAACTAAGGAAGCTACACTTGTGATTGAATCATGATATACTCCAACACAAACTTGACACCTCACGAATGCATACGAGTATAAGTCTTACACCATTGTATACTCGTCAATTAAAAAAAGCACAACCTCAAACAATGTTATTACAAATCCTAATTCTCCGTCTACAGTACTCAATTCAATAAACGTTCAACGTTCAGCTTAAATTATCTGATTCGTAGTTTTACAGAGTATGCATACCAGTTTAGCTTTGTTGAATCTATCACAGAATGTTTGTAGTGTTCGGAAACAGTCCTCCAGTTTGAATGTATTCTCTTCCTCACAGAAAAAGTCTGCCAGCTCGAGTCTCAGACTTTCAACGTCCTTCAAGTCCTCGTTCAGATCGTGCATGTCCCTTTGTGCAACCTGCAAGTAAAGATAAAACATGCGTCAGTTATTAGAAGTCAATCGATGTTCAATTTCTTAGTTGTTATGGTAAAAGTTGGCTACGGTCTGACACTGTACGTTGAGCAGGTAAGTACAATGTGGAATCTAACATGACATGCATTGGTTTCTTGGTCATGCAATATCACGTAACGTTTAATAAGTTCAACCATTCATTTTGACCTTATATCACGAGTATTTGCCGTGACGTTGCAACCTCCTATCACCCTCCTTTCATCGAGCAAATGTCAACGTACTAATCTGCATCAACTCTGCACTTTGCAACATCTTTAACATTTAAACAGTACATTGTACATTGTTCACTAACGTACACTTTGTATTTTACTATCGTGCTAACTTGCAAACTTTACATCTGTCGCATACATTAACCCCACAAGAGCTGCTGCACACAATTTGTAACTGAAGCCGGAAAATGTTAATCGTTTAACAAAACAAACAACACCAACAGCGCTCGAATAGCCAGTGCAAAGCGATCAATTAACGTTTGTGTCATCGGTTCATTCGGACTGATTTGTTTTGCATTCCGTTAACAATCAAATTACGCCCGTGTTCAATACCAGTTTTATATCGAAAGTCACTCAATTTAAATCGTTAATTGCATAGTTGCCAGTATGCAGAGAAAGTGACCGTTTTTGAATAATGATGACGGAATTGGTCGATGGGAAGGCATGTGTGTGCATAAAATGTTCAACCATTAAAGCTAACATTGTTAACAAGCATGTTCTTGCACTTTTAAAAATAATTTGCTGGACATGTTTAGCTTGTGTTTTCAGATATGCAAACCACGAATTTAACATGCCTTGTTACAGATTGAAAATATTTTAATCAGGATCTTTGTACTGACACGGTAAGAATGGCAGAGCACATGCTTGGGATAATAAAACGTGTACTGTTGCTATGTAGTTTAATTCGTTCCCGTGTTTGTAAGAGTTTTCTCCCTTGTGTTAGTAGATATTTCTATTATGTTTATATTGTAAAACAAATCCTAAACTTGTCTTTTTTTTCTTCGATATCAGTGAAAATAATGTAAGTCCATGTAAACATGCTATTTGAGTTAAAACACATACCTTTTGAACAGTTTGAACTAGCAAACTTAGAAATGAAATGATAAACTAGTGTAAATGTATACTTACAGAAAGGAAACCTTCAATCTGTTTCTTGAACTCTTTGCCCACAGAGTCGATGTTCTTGATGAGTTTCTCTACCTTGTCATCCATAGATTTGATATCTGCTTTAAGAACATCCATGGAGGCACTGTTAAAGTAAAGCAATATGTAAATATAACATTTAAAGTATACAACGCTCATAGAGCAAGATTGCTTAAATCATAGACTATTTGCGTCCAAAACCAAACCTAACATGCAATGACACTATGACAAAGCACCAACTCGGACCCATGGCAGGTGTAACATTCAGACAAATAACTGTCTAAAACAATTAAAACCACCTCATATCAAAACTTCACAATATCAGTATTACCCCTGTTTGACTGTATTTTACCGATTATCTATGTTTCTCTTTATTGACCTCCCTGATCATGAGCACATTGAGACCGTTAGAGCACCTGAAGACATGTTTTCGATAGTTTGTTCGTGTTATGCTTCTTAGTGGTAGATATGCGTTGTCTGTTGAGCATGTACCTCATTTCAGATGTAAATGTTGGTATACGATTTGTCTCCCCTTAATGGCACTTCGCTATATATATACACGACTGTAAGTGCATAATTTCACTTGAGTAATAAGAAGTATACATTCGATTTCATGGTGTATGGGTTTTATAAACGACTCTTGCAGAACAGTGGATCTTTAATTTAATAATATACAAAACACATAACCCTGTCACTGAAAAACACACTATTTTTTAACCGAAAAACGCGAGTCGTAAAAACACCATATGGTCCGTAAATTAAACTTTTCCAAACGCAACATAGTCAAGCATCGTGTCTAGGTAACCCCAACAAATGTCACTCTCTATCTGATGGTATAAAACGCCCCAGTATCGTAAAAAAGTAATATCTGTAGGAAAATACTGTAATATTCAAACTGATAGAGTCTGATGTAGCTTTTAACGACAATGATTTGTTATGGTGTGAAATTGTCAATTTTTCGCGGGCTCTTTTCTGATCCACAGTTGAAGCGTAACCGTGTAATAGACGAGTGCGGTGTGATAAAGATTTTTTCGGCTAATACGGCCATACACGACACCAAATGTTGCACGATCTGACTTTTAAAATTAATATTCTCATTTTCACGGTTTTTTCTTTTGATGATCTTATGGGAACATGTTTTTCCTTCCTATTTTTGAAGAAAACTATTAATTTTAACCATTAACGGCGTACACAATACACGCTTTTGTGAAGTTTTTCTAAAATTCTTCAACTAAAGTACAAACTTCAATGTCATAAAAAAGAAAACAAACAGGTGTTGATGCAAAAATAAAAGTTTATAATACATTTCCTACCGCAAGAAAACCATGCTGGTATTATAACGTGAATGTGTATGTACTGTAACTATTAACGTCTTTGTCGCTTGTATCACTGTATTACATGTTAATTTGTGTTATTAAACCTGGCCAAAAATACATAACATCATGTGTAAACCATTGCACGTTAAATATACACTTTCTCATTTTATCATCTTTAAAGATTCAAGACACTAGGTCACATTATCCTGTGTTCATGTATAAGTGAACACCTTTCTAACTCTAGACACCAGTAGAAAGTTGTCGTCACATTATATGGTTATAGAAGCTTTAATAAAAGAGTGGACCAATGTTTAATCAAGTTGAAAAGAAAACGTCACACTTATTAATAAAAAACACAAACAAAGATATGTTATTCACTAGGACAATCCATATATTACTGTTTCACATTAGTCTATTGAACAATATATAAACATCTTACATGTGTTTTATTAGAAAAAAGTTATGTGCTCATTAGCCAAAGTGTGCCTTTAAGTTTGTACAAAATATTTACTCACACTGAAGCATCTTTCAAGAATTTCATCTCCTCTGTAAATCCTAGAAGGTCTGTGTTCTTTTCCTCAGCTTGCTGTAAAACAATAAACAAACATATGCTTTAGCTTACTGGACCGCCATTAGAAAACTGTTCAAAATTGCGTTAAACACTCCAAAGAAAAGAAAACAACTAACTGTTAACTCCACACGTTAGCATTAACTAAACAAAGAAATCAATAAGAAACAAAGTATATAATCAGCTGCCTTACGTTCCCCCTAGTAAACACCCAAATAAAGACAATCTACAATCCACTAACTGATGATTAAATAAATGTGTTTCCATTAGAACTACAGTAAACAGACCTGGTAGATGTTTCTTTGTCAATTTTGGAGACTTTGGTTCGTGGCTATTTATTTTTCTTTGTTCACAACACGCAATGGATGGTAACGTAAGTGTGTTAATTTGTGGGAACTATCATCATCCTTCACTAAGTTCTACTACACAAAGAAATGCTAGTCTAACTTATTTCCAGACATAAGCAAATATTTACGTTTTCGAATGTTCTCTGTTGTCCCCGAAATACGTATGTAGGTAAGTTCTGTGAGATTTAGAAACATAACTTAGCATTCGGATGAAATAACTATTTTCTAACATATACAAACGTTATTATAGAATAAATAACCCCTATGATAATCAACTATTTTTTGCTAAGTTAACGGTTTGTTATTTCGACATATGTGTACTTACCATAACTACGTAGTGCATAAGGTTCATCCTGGGCTTGTTTGCTCGAATCTCCGTCAACTTTAGGAGAGAGCTAAGTTTGAAACCAGCCGCGTCACCAGCGTAGTTGCCCTGGAAGTCCAAGATACAATTTATTAGGTTTGATAAGTTTTGGACATTTTAAAAATAGTATTTACTGTGAATAAAACATATCAAAGAAACTCAAACAGTGGTTAAACACACATACTATGCGAATAATCGGTGTATTAAACTTTACCGTGTTTCACTCAAGGCTCATTCTAGTAGGGCTATAGGTAAATTTTACGGACACAATGTTAACTAGTTTAACGGTGAGTTTTAGAACTATTGGTCTAGGAGGTCAAACACAAATCTGGAACTAGTGATAGTGGTGAGGATACTTACAGCGTTGAGGAAGTTTCCAGCCAGCAGGACAAGATACAGGAGTTCATGTAGATTTTTGTTTTCTTTAATATCTGAAAGTACACAAAATACACAGCAATAAGTATACATACCAGTAGAAGAAATAAAGTAAAACATAAATTGCTGACATGTACTTTGTTTGTCGGTTGCTGGCGTTTTTGTGTCTTTTCTTTTGCACACAAACTCAATCAAATGGATCTAATTGTTATACATGTATATAAATTTCTTAAACAGTTCATCACCCGATATATACCATAGATTTGTATATAATCGGAGACAGGTGCGCATTGAGAGATCATGTGCATGATTTTATGCAGACGAAACAGATAACATGCATGGCGAACGATGTAACAAACCTGTCACTGGTGTCAGCAAGCAACAGACGGATGAGCTGTATTTCTAATCCTTTAGGAATGTTGCACGTGTTGTAGTAGCTATACTGAGGACATATATATCGATGGGTTTTTTCTTGCAGCAATATTATCCACTGCGTAACCCTCACATATACGACTTCCCATTATGTACAGTGCCAATTGTGTTTCATTTTGCTATTATTCCCTCTCGCTGACAATTTGTTACAACCCGTATTTATTGGTATCATTTAACTCTCAATTGACTGTCTTTTAATCATCCATCTATTTATCAATTTTCTTACATAATGATGCAAAACCAGCTGTCACAGAGAGATAGTAAAAGTAAAAAAAACTGCGGTTGCTATTGAAACATGGTTGCCACGGTTAAAATCTCAGCAACCAATCGATATTGCACATTAGAAAAGACAGCACTGCATGTTTATAATCATCTTGTCGTCCACTTATTTCTAAAACGTATTTTATTTAAAAAGAAGTGTGTGAAAATCAAAAGTAGGAAAACAGAATCTGACAGGGCTTTGGAATTTCTCGACTTGGAATTTCTGATTGGTTAAACACGCAACTTACACGTATTATATGGTTTGGGAGGTGTTATTAGTATAATACATTCGTCAACTCGTTTAGTTCTGTAGTTATCTCAATTACTCATTCCTGGGGAAGTATTGAAAACCATACATGGCAGAGTCTTCAAAATTATAAGACCTCTTCTTTTTCTCATGTCGGCCTTATACATTATCTCTTTTCCGATGTGCTTAAAGATCCGTATAGACTAGAGTCCATTCTTTTCACATATGGTTCTATTTTAAAATCACAATAATAAATGGAGTTACCCAGCTTCATCCTTGGTTGCCTTTTTCATACTTTTCATAAAACGCAATAAAACCTCTTTATGACACTTTCAAGGAGAGAGAATGGGTAATGTATTTTACAAAGTAGAGAATTTTAATTTACACACATTTATCATGTTTTAAAACACTTATGAAATTTTTCGAAAATAAAGTTTCACGAAATTGCCAGGTCAGGTTGTCGTAAACGGGATGCACACAAGTGAGTTTTGAATTTAATTTGATACGTGCAAGAATGAGTTATCTGAAAAACAGTTTACACTGTTTATTTCGCGCTTTTCCTCTGATCGGCAATTGAATTAATTCTGCCCACAATGCGCATAACTAAGCTAAAATTTATTACACAATTATATATCTATTACATAAAGTATTTTTCGAACATTTAACACAATTTCCACTGACATCAAACGACAGCATGATCATCAACCGGAAACGTGACATCATGAATCGTAACCTTGACATCGTGACGTCATCAGGTGTGTGTTTTGCGTGGAAAGATTTGATATCGATTTACGATTATTATCGATTTGTTTAGGTTCAGAGGATGTTTTTTTTATTAAACATTCCAAACTCAGGACGACTTTCAGTACTGATATTTATCTAATTTATGAAAGAATTGTTTTTTACAATATTACGGTTCATTTACACGTTTTAAATGCTTTCACGTGTAGATGTGGTGTTTGCCTGTTTCGGTGATGACCTACTGTTGTATTATCTCCACATTGTGAGTTTATATTTCGAAACCTGTCTTTTATAGATAATGGGTATTCACAGTTTTACTCCCACCTAAGTTTACCTAAGGTAAACTGATAAAATGGAATCCACTCGGCTACCAAGAGAAAACATGCGTTTACAATTGTTAACACGGATTGTCCCTTATTTAGACAGACAAATAGTATATTGATATTGAAACTGCCGAGCCAACTCTGGATTTGACAAGTTAAAGTGTGACCATATGTTTGCCACTTTTCACTTTATCTATTTATTAAAAAGGGTCATCTGTACATTTGTCAACATCTTGTATCTACCGGACTACTTTATCAACCGACTTGTCAACGGCGTATTGATATTTCAACGCGCGCTATTTCGTTGTCTCAAGTACTCTAATGTGTATCCAGGTTTTTGTATCTCTGGTCTATTTTCGGGTATAGATCTATGTACATAAGCTGACCGTTTGTCCGCAGAATTCTCAAACTTTAACCACAAAACAACGTCATCTGAAAGTTGTAAGTTCACGACACTAGTGTACTGTATTCTATAATCAAACAGTTGTTAACATTTGTATACACCGGTATCTTCACGACATACTTTGGCCCAATATTTTGTCATTTGTTCAAGCCCAATGGAACTATATTGCACTGTACCATCACCCCGAATATGTGTTTACTTTTTCAATTTAATAATTATTGTGAAAATTGAAATGTAAATAAAAACTTTTTATATCATATTTTCACTACCGTGTTGAAATCAATCTGCAATGGACATTGTTTACATTCTATCGATTTGTCGTCTGCAAAATATAGATGTTAGTTATGATGTCATAGGACAAATTATTCAAATTTGAAACGATTAGCAGTTTCCAGTCCTCGTACCAATTGACCTATTGAGTATTTGATAACAACCATATGCGTTTATATATGTGCTCACTTGAATTCAAATTCCATGACACATACCCGACATTACAAACTAAAGAACAACAACTTTAAATGATTCTAGCAAATTATCTCCCCTTACCTTTGGCAGCTTCTATCACGGAGTCAATGGATGGTCGGATAAACTCAAGATTAGTGTTAAATTCCTCCTTTACTAGCAAGCCTTCTATTCTGTACCGGTAGCTGAAATAGAAAATAAGATTAGTCTTTATGGTTGTAGAACAATTAAATGACGTTTTATGAAGGTCAAATCTCGTTTCGATGGCGAATCATATTTAGTGTCATGCAATGAATCCTCGAGCACAACAACACTCGAGCACAACAACACTCGAGATGCCTTATAAGAACACTCAGTAAGGAAAAAACAACAATTCAGAGATGGCCTTTCTACAGAACGTTAATTACAACTTACATTGCTAAACATTTTAAGGGCAATTGCTTCAAGATAATTGTGGATAGGTGACTATAGTAATTGTTGGTTTCTCTACTTACTTTGGAAGACCTATAAGGCACATGAAGAATTTCTCAGCGCTTCCCAGTTTGGCTTTATCGCCGTCAAAACTGCTGAACAAGTCCAACTGGAAAATAACAAAACACAACATATTGAACAATGGGTATACATGTTATAGCTTAGTGAACGTAAGTTGTAGCATCAACCATTGGTATGGTTGTGGTTTTGATATTTTCGTTGACCAATCGAATACAAGGTACGAACACGAACTTTAAAACCGAGCATATTCATTGGTTCATGAAATAACATATGAAGTCTCAAGATGGCTATATAGTTGGAATGCCTTAATCCACAAGGGACCTTTCAAAAATACCGATAACATTTTCCAAGCGACAAAGCATTTAGCGAATACATTTAAACAGGCGCTGTGAGATAACTTTATTAAATCTGCTAGCAGAATTGGACATCTACAAATACTCTTGTAAAATGAGGCTTCTATATATGGAAACAATGGCGACCAGACAAATACATATAACGGTCTCTTGTGTAATTCTTGACAAAGTGCCAAGATTATATCACAGACTGTTTATCGAGAACAAATCAAACAGCAATGCCCATAGACTGGGTTTTTTATTTGCAGAGAAGAGATTTTCAATGGAATGCGAAACTAAAGCAAAATAAAAAGTAACTGAAGAGCATTGGTATTCATGTGGATATGAGCTATTTAGTGATGAGCAGACGATCAGATATAGAGGCAGTAAATGCTGTGTTGCTTAGAGAACAAAGTAGGATTTTATATCAGAAAGTCTTTTTCATTACATACATATTGCTTTATGTTTAGATGTTAGGTCTTGCATAATTACGAAGCGTTAGTTAAATGGGTAACACCAATCATTCTCTGGAAATAAGGAAGTTCTTTAATTAATGTTGTCATTGTTAATACTTCACACCTGCAAGCTTGGACAGAAGAAACTTGCTTTAACTTGAGGACAGTATATATTATATAACTTACATATTTCATACCCGATTTAGCTTAAAACATAAATCATCTCCACTGAAGCTTGGAGCAAATAAGAATAGATACACAACATGTAGTAAATCGAAGGGTAAATGAGAAGTGTTTTAAATGATATTGCCTAAAGAAACAGATAGATCTCTTTGAAATTCACCACTCGAGGTGTGTACTCTATGCCATTGTGGCAGCATATTGACCTTATTGATCTCCCAAAATAAGAAAAGTAAGCCGAGTTAAAGATAGATCATGCAACTCATTAACTCTATCACATGTCCTCTGTATAAACCATAACCATAGCCCAGATTAATTAACTCTATCACATGTCCTCTGTATAAACCATAACCATAGCCCAGATTAATTAAACTAAGAGACACACTTTCCGTTACCCATCTTACACTCTTAGTTCACATTATTCACAGTGGTTTCTCCTCCTTAGGCACAGCTTTATATTCCAAAATGTTACAGGTAAAGGTCAAATATCTCACTGAAAGGCTTTCCTTGGAAATAGAAACAATTAAAGCTACACTCAGTCTCACAACCGCCCAGAAAAGTTTGAAGACAGAACGCATTTTCCCCTGAGAACTATGCAGACAAGTAATGCATGATAAAAACTACACATCTTCATTCGTGTCTTTAATATGCAATACTTGTATACGCTGCAGACCACTATCAATTGGTATATGAACACAATTAAGCCATCACTAAGTTGTATTTGTTGATAACTACGCATGGATATAAAGCGTTATGAATTAATGATTGGCCTTTTTAAAAATGATAATGAGTCTGACTGTACCTTTAACATTATATTTCCAGTTCCTAGCATTGGTGACTTTAAGCATTAGTGTACCTTTAAGGCTTTCAACATTATATCACCTACTCCCCCTCACTCACCTCTTCTTGGGTTGGCAGTATTTTCTGAAGGCTCTTAAGTTTCTCTGCACCAAACTTGACACTTTCCCCCTCCTGTAGTAGCTGGACTATCTGTTCATTGGGCATTCGGAACTGTTTTAGGAAGATGTTCACGTTCAAACTCCTCTTGCCGTCCAGTAAATTAATCTGTAAGAGAACAAACATCAATAAATTATTGAAGGTACTTTAGCTCGTTTTGCCTTAACTCTGAAGGTCGATACTCAAACATACACATACTCAATGAACACACTCTGCAATAGAACACATATCAATAAATTGGTACATGTTAATACAATCAGTTTGTTATTTCTCTGAATGTAGATATTATAAATCTGTCAATTGATTAAGTAACAATATATATCGATGTAAACACCACGTATGGCTTAAATATAAAAATAGGTATCTGTGTGCTCTTCTACTGTCTGACCAATGAAACAAAGCGATGTAAAATCTTGCCAAGTGATATATTAGTGTGTGAACCTATAAGCTAATTATTATTTAAACCAAGTGTGATTGAATTGCCATAATCTGTAGGTATGTTGTTCATTTATTAGTTATCACAGTTTTCATATGCTTTATGGTCAGGCTATACTCAAGGATATATTTTAACTGTAAGTTTCATAATGTGTTATGTAATAAGGTATGCTCTTTGTTTCGATTTCTCTTCCTAAAGACCTGCACCCCCTAAAGGTTACACCCGTTTGTGCACCTGGCTCAGTTCATTTCTTATTGTAACCTTTTTAGGTGGCATCCCAGTGCATCTCTTTGTTCAAAACCTGGCCTTGGGGTACCTTTGTTTACGGTCACTTACTGTCAAATTTTGTACCCATAGCAACGTTTTCTTGACTTTCATCTGGTAACAATATTAATGGCACCCTAACTCATTCATAATTATTACTAACGGTTACCTGCTTATTAATTTGCTTCTCACACGTGTACACCTACATAACAGCTCAACAGACGCAGTAGTAAATGTTGCCCAAAGGAGAGCTATATATTAAATGCGTATGACAAATCGCAAAAACGCGTGTTAACTGCATCATCACGACCAGGCCTCCAGTTCCGTTCCAGACGAAATGAAATATGACCAAAGAATTGGATTTTGACGGTCAACCTGTACAGAAGATTGCCTTGAGCCAAGTATATAGAAAATAGACCCAAACGTAGGTGTTTGCTTGCTCTAAGAAAATAGGATTTTAGTTGCTTCTACGTGAACGAAGACAGTGAATAACGCGACTATGATAAGTTTTCGCGACCTTCAACCTCTTTATGATATCTCATGTAGCATTATAATGAATATGGCGACCTCTGCCCTTATTTACACATATTGTCACTAATTATAGCCCGTAATTCATCCCACAACATAACATGCCTTTTATCTATATAAGGGTAGTGTATGATTGAATTAGATGCTCGAGTAATAATATTCTTCTTTATCTTCGTTACAACATTGGCAGCCATTGTATAGTGCTCGACGTGTAAGTAAAATAAATCTGATAATAGAAACGGTGTGTCAGGTATTTTTAGAGGTTTGTTCCCTGTTGTTTTACTTAAAATCATCCGATCACGATGTCCTTCAACATCGATAAATTAGTTATTTAAAAGCTCCTGTCGCCAGAAAACATTCGATAGACGATGTTTAAATAAAAGCAAACTAGTGGTAACATGTTGTCAAGGAGACACAGACTCATTTTCAGAACATATGCACTAGTTGAGGTTTTTGTAATGTTTCAGTATGGTCATCTTTTTCAGTTTACGATTGATGCGTTTACCCATTACGTCATTTGGGTATGATGCCGTCATAGTTATGTTGTCGATTGGATAATTATGAACGCTTTTCACTTAAAGTTACATTCCACAATTGGCACTAATTTTGCAAGTTTGATAATTCTGTGAGAAAATCGTTACAGATAGATGAAGACACATTGCTTCCAATTTACTTTATAAATGGATGAAGTAGTTCCATATATAGCTTATAATTGGAATAAATGAGTTTACCTCCAACTACACACTGTAACATTATTTGGTATTTACATCGGACAAAATAATTAGTAATCCGATTACTGTAATCACGTTATATCCAAATTTGTTCTAAAACTGTTGCAATTCCTTGAAATTACGTTTAATTCGTGTTGCTTTATGGCTAAATGTAATGTAATAAAACTCAATTCGTGTTCTACAACTTCGATGTTAGTATTATTTTAGTTAATAATGAATGGTGATTCTTAGACATGCTTTTTAGGGTTGTTTGTTTCATTTATTTATCAACACACTATCCTGAACAAGGTCACAATCTGATACGATCTCATAACCTAGCGCTATTAGCTAATGTGTTGCATCGTGAATGACACTTGATGGGTACGGTATTCATATGATACAATGCAGATATACTTTGTGACATGTTAACACGGGAAATGTAGGAGTAGCCAGAACCATTGGCCTTGACCCTCCTTTAAATGACCTTGACCCAAACAAATTATAAACTAATAGTAGATAAGTGTGTTTCATGGGTTGCGACCAATACTAGTGCTGAATAATTACTGCCGACAAGCTTTAATAGTTGTTTTCGGAAGTTGTAGCCCTACTAGATATCGGAGAAAACGGAAGAGATGGCGTTTGTGTTTCCTTAATGATCGTTTTCTAGGTCAGTTTCAGGCTAATTTGTTTATTGATTTATCTTTATTGAATGGTCATTAATATGTCTCCCACATAACTCCTAACTATGTTGTCATGTTAACGGAAACGTATTAAAATTGACCCATTTTCTCATGTGATTTGACGATACAATAATGCTGGTATTACATTACGAGTACAAACGTGAGTTGTATATAACAGTGCAAACATTTACAGACAACATCGAAGTAACACAATACATACTAAGGATGATGTTGATACCGGCAAAGTACGAAAGTTCTAGAAGTGCAGCACAATCAGAGAACGTAGTATCAAAACATTATATAAAACATTGGTATTCCAATGTGAGTTCTACCTTTCAAGGGAACGTCCATGTAAAGCATTGTTAGTAAATTAAGAGAAATGAAATGTAGCAAATTTAAAGACCATTCACTTGAATCTGATCAGTAACACGCTTCGAAACTATCCTTTTCTAAGTTAATGACTACGGACACAATTGTCAGCTACTACACTATTTGGGTTAGTCTTTCACGAAAGGCCTTATCTGTTAAACTACTCTATTTTTCATCGAATTAATTTACTATTTCTAGAACAGAATATCGTGACAAGGGTGCTAATTGGGACTTATCAGGATGATTAGTTCTACCTGGAATTAGCTTTCTGGAACTATCAGATGACCACAAGGTCAAAATTAAGGACGAGTTACATTTCAACATCCAGTATCACACGAGGTGAAGGTTTTTGTCAACGAAGTCCTGATTTGTCGGGGAAAATAGATCTTGTATTGTAATTGATTCATTGTATTCCTGTAGTATTCATTAAATGTTTAAGATGGTGTTCCAGGATTTGTTATCGACAAGATCAAGAAATCCTAGTTTTTTTTATTGATTTACACTAGAAGTATTTAGAGATGTCCACGATTATAATTGATTCGTAGGGAAAGTCTGAATCGTTCTTAATAGTTCAATCCTTATAATTTAATTGATTTGTTAGAATAATTTGAATTACTAGTAACCGAGATTCTTATTGACTCTACATCTAGAAGAGATCTACACGTGTAACTTCCTGTTCTAATGAGAATGGTACAATTGGGAATTATTTTAGACTTTTAAATAATGGAGAAAATATAGTTACGCTGATCTTATCTGGATTCGTTTAGTAAGCCCATGCTATCAACTTGAGTTAATTATTGGTATACCGTTTCTGTGAACGTGACCTGTTTCGAACATAAACGTCATTTTAAAAACAGACACCAATACAAACCAACATTGACAAACATGTAAATGAAATGTATCTTTCCCTAAATCTGAGGTTGACAATTGTTTCAAAATGTGTCCGCTTTTTTTTGTTTCAACCATCAAACGTTAATTTCTCCGAACAAGTGGTTATCTTATCACAAAATGTTAATTCAGCTCGTTTCTTAGAAGTTTAACCAAAAGGTATAATGTATGCAAACAATTATGGTGAAAATAACTATGGCAACAGCTATGCCATATAAATGATAGTTTAAAAACGCCCTTCTTGTGTGATAACAGCATATTGTTTGCTTTTAGATGGCACTTTTGTTTACTGTGGATCAACCTTAGTCTAGATCCTGTTTGACTTAAAACAAAGGCTTGATGAAACCGGAAGTGAGTACAAAATGGCTTACTACACACTATTCTCTGACGACAAATGCACAGAAAGCAATGAGGTTGTTATACTAACTTCACTCGAGCCATACCTTCTGTTCATTTAAATATCATGTTATTGAGACCCCAGTTTTTGTGTCTCTTTATGGCACTCTGGACTCGACTCCAACACAATGACACCATTCATCGGCCGCGTTTTATGGCCAGATTTAACGCCGAAATTTAAGTATATTAATGACCTAAATTAATTAATTTTAAGGCTCCAGGCTTTTAATTATTGTTGAGGAGGATAATTAATTTAAAAAACCGGCCAACCTTTCGCTAAATAAGCAACTTGGAGTCTGGCGCTGTCTTCTTGACAATGCTAAAGCGACACAATACTGTTGGAGTTTACCGAAAATAGTTGGGTGCAGAATTTATGATTATTCCGTGAGCTGTACTCAAATAGTACGGGATAAACGCGTAGGAATTAAACAGAAGATATGAGTTAGTTTAACAACTTTAAGCAAACATTTTAAATCATAGAACAGGAAAGCGCTACAATTCTTTCAAAGCAGCCATTTTTATGCTTTCTTTGTTCCGAACAATTTCTTTATACACACTTTATTATATCTTCATAATTATACATTTAACTACTTTAAGTATTTATGAGAACATTAAGCACATTTTAACTGGCATTTTCATATTTTCAATATGGTATTTTGTAAAAACAATTGTCCGAATTTACGACATCCGAACGGATAGTTAAGTTGTCGAAGGAATGTTCCGTAAATGGAATTAATCAATTATTGTAAACTCAGCAGATATCAAAGCGTCAATTTGTTAAGACAGCAACGAACAAAGGTGGTATATTGTGCTACATAGCGATGCTTGTTAATTGAAATACATTTACACATAAATTAAAGTTATTTTCATTGTGATTTGGAATATATCTAGATGCATTACATTTAAACATAACGGTTAGCCAAACAGTGCAAATTCGGCTTCTCAAAGAATGCATTATTGCTACGAAGAATGCCAACCCAAAATAAAGCACGTTCTTGAGTTAACGATAATATATTGTATTAACGCACATGACCGTATAAATTAACAACATTTAAAAACCTCAAGTCCATTCATCACCTTGTCTACTTAAGTTAATGATAACAAATAGATATTGAAACGAGTTATGCTGGGTTCTCTAATTGTGCTGCGATTGCTTTCATCTTATTATACACCCTGCAACTTGATCTCTACAGCTTTACCATTGTACATCAGCGGATAATGTGTCGGGCAAACTGCATATAACCTGCATTCTATACATTATGTAATATGTAAATGATATAAAACGCATGTAAGAATCACACGGAGCATGCAGCTATAAACAACAAGTTAAGTGAGGCTTCGTTGAAATTGACACTAATTTGACAGTGACATCTCTAAAATTACAATGCTAACGACCTCGATCGATGGATATAACTACATTGTACAGCAACAACAACTCATCCATTCTTCATACGTACAGCATAATAATTATTTATACCCGTAAATTATACAATGGTGCTGTACTTTAAGAGACAATATCTCCGCCAAGAGTTCATCTGACATCTATATTCGTGATTGACCTTACAATTAAACATGTATACTCAAATTTGATATGCACCCTTGTTAATTAGCGTTATTGTGTTGCAGTTAATTTCAATTTAACAATGCTGCATTTTTTATTACTTTGAATCACGATTGTTTTTTTTCTTCAAGCAACATAACCTATTACGTTACCAACCGTTTTAAATAGGAAGGCCAAATATAAGTGGAATTTTATATTTCGTCTGCTGTCAATTAACAGAGATGTTGTCTCGTATATATGACTAAATAAGACATACACATGTATACGTGGAACAATCACTTACGTGTTTCAATGAACAATTATAGCATACATATACATGATATAAACAATGTATTATAATTCCACCACCAAGAAATACAATAAACCAAATAAAACTTCACATGACAAACTTGTATTGTCCAATATTGCAAAAGGCCCACTATTGATGTATACAGAACAGAGAATAATTATGTGTATTTTCTTACGCTAACAATTCACAATCAGTTAACGTCTACTGGTAACTTCTGCTTCAAAATACCACTTCAGACATGTACACACTTTCCAAATAAAAATTTCTATGAAAGTTTCAGAATGGCTATCTTTAAATTTCTTTTTGCCGAAGTTTACCGGAAACAGCGGGAATTTACCAATGTTTGGCGAAAACTACAATATAGCACGATATCTGGTTTCTAGCAGTTACAGATGTTAACGCAGAAAATACACTTGTACATTGTAAGGTTTGACTACATTTGTTTGTTATATCCACGTCGGTTATAGATGTATATAGTTGTATATGGTGTTTAAAGGTTTGTTTGGTGAAACGTACCGGGTATGTACTTTCCCAGAGGTCATCCTGTAAAATAAGTTGGGCTTTATATAATGGCTAAGGTCTATTCTAAAGACAGGAAGTTTGATTTTAACAAGAGCATTTAGTATCTTTCGTTCAGAATACTAAAGTGAGCTTTATACAATTGGTAGACATTATCCAACCTTTGTCTAAGCCATGCACATATAGTCTATCAAACTGTACATTAAACAACTTTGTTAGTAGTAAGTATACCAGGATTAACAACACATCTATCAAAAACAAACTATTTCTGTCGACTCTAGATTTAAAGCTTTCCCATTGGCTGTACAGATCCATTATCGCCTTTCATGTTATTTACAGTCGAAATAGCAAAACTATTTGTAGATAAGTTTTTGATAAATTGCAATAAAACGCGATTATTGCTATCAGTCAGAATGTAAGAAATATTGCTTGATTAAGAAAATGGCATTTAAACATGTTAACCACAGCAAAGACGCTGAGAACAATTAACAGCACGTACGACGTTGATAATTAAAGGGCCAAACAGTAATTACAGGTCTCATTTTCTAAAAGGTCTGTTTCGCATGTTTGCCTTTAGACCAATGTCAACTGCAAAAATATACTAACCGCACAGTTTTAACACATTGTACATAGGTGAGTTTTGCATTACGTAACCCAAACCGACAAATTCCAACTGCAGCATCTTTCTATCTTTAATCTAAGTTCGACAGGTTCCTTTTTAAAACTAAAATTTCTAATTCCGTCTTAGGTAATAAAAGCAAAAAAAGCTGGTCGAGGTCTAAAAGTAGCCTAAGCCAAACCGCAAACTGCACATAAACAGTGAAGATCTATGTATGCCAACGAGGCCGTGTGGAAAAAGGCATGCAGCTAGTTTACTCGTTCTACATGGAAGGGTTTCCAAACAATCAACATGGGCGTTTAAATACTTCTACTCGATGGCTTAGTCTGTAAGAAGCAAAGTTGTGCAATGCTGGCGAGCAAAAGAAAGCAAAGTCATGCTCGATTACATTTTCTTTGAGAGCGTCTATGATTCCTAATGTTCAAGTAAAACGAAACAAAAATACATATCAAGAAGAAACTTAATACCCAACTTACCTCAGAACTTTCCTTCTTCTTCTTCTCTGCTGTACCGGAACCATCTACTGTATCTACTCCAGATTGTGACTTGGGTTTATTTACACCGAACAAATCTTCAATCTGCTCATAATCCATTTTATTTACATATCCATTATACATCTGCCCAGTACGGGTCCATAAATTGTTTTTACCCATCACTTTATTCATTGGAATTTTCTGCCACTGTAGTGTTCTCATTTTGGATTTAGGTTTTGGTGTATTTTGTTGTGGAAGTTTCTGTTGTTGTTTAGGTAAGAGTCCACCGCCCGGGGGAGGTGGAGGTGCCCCTGGGGCAGGTGGTGGGGGTGGTGGGGCCATACCGGGAGGAGGGGGAGGAGGAGGCGCACAAGGTGGCGCTGGTGGAGGCGGGGGCGCTGGTGACGTGGTTGATGACGTCATTCGCGGAGGTAATGGCGGCGCATCGCCATCTTGAACACCGGATGTCGATCTACGAGGAGAGGTCACTCTATGACGCTCTCCATCGATGTGACACGAACAAGTACACTTGCAGTCAGATTTAGAGTCTAGCCTCTTATTAAAAGTCTGTAGTAGTTTTGTAGACTCTTCCGTGGAGTCTATAACAGTCGCTTTGCTCACTAAAGTTTCTGCTGTGGCCCAAAGGAGCTCAGTGTTTTTATCACTAGGATCTATCTTCAACATATGCTGAAGAATCGTTAGAAACTGTATTTCTTGTGGCGTATCGCTCACCTGAAAACATAAATAAAACCATTGCTATACGGGTGCATTGGTAATGGTATTACATAAATAACTACAGACATGGTCATACTCTCTTTTGTAAAGGACATTGCGACACTCATGATCGTTTTTTCTCCCAAGCCAATATATGGCAACATATTCTGGAAACAATAATTAAGTCACCGATGATAAAGTAAGCAGTCGATCCGGTCAATATACATGATTTAAGGGCATCATCCTTACACAATGTAATAAATTACAGAAACCAATGTTTTATAGTATTGTTTAACGATCTTTGTTTAATTATCTCCATGGGTAACGATGACGACGAGGAAACGTTTTATTGTTTTTTTCTCTCTTTTTTAAAAGAAAATTGACATTGATACAAATGATATCACGATCAAATGGTAATTTACTATCATAGATGACGACTTTCTTATTGAGCAAGTAGGCGAAATGAAAAATGTGATCAATTCTCTACTGAAACGACCTCTTTGAATAGATCGCCAGTTTCCGGGACACTTCGCCGGTGGTCATGATGTAGATATTAATATTAATATGGTGTCTCTAGAAGAATTTTTGTTGACAACGTGCAACATACCCGTATTGCATAAGGTACTTTATTCATGCGGGGCGTTAGCGTTTCTTCTGTTGGGTTGTTAAGCTGCAAGAACTCGAATTATCGAAAATGCGCATATAGCAATGCGTTTTGACGTCAGAAATCCGACATGCATCCATTAATTGTTGCTTTCGTTCTTTTCGTTGCACTCTTTGTCTAAGTAGAACGGTCCGCATGAGACACAGAATATGTACTCTAACCTTCAATTGTCTACAAAAAAACCTTCAGTAAAGTTTACTCCCATTTATTAATTCTACATTCCATACAAACCTAGTCCTCATCAATTATAACATATAGGCAGGTAATTCAACTTCCTTTTTTGTAAAGTCTGAATTCCGGCGCCACATGCAACACATCCTATTCAGACTTAACGAATGGACAAACATTTGCACAAAAAGAGACAAAAACAAGTTATCCATTTTAATACTTTGAACATGCCCCCCAATTGTACGAACGAGCGACCAAACAGAAAAAAATCGAGTTAGGTGAACAAAGTCATTCATTAAAATTTACTAGACAGGCTAAGCTAGCAACAAATGTTCAATTAATGAAACAGTACATCATGTCATGCCGCGGACTACTTGTCACTCGTTTTACCTCTATCGCTCAATTTCTATTACATGTGACAACTAAGGTCCAACCACTGCCAATTAAATAAGTTTTTATTGTTAAACGAAACATGATGATTAGCAGGTATGGACATTTAAAAGCATGTAGCCATTTTTGTTCATGTATTAATATATATCTGACGGCGCCGTAGTTTTCCTATACGACTTATCTTTAAACGCAGCTACTCGTAAGCTTCTTTAAGATTCTATTCCCGTTTGGATTGAGAGCGTCGCATTTTGAAGTCAATGAACCCGCGTTCAAAACAAAACTTTTATTACTCGGGATGTTATCGAAGACACGCAAGGCAGTAACGATCGTCTAGGAAATCGTTTGTTTCTGCGACAATCACATTCTGTAGAGTCCTTCGATGTTATGTAGGTTTACAAAACAGAATGTCGAATTTAACTAACTTAGCGACGAGCTGAGAAAAGCCATCAATAGTAAACAGAGAAGTGAGACGGTGCTAGAATATCGACCCAACTCGAGGGAACGTAAGAATCATTCATAACTACAAGGCTTGGTCAATTAGTAACGGAGCAGTTGAGATGTCTACGCTTGTTAACCAACTTCGATTTCTTAAGGAACGGTTCTTTGAAGAGTGTATGCCAATTTGGTGAAAAGCATGATATTGTAGTCGATGACCGTGCAAAGTAAGGAAACGTAAATGCACGTTGGTATATATTATAGTGTATAACCGTCTCGTTTAATAGCATCAGGTTTTAAATAAACACAGCACTGTCAACGTCCGAGTTTGAAGACAGACATTGCCTTTCTAATCAATTTATAAACTTACAAATCAAAATTTAATACCGTCGCCATGACTGTGAATCTACATTCTAAACTTCTTCATTGTTTGTCGGATTACGCATTTTTTTTTACCGAAAACAACAATATCGCGGCGCCAATGTTTAGACTTAATGACATTCTTGGTGTATTGTTATTAACGACTAAACTGTCCAATCGATGACGAGTATACGCAGGGAGGATGTAGGCAAAACCATCTCATGGTCAACTGCTAATAAAACCTGATGGGTAAAGTATCTGTAAACCATAGGGCTACACAATGATAACAATAGGGCTTGTATTTTCTTAGAGTGTTAGTTGGGAACGGCTGAATGATTTAAACATGTCTGAGTTATAATGTAAATATCAAAATATCAACCTTGATTATACTCCGAATAACTCACTGGAGCAATCAGCAACACGAGAACAAGGCCTTTTTGAAAAGTTAAGGCTTTCATTTACTACGACTCTTAATGCTTTCTTCATGTCGGAACTCTATGAACTACCAAGGGGTTTGAGATGTTTTGACCCCTAAATGCATTTTCTATGTAAAAGGCTAGTATAATTTATAATATTGTGTTTTCGCTTCCTATGCCTAGTGTTCTATGTTCATAGTCACACGCTAGATGAATGCAATATGACATAGATGACCAGAGAGCTTATTAGATAATGGATAATGTACTTAATTGCAGTTGAGGGAGTCTGTGACTGATACAACTGGTTACTATGGAATTGGCTGACAGTTATATACATCCGGAATGAACGCAAAATGGCTTCTAAGAGCTATTGAATTAAGAAGCAGATACAACTATTGTGCATTCACACCTCGACTGATGTACTACACCAATAGAGAGTAAATTCCACTCATTATTGCTTCATGTCTCTGGCCAGCCCTTGAACTTTGCAGGACATTTATTATAGGTCGTTTTGGCATTTAAGTTACATTATGGACCTTCAATTATAAGCCCTTAATTATATCCATTACCGTATCTCCAGTATTAAACCTATGCAATAAGGCAGTCTACATCGCAGCATCCCCAACATGCCTTTCATTTAGTTTAATACCCAATGACAGATTTATGTTCGCTTGGAAATTGTTTATGGGTTAATCAAAGAGTTAATTGTTAGGTTGTTTTTCGCTGAAGGCCAATGCCCTCCTTGGTAACGTTTTATATACTTGGTTCCTTGTTTTTTGTGCATAAACAAGATGCTATTTATAGTTAAAGTCATGATGTCTGATTATCATTAAGCGCATGACATGTTTTTTGGAGAGGCTTATTGTTGTATCATTAGTGAAAATTAACGGTGTATTTAACACGATAACATTTCCTGTCTCAACCAATCGATGATGAGCCCGTGTCACATTCAAAGTGCCCTTTAACTCCTCGATGGCATAAACTATTTATTTCCTGGGGCTAATTAAGGTCTCAAGCTGCCTATTTGCTCAGTCTCTACTACATGTGTATGAGTTTCACGGAAAACGCCATCTTAATGCTCCAACGTAAAACATTAAAACGATTTAAAAATGTTAAAATGGAATTCGTCAATAATTATTATTCCAGTCAGTAATCTGAACTAATATTAGGCCCCGCCCTTATTGTGACAGATCCTGGTGTCAACCTATTGACATGTGGTGTCAAACGGCTAAATATAGAAACATTAGATTCCACTCAATCAAGAATAGTCTATAGATTCAGCGGATAGATGGAGGAAACTAAAAAACCTGGCTTAGTCATCAGTAACTCACAAAGCTGTCACGCCACCTACAGATCTGAATGTCAGAGTACCTATAAATTCACTGCTACCTGCTGATTAATTATTAAGTGACCTTATCACCTGTTCTGTTTTACTACTAATTTTATGTCAATGTTCCGGCTAGCAAGACGATAACTCGTATCGATAAGGAATTCTGGGAACACAAACTGTCTTCAGGCACGTTTCATATAAAGTTCAAGTTACAGTCGACTCGTCATATAGTATTCCAACGGTAAAAGAATACACTTGACGCATCGACAGCATTATCATCATCTTAAACTGCAATTGGGATAGTTGGCATTTGGTACATTAAACATAACATTAAAGCTGTCAGAAAGTTTGATCTGGGTTTATAAATAACTTGTACCATGTGAATTTTCCTCCAAACACTGCATCCGACCTTAACGTTGCGTAATGTCAGCATGTCGACTAAGGACTAAATCGATTTTGATCTGGCCTACTTATGTTTATCATGACGACTATTTGGCTGCGTAAGGTGGATTCTGGAGATGTATGGGATCTTAAAATAGTATCCAGTCAAGTTCTTACACTAGTATTCTACTTCCTAGTGTCTTTAAGTTCTTTCATTAACGTTCTACGCAAACATATTTCTTTTTTTCTAGTTATCGTTTGGTAGTATTCTTCATTGTGTACCCCTCCTCAAATTAGAATAACATTGAAAGCAGTGCGGGTGTGAGTTTTAGAACGTTTTCCTACCTTAGAATTGATTCATAACCCTAAAATAATAAGCATAATGAATATACCTGCTAAAATACCGAGTTTCAGTGAATATTCAATCCAAACTTTTAGAAAGGAATCATGATTTTCAATAATCTTCACAGATTTACATTGGTATACAGTACAAGTCTTAATACCATTTCTGGTCTCCTATAAAAAGAATGCCTTGAACGAAAGTTGTTGTTTACCTGTCTATAAATGGCATGGAAAACATCTAGCGAACTGTTCAGATCTATTCCCTTCACACCCGGAAGTTGTTCATCATCACTGGCCCTGTGTTCGTCAAAAACGTCCAGCTGGGTTTCAAGGTTATGATCTTTGTCTGACAGATTTCTGAAAAAGAAGTAAATAAATTAAATTTAAGAAACCTTGGACCGTTTGTACACTGGCTGATTACATTGTTATGGTGCTTATTTCTGTAATGGTTGTGCGGTTAGTTACATAAGTTTATCACCATTTGTTTGAGCATTATTTATCCATCTTTGTTATTCTACTCAAAACAAAGTAATTTTAAGGACATGCACGTTCTTCTCCGCCTTACATTGAGACTATTCCTTTCCTAGTCAGTGTTCAGTCTTGATATTAGATCATGACCTGACAACCAAATACATGATTTCTGCCAAAACAATCCCAATATCCGCTTTTCAAGGAAGATCCATAACGAGGTTGTTTAGACTTGATTTAATTCATTGGCCTTCTCAAAGACATGACCAGCGAGACCAAGACAATCCGTCAGATTTATTTGAAGAGCTAAATCGGTCCCCATTGTCTAGTCTAAAAATAGCCGCCTTTCAATCAAACGTAAATACTGCACAAACTGGTTACCAAGGTTACAACCGTGTTTAGAGATTACTGCACACAGTCTAGACTGTTTAAACTAAGTGATCGTCTGCATCAGCTTCCGCGTTTTGGATTTCACACCGATGGGGGATTCTCTGCTGTTTTTTGTTGTTTCTGTTAGCAAGAAATATGATATTTTATGATTTAGACATAATTTTCCTTGTGTTTGTTTCTGTCATATGGTAATAAAGGGCTGGTGAAATCCTAAACCGCTGCATTATTAGATGTTACGTCAATATAAGATGTCCAAGTTGATCTTGCTTTCCCTGTTGAAGTAGCGTAACAAAGTAGAGTCTAAACCGAAGGTATAAACTGTTTTGATTTCCCTACAATGATACTTTTGTGTATAACTGACATACTTGTCTTGAACTCCCTAAACTTGACAAACGTGAAAAGGTAATAATAGTAATAAACATTTCGATAAAAGGGCAACACTGTATCGTTTTAAACCTATGTCCTGCAAAAAGGCATTTATACCGTTAATCAAATATTTGATGTTTTTTTAATTCGAATTTTACTACTTTACTTTGACATGTCCTTAATTCAGTTTGTGTATACCATTTCATAGAAGCCCCATTCACAAATGGTTGACAATAATCCACTAAGTTCATAAACGTTAAATCAATAATACTTTACGTGTGTATGTAACAATGAGTGTTTATAAATCATGACGTTTTAAACACTCGGTTGCTATAGTAAATTGGAGTTCATGTGGGTCAACTTAACATTCGCATGCTCTGATGAAAGTCATGATCACTTATGACCAAATGTTACATACATAACGTGTGAGCTATGTATGTTTAACATTTCTCAATGTATCGAGTCTGTATTCTTAGTTTACATGTACCACATGGACATTGTATGGTTTATTGCATGTACCAATTGGCCAACTACAAAATATAGGTGTGTCTTACTAATAGTTCATGATCAGAAAAAAACTCATTGCCTTTGCACTATGTACGCCACCAAAGCTTGTCCTGCAGATTGTTTATATTGCGTATGTTTGTCCTGCAGATTGTTTATATTGCGTATGTTTGTCCTGCAGATTGTTTATATTGCGCATACTTGTTTATATTGCGCATACTTGTTTATATTGCGTATACTTGTTTATATTGCGTATTTTTGTTTATATTGCGTATACTTGTTTATATTGCGTATATTTGTTTATATTGCGTATACTTGTTTATATTGCGTATACTTGTTTATATTGCGCATACTTGTTTATATTGCGTATACTTGTTTTTGGCTGGTAGAGATTGGGATTGTTTGCAAAGTTTGACCTTTAAATTACTAGTATATCAAACTATTATGTGACATTAGTTTGGCTCGGGAATTGCACACGAGAAGAATTCTTTTTGATGATCTCATATTAATAACCATTTAAATGTATGATCCTTTGTTTTTGGCGTGATTTTTGACCATTGAAGTTCGGATTTAGTAACATTATACGTCATGACATGTACAGTTACTGATTTATTTAGGGCAGGTCCCGGGTGTATTATATAAAATTGGCAAGTTGTCATGTTTTCCGCTTCGGGTGACCTAATCTGTAAACTAACTGCCATTGTTTGTGTGCAACATTTTTGTTTTGACTGTACAATAGTTATGAGTTCAGCCATTGTTTAGCTGGAGTATTAACTATATAACTCATGCCACCTGTTCTCTTGTTTTGGATATTTAAATGGGTTTGGTGTTTCGATGGATGGTTTTGAATTCCAACCTTCTTAACTTACATTAAATAATTCGTCATTTCATTTATAACAAACAAACTCATGGAAAAAACACACCAACAAATAGCTTATATTAATATAACCATCAACAAAAAATATGCATGTTTATGATTTGCTTGATAAGTTCTGAACGTTTACCATCTGCGTTTAGAATGTTGCAGTTTGATTGGTTGATAGGAAAACGTTGCTTACGTCAATAAGTGTCTATATTTAGATTTATTCTTATCAATAGTTTAGAAATAAATAAATATGCCAATGCCTCTGGGTGTCGTCTGCATTTCGTGTGCATGACTGGAGTTTGAATTTTACGCTTTAATTTTCAATGTCATCTGCTGATAAAGACAATTGCATATGTAATCAAATAAAAATGGAGCTGCAACTGTTTGGTTGGGCAATTTACAACAGTATTATGCTTTTAAAGATGTTGTGATGTTACGATTCAAAATAACGGATATTTTTATAAATATGATTTGACATAGAGGAACGCATAAGCTTAACAAAACAGACGATTCATATTCCAAATTTAGATCCATATACAATGGTTGTTTTATGGATTTACCATATACCATGTTACTTTTACATTTCGATAATACTATAGAAGAAAACTTCTTTCAATGACTTAATGTTTACTCAATCGTCAATTTCAGAAACATGAACATTGTGCTTATAACATTATCGTTTAGATGATGTGTAATTATTTAACTATGATGTCATTTCCGAAAAAAGAAATCAAATCTCAACATCATCTAGAGAAAGACCAAAAAGGCTTATATGTTTTTCATTGTTGTGTTTCTTTGTTTTAAATATATTGTCATAATACACTAATATATATGAATGAATGTTCTACGTAAGACAGTGTCTTAGCGTGTTGAAAGTTATTGTTTTAGAATGAAAAGAACCGGGATCAGCGTGGGTTCAAGTAATGGTTTTAGAATGTACTAGAAAAGGATCAGCAAGGATATGATTAGTTATGTTATGGGTTTACAGGTCTGATATAGCCCGTATTTAAACAGGCCATTTTACGGTGACTAATATGTTATACATTTGATAGACGAATCAATATTTACTGCTCTAGTTCGTTCTTTCTTCAGCATGACTTAACATAGCTTCGCATAAACTCCCAAACTCATTAAACATATCCTTAAACCTTTCACCCTTTTACCCAATGATTAGTTTAACCCATTAGGTAACGTATAGTAGTTAAAATTATTAAGGAATCACACAAACTCAATGTTAAGGCCACAATGGTAGGCATGTTTTCTAAGGCGCAATTTTATTTTAAAAGTTTTGAGTTTTTGGATTTCAGGATATGCTTAACATTGGAATCGAAATAAGTTTTATCTTCGTCGGTTCTTATGACAGATTGTCTTTATATTCATGTATAACACAATACGTTAGTATGTTACTGTTTGAAGGTACTCTAGACAATGTTACTACAATGAAACCTCCTGTATTTCCTTCTTAATTACATAGAACATATTATTTGCTTACTTTCAATAGTAATACTAAACATTTTACATCATATGTCTTCTTGATTGAAAATTCTGCAGCCATGTACATTTGGTATTGTATCTATTCATATGGAGAATGACTTTATAAGTCTCGGATTTCGTCATGATTCCATTTTGCTTGTATATACATATGTCTGTACTGTCGATTGATATTTGTGTTTGTTTGCAAATAGATAAGTTTAAACTAAACCTCTCGTATTGCTTTGGGTCTCCTTATGAATTCCAGGCAGTGTACTTAATACTAATACTCATGGGGCAGTTACGCATTGATACTTCATTAACAACTTCTCAAGTGTTTTTAACGCCGCTCCTGCTAGACTGTTTAAGGATAAAGTTTAAACCCATATTTTCACTAAGGGCTTATTTCTCTTCTCCCATGACAATACGTCTAGTCATCATGATGTTACCGCTACTTCTCACCGAATCTGTAAATTCTCTTTTAGATTAAACACCCATCTAGTATATTTAAACTTCTTTTGAATGGTTCTTAATAAGATCTTCATTTAAATGTATACCTCACTGAGTACAGCTGGTCAGTGGCATACTAATCTAATGAAAGTACCAAACAAATTTATCGAAACTACCAAAACATAGTATTAACCGAAACGAACTAGATTTTGGAGCTTGCCCATAAAATAATACGTTATACTACGAAGGAATATTCTGATTTCTTGTTTCAATATAATATGTACATACATATATTTAAAGAGAGCTAATTTTCGAAATATTTGATTAAGTGGTTTATTTTCTCCTTAATTAAGAAGTACCGTATACAACCGCTTGGCACGAGTTGACGTGGGTACAAAACCTCGTTAGGTCGAATAATCCTGTTTATAAATACTAATAGTTTTTGCAATTTGCAAGCATTGGTGCAGAGGAGTCATTAGCATAAACCTGCAATGCATGATCAAGTAACAAGCAAAATGCATACTCATACAAGGCTGTAAATTGTATACATAATGGTAACACGAAGTGTATGCATGTTTTGATTTAATGGCAGTATATATATATTTATGTGTTTTTGCCTTTCTGTTAATGTGTTCGAAAACCAATATGGGCGAAACGCAAGCATTGAAGGGTTTTATGTCTTTAAAGTTTTTTATAATTCCAAATTTAAACGGCTAAATTCTTAAGCTATGACTAGAGACATCCAAGGATATGCAAATGGTGGAATATATACAGCGAGAAGAACATGAAACGTATGTCCTTGTAGCAAATTTAACTTTCATTAGCGGGGTTCGCTATCAACCAATGGTAAAGCATTCTGCAACAAGGAGTATAGAAACTTATGAAAACTACCCATGTCTTCCATGTAACACATTTATACCTTTATGAAAATGACTATTGATACAGGTTGACAAGATCCGGAAGTTTTAGATTGAGTTATATATTGCAGATGAAAAACCCCCATTAACAAAACCAGCAATAACACAGCACAGGATCAAACGGAAAATAGAAGACATATCCCAGGCTGTATCAAAGTCCCACGTTTATTTCTCACTCGCTTTTTGTCCAATTTATGATATCGAAATGACATTGCAGATTTTGTCGTTTTTTTATTTTATTTACCAACGTGTAAAAATATCAACGAAATGTAAATCAAAAGTGATTTTTTTTTATAATAACAAATAAGCAAACGTGAGTCATAGAACAGAAAAGGATGGAAAGGATGCGAGTTAGGATATCCGAAATGCTTTTTTTGTCACACTGGTGATTTATTGGATATAATTACATATATCAGACATGAACGAAGATATTAGAGTTATTACAACATGATTTTTACAAGCACAATGCTACTTTCATTGTTTGTTTAGGATATTTAAGGAACTATCTTACATATTTGAAAATCAGAAGTAACCCCGATAAGTGTGAGAACTATGCGTTCAGACACACTTATACGTGAATATAGATGCAGGTTTATACAAACATTTGTTTTTTAAAAGTATACACTGACATTTTAAAGTTGATCCCAACAGCATTTGAAACTGATTATAACGTGTGATATTTGGGCGTTTTCGGTAAATGTCATATGTTTTCGCGATGTCCAGGAATTGCCATTGTAGGATCAATTTTGTAGTTACACAGGGTAAAAAGGCCAGTATATCGATTACTTGTTTCACAATACTCATACAAGTTAATATTGAAATAATCAGGACATTTATTCGAATCGATTTTTTTTATAGAATATTTGTTTTTGAAGAAAGAAAATACTAAACTCTATATTGATATGAACTGTACTCACCTTAGCTGGTTCAGAATCTCTTGCAGCTTTAGACCTGAAACATACAGAAAGAATGCCCTCATTGTATATTCTGAGTTACACCATGACAACAGATTACATAGTTCACGCTTCTGACAGCCTCTGTGAAATTTTGACATATTCTGCAAAGTGTACGGTGACAGTCTACGTTACAACACTCATTCTTAACGTTTTAACGAGCAGGGATTATTTTGAGGATCGGTAGTGAAGAGACGTACATGTTTGTATTCTTCAGTAAATACGAAGTTTAAGAAGTGTTACTATGGAAATACGTCGCCAGAAAAGTTGCAAATGTAAAGGTTCTCATGAATTTTGAAATCTGTTTTGGAGGAATTAAAACAGGTGTTTGGCTACATGAAACTGTAAATGCTGAAACTTTGAAAGACTGCCCCGTTGAACACTAATCAAGCATATGTTTCTCGTAATGTGTTCTTAAAGACGGTGTACATGAGATGGTAATAAATAAGGCACATTCTTGCTTTCAAAGATAATGATATCAAACACACGTTATGGAACGAAAACAGAAGTCATGAATTGACAAAAATATCACGAATGATCCATTACATTTACACATAGAGTAAGAACATAATAATAACTGTGCTGAAAACGTTGTTGAACAATAAAACAAAGGTTGTTATATTATTATAAGATACAGGTCATTAAGAAGGCAGTGTAAATTTTAGAGAACAAAAACCACCAAATCTAAACTAAGCCTGTGTAATACAAACGTACTTGAATATGGCAATTATAAATCACTAAATCAAATGTAACTTTTATCGTTTTTGATGTAACTCGGATTAGTGTAAAATCAAGTGCAAATACATGTTTCGATTTAATTTATTTCCCCTTCACATGTCAGCGTATTCCGCAACACGCCCTTCGATTGTAAACGTTCAAAACACATGTATGACAAATATTAAGGAGGAAAAAACGAGAATTATGATAAAAAAATCGTCATCAGTTAACATTTACAAATATTGACTATTACCGGAAAATGAACTTTACGTGGATTAATTAAAGGCCATTATGAAAAGGGCTATTTATGTACTGTTTATAATGACAGATTAGTGTGTGTGGTGGTTGTATCAGCGTGATATTACATGCTTTCCTTGATTAGCAACCAGCCACTGTAACCTGGCATCAATCTTGCACGCCGTTTTTAACTTATTTTAAACTTTTCAAACAAGCATACAAATACATGTTTTGTGTGAAAATTACTTATTGTGATGAATGATTACTTTTCATTCATCATCGTCGAATAAAAAAACTGTAAATCATCGTCAAGTAGACTAGATGTGGAGGATAAATGGTGGTTTAATTAAAGCAACAGATACAGCAACAAGCATGGTAAAAAATCAATATGTGTATACTACTACTTGGGATAACAATCTTAATACTTGGATGACAACTTCCTCTTCAATATAAATCACTACGCTACAGTGTTGTGTTCTAATTATTAAACATAGGCGGGTCTGTGTCAAGGTCATGTGACACCGAACTATACCACACACGTGACTTAGATATCTGAATTATGATACGGTTCCGTTTGCAAGCACTTAAATTATATATGTTGTTGTCTTTAGAACCTCTTTACAATTTTATAACCTAGGTCTGAAACTAGTCCACGAAAAGTAGTTCTCAATCTCTTCGAGTCAGTGCAGGGTAACATAATTACATGACTATAAAAGTGTTTATTTTGGTGTTTCAGATGTATAGAAATAAGAGAGAAAGTGACATGCTATGTATTATACACTCAAGAGATATGTTATGTATTATACACTCAAGAGATATGTTATTCCTACTTAAGTGAAACTGAAGTTGGTTTGGTGTGGACATTATATCACCCATCTGTTAAACAGTGAATAGTCTCTTAAACTCCAGGGCTTAGTTAGTAGTCGGGCTTAGTTAGTAGTCGGGCTTAGTTAGTAGTCGGGCTTAGTTAGTGGTCGGGCTTAGTTAGTGGTCGGGCTTAGTTAGTAGTCGGTCTTAGTTAGTAGCCGGTGAGGTTTTACGAACCCCAGACAAGTCACCGTCATTTAAAAATCAAAGTACCACATCAACACGTTTGTTTAACAGTGAGAGGAACAAATAACGGGTCGGAAACTGTTTACAGGGGAGGTCGAGTCTATAAGGTCTAGTGATCATGTGATCTTGTCATCCAGAGGACAGATGTGAAGAGAAAGAAACTGCTTTATCATGCAAGATAACCTGCGTCCTAATTACATGGTCAAACGTCTAAAATACCCCTCAAACAAGGTTAAGATTTAAATCCCTGAGTATGAACTGTTTGGTGTAATACTGAATTAAATGCCCACTTCTGTTTTAGTGAAGTTTCATCAAATGATTACCCCGTCTTGACAAAAATGATAAACCAAACCACAAGTCATCGGTGTGCAAACATTAACAAATATCTTTGATTTTGAAAACTATCTCTATTATTTTAAAAACTTCCTAAACGGCCAAAAAATAACAGCTTTATCTTCAAAAGTGCAACCGAGCCAACTTGTCAAGGGCGTATAGGATAAAATCAGTTCGTTGAATTTATAGAATAATATTTTCATGTTACCAACCCTCCTCTCCTTCAAAGCCAAATATTAATTCCCCAAAACGTGCACTTGAGAAAAAAACGCTCTAAACTAAAGTTTTTTTTCGACTTCATATTTGTTTCAAAGGCCTTGCTTACATCTTTTATTAGAGTACTTTAACATTCGAAAGGGGTTTTGAATCGTTGTTGACACTCATATTTTATAACTGTGGTCAAATAAAATACCGAGCCCCATTTCTCAATAGCATTCACATGTTTTATTGGATGTACTGTTACTGTGTTGCATAGGTAGAAATGCCGTCTAATGGTGCACACCAACCAGTTAAACAATCCTTTACGTCTTTCTTGCATCAGACTGAACTATATCTTTACTTTCGATCAGTGTTTAACCAAATAATGTGATCACTGCCTTCGGACATAGGGCAGCCAATTCAATAATCTGCTCACTCAACAGTTCAACCCAGCCACATCCGCCCTTTCCCTTCAGTTTCAACCTTCTTAAAGACAATTTAATATCTTCGTTTATAGTCGATAACTCACGGAAACGTTAGGGCTCATTCGGTAAAGTTCGTGGATTTGAATAAGTATTCAGCATGTTAAACGGAAATATCCGAGTTTGTTCGATTGTATCCGGTAGGTCGTGTCAAAGTGTCCACCCATTTGACAAGGAGTGGCGACGAGTGACATTTGACATTTAACCATGCGGACAGTTTTATGTTTCAGTGCTAGATGGTTATCGGGTTTTATGTACATGCACTTTTATTAGTTTTTGACTTCGGAAGAAAAGTGAAAGCAATTTAGTATCTCTGGTAACAACTTCGTAAAAGGTGCTTAGTCATGTTAAGAGGGGCTTGGGACCGATGACCAGCGAACTGACCCACTAATGCATTTATATTAATGGATTTATTGAAATACCGGCTACTATCACTGCTCTATTCTATAAATTCAGAGGTAGTTTGTCCCATTCACCAAACTTATGATGACCATGCTTGTCCCTTTCATATACAATGTCTGGTTGTTGAATGAACAGCAATAAAGATACTATCTCGGACATGATTGTAAAACAAAATATTATTTCAGAAAGAATTGGAGATCAAGTATGTGTGAATAAGTACTCTCAATGGGCTGAACTGCTTGATGTTGCACTTAAGTATCAACACAGAGAAAGGGTATATAAACGTTGCGATGTCACAGTCTATTGATATTGTTGAAAAGTCTAAAACGCGGGAGCAAGGACATAACCAGGTTTGTTGTTAAAACAGCGGGTACTTGACACCTTTTATATAAACAGACCGTCTAAAAATATTGGTGCAAACATGAAAGCCCAAGATATATTCATGTGTTACCTGCCTAACTTGGTTTGTTTAACAGTGTGCTATGATAAAATAAAAACAGTGGCCACTTCAGTTAAAAACCAGGTGCCGTTGTATAAACTTGTCGTTAAAAGTCAGAAAGAAAATTGTGAAGTCATGGCTGTAAATACAGGTTATACATTTGGACGACCACTTTATTGTAGGTATCCATGTAATAAATAGAAGGAATGCCTACACATGAAGAAGTGGTAACTGTTTTGGCCACACGAGTTGAACTGTTTATAAACAGAACAACTATTTGAATTAAATAAATGTTATGAGCACTGTACAAATGATGGGGGTCGTGACATTAGTGTTCCTGATTGGATAGCTGAGAACAATATAGATACAGAATATGACATGGACAATGCTGATAATGTGAACTAAAGTGCACTTACCATAGAACTCATTCCTTATCCGCACCCTCTCGTGGATTTTGTCTGTGTAGATGACGATGCAGTTGACGAACTGGAGAAGGATTGTCTTGAAGGCGATGCTGTCAGACCGTCTGAGCTCCTCAACAATGAAACTGAACCGATATCTCTGACTCTTGGAAGTCTGCAAGTAAACAAATCATAAGTATAATAGCTATTGGTAATAACCTATCAGTATATAAACACCACATTCAAGCCGACAAAGGGATGTTGGAAGAACTACTTGACATGGCATGCATATGATAAACCAAACAACAAGGACACACATATGGCAAAGCTAAAATAAACACCCAAGTGCATATTGATGTGCATTTGATACAGCGATATGATTACAGCAACAGATGTTATAAGATGTGTAAATCTGATAAAAATAAGAATCAGAAGAAGCATACGTGTATTTTATTTCCAGTTGATAACTCAATGTGATGTTATGTTAACACACCAAAAAACCAACATTGAAATTAAACCAGTATACACCATTGCATCCTCTGTTTGAAGTACACCATCAATATACGCTTATTGATGTCTATGTTTATAACAATGCTACGTCTTGGTTTTGTACACAGAAACCCTTTAGTTTGTTGACATCCAAGCTGACCTATATGAGTCATTACTAAATTCTAATGAAACCAAACAAAACATTTTTACTTTCGTTAAACAAATTGTTATCAAAACTATGAAGCAACTAACACGACCAAACATGACAAACTGGTGGATTAATGAACGTAATTTGTAAATTATTTGTAAAGACTGGCAATGACTTTTAAGTTGAGCAAGTGTTAAGATAATGGTGTCGTAACTGAGTCTGATATATATGTATTTAATTAGGTTGCTATGTACACGATGGACGTCCAAGTGTGAATGGGCAGATAGTGGCTGGACAACATGGCTGCGTTTATATCACCAACCATCGCTTTCCCTTGCTCTGGATTTGTTTTGATGTGGGGAACTATGTACATGTTTGTTCCATTGAGGGAGATATGCGGAAGTGGCTGAGATAGAGTACAAGGGATGGGGAAAGTGACCCAGTTTAAAGATTAAGGGAATGTCCAAATTGAACGTTGCAGGCACGGTGTATTACTTGCGTATGCGATCTGCATCAACGCGGTTCATTCTGATTTCAAAATTGGACATGTATAGTTGAATTATATCAAAACAAAATCAACCAATCGACGTAAAGCAATCGACACACTTATTTTAAATGTTCTTTTAGAAAAAGCCATACGCAGCATATTTAAAGGTTTACTCACTAGATTAACAAGTGTTCCATAAACGGTAGTACATATAGTTAAAAGCAAATGTAAACGATGCATCGGGTATACGTCATGTGTGGCTGCTTCTAGAAAGGTTCTAAACTTAATACACAGCTACGCCCCTGGTAAATTAAACCCTAAATGACTCATCAATCTTATTCTGTGTCCTTGGTTGGTGTGCAGAAAGTGATAGTTCATTAAGTTATCTATTTTCTGAATTAGTAAAGAGAAGCCTGCCAACACAAGCCCTTGGCGACAACGAGAACGGTGATAAATTCGTCACATTCAATTTCGTATACTCGATAATTATACATTACTCTCATAAACACAAGATTCAATTTCGGATATTAATAAATGTGTTTTAAAAAGCGTTCTTGACCGATTTTAAATGGACTGCAAGTCAAATGTTACCGATAATGCATGTAAATCAGTGTTTAATTGGGAGATCGTACCGACCCACTTGAAGCGTTAGAACGTGCTAAGTAGGGTGTTATTCCTTAGCCATGTAATATATTCTAGCATTGCATGTATAGTGTATAGAAACATCAGACTGGGAGATATAGCATGTCATTAGGATGTGCACATATACGTGAGAACACACACGGGTATATCGGATATTAGAAGTTGAGAATTAAACATATTAACGTCCTAATCGTGTATGCGGACGGATATATACTGTATTTCCTTTCAACGCACACACATGCCATTTATATTTACAACGTTTGACACCCAGCCTCTGTAGATTACCTACGTACAGTGTTTTGTGTAAGTTTCGAGTAGTTGAAAACGAATGCAGATGTGTATAGATACTTTTTTTCAGACATATAGGAATCTGTATATGTAACACATATACACAGACAGAATACTCACATTATAAGCGTGTTTGTCTACTATTTGACAAAATTACAACACAACAACTTTACACTTACATACAGGCCTTCACAGAGCATATACGTACGGTATGTGTTCAATAAATTAGATAATATTTAAGTGCACTTTTCATATATGTATCCATTCTATATAAGGAAACATTCTAATATAACTTCATAGGTTTTATAAACTGGGTCATCTGAGAAGTATCCGAATATAACCAGTTTACCATATCTAGTGACATTCATGTAATTATAACACGATACCCTACAACTGTGGTGTATGTGTTGTAAGATTGGTAATTGGTTTGCAATGTGATGTAAATGCTTGCAACCGTTTTGAAGGTCGCACTGATACACTTAATGCAACCAAATACAACTGATGTCCTTCACGTTCAGACGTCAACATTGAGTTATGTATGCCGTGTAGCGAGGATGGG
>ENA-OREC01000016-OREC01000016.1-marine-metagenome-genome-assembly--contig:-NODE-16-length-42136-cov-13.033120_pt1 | contig 42136 bp, 20 predicted proteins | sample MGYA00248626_ERZ508543 | MGnify/ENA primary metagenome ERZ508543 (study PRJEB26211, sample SAMN05518279) | marine metagenome | isolation source: Puget Sound, Washington, USA | host: Bankia setacea...
GGTGCAGAGGATAAAGATCAAGGGCAACACACAATCAATCAAATATATAATAATTACTCAAACTTTAATGTCTGCTATTTTATAATCCACGTAAAGTTGTGTAATTTGAAATTGTTGATAGTCAAGTGTGTGTATATATATATATATATATATATATATCATGTACTACTAAACATGCAGTGACCTATAAGTCATTGAAACTTGTGCACAACTATAATAGCCAAAAGCAGCTTTCCGATATAGGTATGCTCGTGTTGAACACTCACTCGAACTATTGATGTTCTGATGTCAGTATGTGAACTTCGAATCGTATACATTTCTAATTGCCTTGTTTGGAAACTATATGTTAGTAAGACTAAACGACGAAAATTGTATTTTGATCATGCTTTTAAATTCAGATTAAATGTGTCTTCTTATATGGAGTCGACCGTGTATGATAAATAGGAAGTATGGTACTTTGCAAGTTTTAGTCCTATGTCTATATGGAAGAAGGGGCTAAACTCCTGTAGTCTTATCGGCTAGGCTATCTAAGGGAAGATAACACTGGACAGACCAGGTTCTAGATGTAGTAGTTATCTCCCATGGTTAATTGGATGTTACAGTTAAAGGCTATTTGCACTTGCTAGAAATCGTAGATTACTGTACATGGAAACGTGTCTGAACGTGTTTGTTGGGGCGTGTTGGTGAATACATGAACTACTTACTGTCTGCGTTATTAATTCAATCACAAAGCAAGTATCGCGGCTGGCTTTGTTTTAATACAAACCGTCTATTAAAATAAGTGATTCACTATCAAATTTTACTCGTACAATACATCATGAACATTTCTAAAGAGCGTATACAATGCATGTGTATACAAACTATTTCACAACAAAATGTATCGCATAAATTCAAACAACAATACGAAGTTGCAGAACTGAATTACATGTAAACGTACATGTATGTATAAACAAAAGCAAACTATATATATAATTTGCTTACATGTAGATCAACATTAATTAATATGTAAGAAAATATATAAGTGTTAATGGCCTGGTTGTTTTACTGAAACGTCCATTTTTAAGCACACAACTAAGATATCCGCAATGATGCGAATAGAAATCCATTATTTGTAATGGTGTTGACAAATAATGGTGTGTGTTACCTGCTTACATAGACCCTCGTATGTCTCGTGGCTAGTCTAAATCACGAATTTCGCTATCGATTGGGAGCTTCATGCTTTGTTACATACCCCTGTGTCGCGCTAATCACATCTCAAGTAGTTAGCGTTGAAAAGGGGTATTCGGTGGGGGAAATAAGTATATTTTTCGGAGCGTAACCGGCTGCCAGTCTGCATAGATTACCTGGGCGTGTGTGTGCAGAATCAACAAAAAAGAAACTCGCTCTCTCGTTTGCTTTGTAAATTGTGTAGCTACATGTACCTATTTGTAGTTTATGTACATAAGACAAAACATTCTTTAACATCATCGATTCGTTTTGTCAACCTTACTTAACTACGAAAGCGCTAATCAGCAGATAGATTGTGATTTGATGATAAATTTCCAGATGAAAATGGACAAAAATGAAGGATTCTATTCGTAGCGGTAAGGAAGGACATACACACAATAAACTGGTTGTCTTTAGATAACCCGTCGCCATTTGCTTGAAAACATTTTCTAGTGTGAAATATAAACAAAACTAGGCAAGTATTAACGTTAATACCCAGTGCATATGTGTAACTATCTTAATCAACTTACAAGTGATCAAGTTATGTATTCAAATATGTTCACAGTGTTGTTAGGAGCTGTGTGTGAATTAATAAGCAGCTTAGATTTTCAGCAATATGCTCAGTGGTGTAAAACATGATACCTTCCTTTAAAATGCATGGTCAATTCGTTTAGATATAAATAATCAAACATGTGTGCTTCTCTCCTAGTGACCGAACGTACATTATGTAGCTGTATGTCCGAGGCAACGTCGGTCGAGTTGTAGTTTGACCTACATTTGCTTTAATATTGCCTCATGCTAAGATTCCATTGAAAATACGCTGGAAATTTGAATTAAATGTTTGCAATGCCTTTTTAGAGCTTAATCGACATGTTGTGGGAGTTAACACAACATGTGGCAGTGAAAAAAGCAGCACTATGCTCTCTATTCAAATCAAAATATTTCGATACACCCCTGTGACTCTCAAATCCAACGTTTCTTCCGCAATCCGACTCCTTTCCCCTTAGGGACCCCCACATAATCATACAATTTCGCCTCGTCTAGTCATGGGTGTAGTGCGTGATTGGGGCACTTTACAGGGAATATAATTTAAAAATATGAAAAACCACGCTCTTCTAATCACAGTTTCCCAATGTGCGCCCCTAGCCAATCCCGCTCCAAGGTTGTTTGACGTCACCTTTTGATAAACGTACTGCGCCATTTTCGTGTAAGATCTAGAAAACCACATACACAGGTTACACAGGAAAATTTTGTGAGAAATGGACATGAAAGGATTCACAAAAATACTATTGCAATAGTTTCATTTGACATCACAGGCTTTAATCTATATATTGGAACCTATTCTCTATGGTACATACCCATTTTCCGAAATTATTTAGGTATTTTACCCAGTTTTTCTGGCAGCCTTTTGTCATTTGGCTATGGTTCTGTTCGGCAATCAAGCCTTTTCCTGATATTTGCCGTTGAAAAATCGGAGCGACGAAACCTTTTCGACAACATGGATGTGTGTATCTTTTTGACGAAGATTATATCGAAGTGAAGAAATACGAAGAACGTTAATGTCTTGAACGACGCTGTCATGTTGGACACGGCGAATCAGTTATTCAATATGGCGACCCGACGTTCGTCTTCGTCAAGATGATGGGTCGCCTTTTTACGATGAATTTAGAAGTGAAGCATTTAATTTGTGTGTATGAAAGGGACAGGATAAGGGTGTTTAATTAAAGTTTGTAGTATTAGACTAACAAGATTACTCCGAGAAGTAACTCTTAATGTTGCTATGCTGAATATTGGCAAATTGTTGTTCTCCACGATAAGTAGGTCACGTATGCGAGACGAAGTGCCTGCCACGTGATTGCTATGGTCACATGATCGTATGCGCGTCACTATCTATAAATAGATCTTTTTTATCAGGTGCGCGGTTAACAGTGTTCTAGTCTGGCCACCGTTCATGAAATGTCCAGTTATTTTACGTCCTAGTCGAAATAAGAGACAAACACAATGTTTCCATCTGTCCATTTTCCTTCACACAAAGTTCTGTCACTAACATGTGATATTTTTTTATATAACCGTAATTGGAGTAAACTTAAGCTTAGAGGTAAGTATAGCATAAACCAGTCCGTATATTGAATTTTTATTAAGTCGGAAAGATAAAACCACCACTACATATAGCTACAGTGGAACCTTTATAGACTGTACTATGAAACTTGATACTATTTGGGTATGGATTTTTTAAAAAATCACTGAAAGACTGTATGCCTATTTTCGAATGATAAATATTCTTTTCATGAACATATTTCGCAAAATAAATGACATAGTGAGTTTAAGAATATTAAATGTTAAGCAAATGTTCTAAAAATACCCAATATTAGGATTTCGAAAATAACTTAAAATAGTTTCCACTGTAGAACTAGATTTAACCAGATATGTTGAACAGTTATCTATAGGCATTTGTAAGAGTGGGCAAGTAATCAAGTTAGTCATAACATTGTGACCAGACAGCTGTATGTATAGACCTTAGTGACTAAGTTAAAACCACTTTTAAAAGGAAAAGAAAGCTTTATCGCAGTGAAAGTATTACAGTTTTTGAAAGTAAATTAAACATGATTAGAAGAGGCATAATTAAATGGACAATCATTTCAATGCGTTGGGCAAAACAGTGCCATAGTATCGATGAAAGTAAGCATGACTGATTTGTTCAGCACATGAACATGGGGGCTAGTAGGTTGAAAGTTGCTCAGGTTCCACTGGTTTGAATGACAGATTCTGTATCTCTAATGAACCGCCTACAAATATAATTTATATGGGAAGATGAAACTATTAGATCAAGTCAATTGAGGAATTATCCTCATTGTTAATTTTTACTGGTTGCTTATAGCAACATATTAGCGTGCATTTATAAACAGACAAGCGTTTGTCATGATCCAGTCAAGTAAATGAGTAGAAACTCAACAAACAATGAAAATCTTCCGAAATTTAATTACTGTGAATCAATGTAAATCGGAGCGGAAATGCAAACAATAAGTGACAACTTACAATATTGAAAAAGGAAGAGAGAACAGAAATTAGTCAAAATGACAAAAGCTGCCAAACCTGTATTGCTGTTTTTAACAACATTGTTTCTTGTAGTCATCAAGCTTAAAATGGCATGTATGTACTAAATAGCTACATCTTTTTTTGTGTGTAAACACTTTTTTGTAAAGATTTTTCAAGTAGTTGTATGCTTTATTTAAATTTAGAATTTTGCAAACATAGCAACTCATATATGTTGTTTCCATATATAAGCCATTTTTTAGTGTCATAAATCCTGAAAAATCTGATTCTTTTCTATAAATTGAAATAGCCAATTGATTTATTATAAAATTGTGAGCCCCGTCAATACCGCCTCAAGAAAGTTACCACAAACTTGCATGTGTTTTTATGCCTATATAACTGTAGCCATTTACAGGTGACTTCTCTGAGCAAAAAATCTTTAAAATCATTGTTATGACCTAATTTAGCACATGGATACATCATTTGTTTTCTTCCTCTTTCCAAAAACAAGAGGCCTTTCCCAAACTAGTGAAAAGCCCTGCAATGACCCAAAACCAACATTTCACAGCATCCAGTGCATAATTGTGACTATATCCATGTACAAACCCTTTCCTGATTCATAATTGGGTATATAATAAGTATAACAAAACTTTTACACACATTTTCAACCCCCCCAATGACTGCTGTATATAGAAATTACCCTATGGTCATTTTGCCTCCAAATAGCTTACACATATTTGGAGTTATCCCTTTTATGTCACAGCCACTGTATTATTAACTCAATGGGGTGGCAAAATAAATATTGTAGATAAAAAAAACTTCCATGCTATTACTGTTGTTGTTGGTAATATTTGAGCCATGTTGCCATTCTTTTGTGGGGTGGGGTGGGAATGGGGGTCATGAAATAGAGAAATGACTCACAGATATAATAAATGCCTATTGACTCTAAGGGAAATTTGATCTTGGTTCAAGTAGGTTGTAAAGGTTTCATTTTCCACCCTTTAAATCAATGATATACCGGTAGGCAGAACTGAAATTTAATCAATGATCAATTTGCTGGTGTTTGTTTTCAGTGACAGTCTCGGCCCTCATTCAACAATTATTAACACTTAACTAACAGTATTAACAATGCTTTATATGAAAAAACAATTTATATTCATTTGTAATGATGTTAAAGCAGCACTCAAGCCTGTTCATCGACTCAAAATCATGTACAAATATCTACATGTTATCCTTTTTATTTATGAAAATTACCTTTGCGACTGTTAATGAAAAAAATACTACATGTAAATTTCAGTAATAAGTCTTTAGGCGTTGATCTCGGTCATAAATGTTAGATATATAAAGCTACACACATGAATTGTGTACATCCAAGTAAAACAAATCTCTGTCTTTGAAAGCTATAGTTAACATGTACACTATTTGTATATTATGCTCGGGGCTTTTTTGTTACAAGTTAGGGAAGGTGCCTTTTTAACTAATTTGGTGGAAATTTTTATCGCAAAAACAAGTTAAGCCAAAACGAAAACTGCATGTAAGTGCCAAATAAGGGGGAAACGGCATGATTTTAAAGAAATTCTGCAAAGGGGAAGCCACCTATTAACAGCTAAAGTAATATAGGAAGAAGCACCTCTGGTTATGCTCATTAACCTTTGATAAAGTAGTATGTATTGATTTTCTTAGGCCTATGATTTTAAATCTATATTTACCTGTCAAATATTTCCCTAGAAAACCTGTTCATAGAATTTACAATGATTATATGTGACATACTTTGAAATCATGACTTGAAAGGTGACACACTATGGTTTGTTGCAATTTTGTGCTATAAACAAGATGGACTTCATACATGTATGGCTTTATATGTTCAGGGAAACATTCTGGCTGTTAAGAGATATGACAGACTTTTGATATCAAGCTGTTCATTAATTTTATCCAATAATTGTATCTCAGTCACTTTGACCCAAAATACACTGATACAGTCCATAGGTGTTAAGTGGAATGAAAGACCAGTCAAAATAGACAACCCCAATAAACACCCATTTTGTTGCCTATATAAATGTGGCCATAAACAAGTGGCTTCCCCTATCAAAATATCTTTAAAATAATGCAGTTGTCCTGCAGTTGAGACCTGTATCATGTATTTGCATTCCCCTTTTCCTGTTTTTTTTACGACACTTTTCACCCATATGACAAAAGAGGCCACTTCCCCTACTAGTGAAAAATAAGCAATGACACCCTATACTCAATGTCCCACCTTTACTCATCCCATAACAGAGCATGTAGATGTCAAATCCAGTCTTCAAGAGTAACTTTTATGGTCTCTGAAACTGTAATGAATTTGTTTTTCATATAAGAGAATACTCTGTAAATATTTGTCTTATGATACTTATAAGTGAGTGTTTTTGTTCAACAGATAGAATGGTTGGTTATTAGACATAAAGGAGATGTAGTGAGATGATGGAAACCGAGAACCAGTCTAATACAGAGGAAACGCCAGTTGATACAGCACCTATTGGTGACACAATGGCACCATTAGAAAGTGAACTGGGAGACAAAGCACAGGATGAGGCTCAAGGCAGTGCTAGTGCTGAACATTTAGATGGTAAGGGTCAAGATAGCCAGTCTAATTATACCTCTCAGTTTTTCACCTATCCAAACCCTCTATCGCCAACAATTTTAACATTTATCGTTCAGAGGCTCTTTATTGCTGTGAGGTTCATTTTGTCAATTAAACAATTACTTTCTGTGCAAATAGTCCTGCCCAATCATTACCTATAACGGAAAAAAAAATGCAATTCAGACTGTTTTGCGCTTAATATTGAATTTTAAGCAAAGTCATTATATTTGTGTTGTGTTATCCTATTTCAGCCAAGCAGCCACAGGAAACAATGTTAGAGAGGATTGTCTCGGCTGATGAGGATGGAGAGCTGGATGATGGTGAAATGGACGAGGCAGGTATGCCAGATCCAGATGCAGAGGATGGAGAGATATTGGAGGATGGAGAAATTGCCAGTGATCAAGACGGAGAAATAGAATACAATGAGCAAGGTGAATAATGCATGCGTTTGATAAGTAAGGTTGTTTATAAATTTAGTAATATTGAGAAATTTTTCATTTAATTAAATTTTGATACTTTAGTGTTTAAGATGTATATGTTTACCAGTAGAGAATAGAAGGCCAAAGGGTTCTAAGTGCTATTAAATAAACAAGCAGACAGTGTCATTTTACATTCACCGCAAGTAGTGTAAACATGTACATGTATTTACAGTTTTCTTACTTTGAAAAATAAAGTGATCCCTTTTGATCAATGACCACAAGACCCTTTTATGGCCAACAGGAATATCATTATGCTTTTCGGCAGTTATATTGCATTTGTTTAGTACTGTAATGTATATTGAATCCATTTTCTCTTCAGAAGAGAACAAAGAAGAGCCATCAGACTCTAGTAAGAACAGTCCAAATAAACGACATCATGACGATCATAAAAGTCGAGGACACAGTAAAAAAGATCGACATAACAAACGACGAAGATCAAAAGAAGATGCACACAAAGAAAACAGACAGAAGAAGAAGCGACACCGAGATCATGGGGAGTACGAGAAAACTGATGAAAGTGGATGGGCCTCGGACAGTCGTAGAGAGAAAAGTGAGCGTAAACGAGACCGATCGTCTAAATCGCCAGGGCACGATGATGACAAAAGACGGCGTGGTTCGGGTGAAAATAGACACCACGGTCGGGAAAGAGACAGTGAGAAAAGTCGATCCAGCCGACATGAGAATCGCAGTGAACGACATGAAAAATCCGAGAAGAAGGATCGTGATCGACACAGAGATAAGAATAGAGAGAAGAACTATGGAGAAGGCTATGATATGTATGGTGAAGTTCTCCCTGGGATCTATGATAGCCCATCTGATGAAGATTATGAAGGGTAAGTAAGAGACATAAAGGTTGACAGTGTAGGCTAGATATATGTAATTACATACTGTTATGGGTTGTACCCTAGGAAGGTTAACACTGGTTAAAAGTGCATGAATGTAGTCTCAATGAGGAAATGAACTGTTCATTACTTCTGGAAATACAATTCTTTTTGAAGTATTACAGTTAATAGGGAGCTAATGTTCCACTTAGACTTTGTTAAATACATAATAAACATCTAAACGATAAAAGAATAATAAGTTGATATTTTGGTAACCATGGTTATTTTGTGTATTAAAGGTATGACAAGACTAAGATGGAGCTGGACGAGCAACAAGAAGAGTATATGGACCCGTCAATGGGCGAGGGAGAAATGGAGGTAAAATTGTATTCTCATAACTGTCATAGATACACTAATACTTTGTCTGTAATATTTGACTCTGTTTTAATTAAGCATTGTGCAATTAAAAATACATCAAAATAGGAGAAAACAAGATGCCGTTCAAGTTAAATGCCATTGTCTGTTTAGTTTAAGAAGCATTGAGTCTATATAGAGGGGGTGAATGCTAAACGATTCAACCATTTGCTTCTTTACTAAATAGCACAAAGTAAACCCTTTCACTTAGCTTAGACCCCTCAAAACTGACGTTAATAACAGATTAGACAAATCAATGTTATAGTAAACAGTTTCAAGTTTAAAGATAATCACAAAAACGCTGTTTGTTTTCTCAGGGTATGACAAAGAATAAGAAGCAGCAGAAGAGAAAGAAGGACTTTACTCGACGTAGGGAGGAAAAGGAAGTGGAACAGCCCCCTAAAAAGAAGCCCTTACTGCAAACTCCCATGGAGGAAAGACCAATTTGTAAATTCTTTAAAGAGGGCAAATGTCAGAAGGTTAGTATTCTAAACATGGTCTATAAATGAAATAAAAAAAGTATCAACATTCATAATATAAGATCAATCAAATAACCTTAAAGGATCTGTTAGTTAGGGATAACGGGTTTTATAGCCTCCAACTTGAATCGTAACAAGTAACTTCCGAGAATTGAATGTGAAAGAAAAGACTGAAAAGATAAGCAAATAGAATGAGAAAAAAAGAGTTTTTCATACCAAAAGCAAAAGTATGCTACATGTACATGATTATTATTTTTGATTATGTGTACAAGGGCTAGATAAAATGATTAGTAATTAGTTTATACTAATTTATTTTACTGTAGTATTTAGTATTGGGAAACAAGCAATTTTTGGCTTATGTAAATCACGCTCGCATCCATTCCTTTAACCAACCAGTACTAAGCAATTAGAGTAAAGTTTCTTGCTCAAGGAAACAACGGTGCTTTTGATGGGGCTCGAACTCACGACTGACAGGTATCCACCGATCACGAGTCAGACGAAGTACCCACTGCGCCTCGACGCCTCTAGTTAATAGTAATAGAATCTTAATATCTAATTTTCTATATTTTACAGGGTGTAGATTGTCCATTCAACCACGACTACCAGCCACAGAAACGCTTGGAGCTATGTAAATACTATGTGCAGTCGTACTGTAAGAGAGAGGGTTGTGTATTCCTACATGAAGAGTTCCCCTGTAAATACTACCATACTGGTTCTACGTGTTACCAAGGTGACAAGTGTAAATTCTCACATGCCCCACTCACAGAAGAAACAGAAATAGCTCTACAAAATGTAAGTAATGTTGATCGCCTCCAGGTTTTACAAAGTACTAAGGCCTTAAAGGGTTGAAAGCAAAATGGTTCTACATACTATTAAATAAATAAACAGATAGGGGCTTTTGCATTTACCCCCAAGATATGCTCCATGATTGCTGTGCAAATATTGATTTTCTACAAATGTTGCACCTTTGTGTGGCCTAATTTTCTTCTAATATCTCTCAATTTTATATGATTGTTTTTTTTGCATGAAAAGTTAACGACTATGTGATGCACATTTGTAGTGATAGTAGTCTACACTATTCACTTGAATAAATATAAGAAGTGAAACACAAGGACTGTCTTATATGGTGGCATTAATAAATGTGATAAATTACAGGTGCTGAAAGAAAAAGAAGAGTTTTATACTCATCCACAGGAGGAGGACTGGGGGGAACAGAACAGAAATAAACACAAAAAGAAAGGATTACTAGGTATATAATACATGGCTTATACTCTACTAGTTTCTCTCATATTTCAGAGTTTGTTTAAACTGGAAAAGGGAAGAAATAGCACTTAAATAAATAGAAGGGGAGCAGCTATTCTTTGGAGGAGTAAAAAAAATGAATGTTGAGGAAAAAAGCAAGAACATTTCCCTTTAAAACCAATAGCGTTAGGAAAAGGGAATATTATCTGTTAATGCTTCTGCTCTGTAAATAGACAGTTATGGGACCCTTAAATATATATCATTATCAAATATTTTGCAGGTTTAGACCAAGAACCCAACAAGTCGTTTATATCATCTTAACACATACTTTTCAGTTTTAGATCAAGAGCTATAAAGGTTGTTGTTAGTGTTTTGCATTATGTAACTAACAATTATGTTTTCTTTACAAGGTGATGGTCCAGGAATGTCAGATGATCAAATCCAAGATAAACTACACAAGATGAAATCTATTCCATCCATATTTGACATACAAACACACGCACCTAGAGAGAGTCCCAATAAACTCAGACCTCAACAAAATATGGGAGGGTAAGTCACTGTTCTCTAATGATAAGTGTTAGCTGTTTCCTTGAGAGAAGTAGTATTAGCTGTATCCTTGAGAGAGGTAGTATTAGCTGTTTCCTTGAGAGAGGTAGTATTAGCTGTTTCCTTAAGGAGTAGTGTTAGTCGTTTCCTGTAGTGTTAATAGAAAGAAGTATAAGTAAAGATGAATTGTGGAAGACAAAATATAGGTATACATCAATCGGTGTTTGAAAATGATGTAATTTGTTATAATTTGTAGTTTTAAAACCAAATACATGTATCTCCAAAAACAAACTTTAAAAGGTCGCTGTTCTTAAACACATCTAACTTCTAAGAGATAACTTGTATTTGAACAGAATATGTTTGGTGTGTTTCAGTATGCAGGGCCCAGGGTTCTTCCCAGAAGGTATGCCACCACCAAATAGCCAGGGAGGCCCTAATCTACGATTCCCAGGCCCTATTAACCAGAATGGACCAAACAGACCCCCATTTATGGGTCCAGGTATGGATGGACCTCCACCTATGGGAATGGGTCCACCAATGGTAGGTGGCCCCGGTATGATGTCACAGGGACCTCCACCAATCTTAGGACAAGGAGCTCCTGGAATGCAGGGACCTCCACTTGGACCCCCAATGAGCCAAGCTGCAGCTCTCGTAGGGGCAATTCTTCGTGCTGCCCCAATGTTACAACAATTCAGAGGCCCAAACCAACAAGGCCCTAACACATCTATGGCTAATAACATGCCAAGTGAGCCAAAGTTTATGGGCTCTAACATGGACGGAGGGAATATGATGGGTCAGGGTATGAACATGGGTAACCAGAACATGATGGGAGGGCAGGGGATGAATTCAGGGTTGATGGGTGGATCTGGTATTAACCAAGACACCATGATGGGAGATATGCAGCATGGCATGATGGGAGATGACCAAGATTACAACAATGCCGTACAACAACCCAACCCAACAGCTCCTTCAATGAGTACTAGTATTCGAGATCCACGTAAAGCTGGCTCCCAAAATGATCCAAGGTTACAGAAGACTGTGGAGACACATGATGGTGACATGGATATGAGATCAGGTTCTGTACCAATGCAACTGGAGAGTCCTGATGAAGACCTCAGACAGGATATAGACATGAGAAATGAAGAAGCCAGTAAAAATCAAGGTGAGAACAAAATACATAAAGAAGACACAAAGTATTTTTCCTTTGAACTTTTGGTGTCTTATGTAACTAAGATAATTTCTAAAGGAATTAAAATGTATCACACATAAAAGTGGACTTCACTAAATAAATTGTAAGATTTGCTACAGATTGATACAGTAAAAGTTCTGCTATTGCATTATTGCCTGTTTATGATATCTGTTTGTTTTCTTGCTTCAGGGGATGGCACTCCGACCCAAATGTGGGATGAGACTGAGGCTGGTGATGACGACGACATGGACATCCCTAGTCACCTGCCACCTAAACAGCGTGAAATGTTTATGAGAATTAGACAACACACGATGAAAATGAAACGTGAGAAGTCTGAGCTATTCCAAAACAAAAATGAATCTGACCAAAAATCAGATGACAGAATGAAAAGTAAGTACAATACAGTAGTTAAATGTCACATGGAGCAAAAAATCGTCGTGGTTTGTTTTGTTTGATTTAATGCTTCCTATCATATATTTATGACTTGTTTATGAAGGTTGTTTAAGTTAATGTTGAAGGCCAAGGTTTTTGTGCCAAACTTTGCAGTAAAAAAGTCGGTAGAAGAAAAGGTTTAGATCATCAGACACCGACTTTGATACTGTTTCATTCCAGGGTTCTGTTTGTGGTTCGATGAGTAAAAGCTTTAGGATTCTAACTTCTATGTAAGAAAGAAGCAGGTGTCTCACTCGCAAGTCGATTTTGGACTATGGCCTCAAAATCAGATTATCATTTCAGTTTTTATTATGTCTAATGTGACTTGTAATATTATGTCACCCCTACATTGAATATATTTGTATTTTTACAGTGGATGATGATAAATGGTACTCTAGTGATGAAGAGGATGATAACAAACCTAACATGCAGGGTTCCATCAACAAACCTGTAAGTTATGCATTTAATACAGTGTTACCTTATTACAGCTGTACCATAATAAATGATTGAGTCATTGACATTTATCACTATTTTAAAAGAATAAAAACACGGTACAAAATCTCTACTAGTCCCACTGCTCATGATAGGTTAAAATTAGAAAAAGCAAAACAGATTTTCTGTTCATCCGGATGGTAGGACAAGTGGACTTTGTTTCTATAAATTGTTGAAGGTGATACTGTCTTGTTCTACTTAAAGGAGCATAATGACTCCAGAATGAGGGGTGAATGCAATTGGGTTTTATCTGCTTCTTTATTCAGTAGCACTGAAAACCCCATAACATTCACAATTGTTTTCTGTACAACAGTGGCTTAATCTGTTAAATGTTCTTTTGTCTGTCATAATAACTTTAATGCATGAATGATTCTTTGAAAGCCACAATGTCATCTGTTATAATATTGTCAAAATGTTTCCTATTTCAGAATGAATCCAAGTCAGACGCTAATAGTTCCCCATCCCAGCCCTCATTTAATGTTATGCAGATGATCAACGCAATCAAAAGTCAACCAGCAACGAATACAAGGTAATGGAGGCAATAAAATAGTTTACACCTGTTCGAGCCTCTATAAAGAAGCAGTATGGTCTCCTGAAATATAGAACAATGCTTCTTTGATTGTTTAGATAAGATATGCTCTATCATCGAGTCTGTAGATGTTGATTAATCGAGACTTGAAAAGGAGACATAATATTGATGTAGTTTAGTTTGATTAGTTCTATTGGAAATACAGTTTTTCTTGTATAGAAACAGATATTTTGATACTGCTTTAACAGCTAATTCACTAAAAATTGATTTTATATGTTGTATTTAGTTAAACTAACGCTTCTCCATTAGTTTGAAAGTCAGTTGACACAAGTATTTACTATCAACTAAAGTGTTTGTTTTTTGTATATTTACAGGCCACAAGATCCGCGTAAACAAACATCACAACAAAAAACTGTCCAAGAAACCGTTTTCATAGAGTCTCAGGAAGGTGACTGTCCATGGCGCTTGTGTCGTGTGCTATATGTGAAAAATAGAATACCAAATAACGTAGACATGAATGAAGCAAAATACAAGAACGATCCTCGAGTTCAGAAAATATTGAAACTACAGGAGTTAGAAAGTGGACAAGTGATAGATCATACAAAAAAGGTTTCCATTGTGCGAAGTGATTCATACTTGGAAGCAGTTGAACAACCAAAAGTACCGGATTTGTTGAACCCCAAAGTGTTTAAAGCTAAAGAGGCCGTCAATCTTCGTCCAGAGTTGGCCCCATTTGTGGATCCGCGACCACCCTCAAAGGAGCCTGAACCAATCATAGCTCGGCCCCTGGACCCCCGTATGAAACCCCAACTCTCAGACCCGCGTGTTCAAACTAGACTCAATATGCCCGGTGCCATACCTACCAAATCTCTTGACCCTAGATTGGCACGGTCAGACTCAAACTCTAGTATCTCTAGTATCAGTTCTAATAGTGGTATTCCAGCAGTGACTAAATCATATGATCCACGTTTAGCGCGACAAACAAGTCATGACTCTTCACCTGGGGATCCTAGAGCTTTGAACAAACAATCTTCATCCGATCCTAGACTAGCAAGGGGAGATAACTCTCCAGACATTAGTAGTATCAATGTTGTGAAACCTGCAGATCCACGCTTAGCAAAAGTTCTTGACTCTGAAATTAATCAAATGGCTTTCCAACAAGCAGCAGTACAAATGAGTCCAACATTATCATCAGACAATGAATCAATGGATGAAAGAAGTGCACCCAAACCTAAGTTAGACTATAGAAATGATCCTAGGTTTAAACGCAAACATATTTCAGAGTCCACTTTATCACCAGAGACTACAAGTAAAAAATACACAGGTCAGAGAAAGTCAAGCACAGAGTATGCCTCTCCACTTGGTGAAACTCCCAGCACTACTCAGGAACAGTCGGGCTACAACAGCTACAACCGCCCGCGCCCACAGAAGCCCGCACCTCCACAACCACAAACCACCAGTGTTCCCAAACCTGACATTCTCCCTCCACCCCAAGACCTGTCCACTCATGATATTTTAGACTCATTACAAATCATGCCACCGCCAGATATGGTAGCTCCTCAACAGCCCGATAAAAACCTAAAAGACATTTTCAAAACAATAGACCCAACAGCTTCACCATTCTGCTAGCAGCGGTAAACATATGGACTTGTGAAATACTAGATCTGATAGTGACAGTTATCTGTAGTGTTAGTTATAGTCTGTATGTTTGGCATCACACAAGAGTCAAAAGTATGACTCGAATACATGGACACAACACTTATTTTTTGTCCTTTTTTACTGCTTTAGAGGACTACTCGTATATGGTCAGTTAGGTACAGACCAAAGACTGAGAGTGTCATTTGATGCATTTAGAAATATGATTTTATATAATCTTTGTTGATCAAAGTAATTATCGTCATAATATTCATTTATGCATTTATAACTGTTTGTCTTTCATAGTGTTATCATGGTCCTTTGCATTTATTTCATTATACTCAATCTGACATTGCTTTAATAAAGGAGAGGCTGTTTTATGTCTGACAGAGATTTGTCTGACAAAAGATTAGCCGTATGCTTTAAAACTGTGAACATGAATTAAAGATATCTCATTATTTAAGTACAGGGATTCTCATTCTATCATAGTCTTTGTCTCATCGTACAGATATGTATGTATAAGTGTGTATATGGAATTATTTTAAAGTTGTTTTCTTGCTTGTAAAGTTATACATCTAACAGGTAATTTCATTAAGTATGATTGTATGATATTTATACTGTTGAATTTCTGTTCTATGAATGGCTACATGAAGACAGGGTTCTGGATGAGTAGAATTATCTGAGTGATGAAATATAACCTGTAGATGATTTGCACAATAGATCACTAGTTCATTACATTAATTGTACAATGTGTAGTCTAACTGGCCCACAACCATCTGTCATACACTGGTTCTTCATGCACTTTTGTTGGGTCCGACTTCTGTCTAGATATTTTACATGTACAGTTTTCAATATAGTCCAGCAGTGTAATTATCTCCACGTATAGAACAGCAATTGACACCTACTTACATCTAATAGTGTGATACAGGCTAGACTATGCAGTGTAGTGAGTAAAAGATAAACATCATCGTACTTTGCAATTATCATTTCTAGGTTGTCCTTTCTTTGTGCCAAATTTTTTAAGTAAATGTATTGTTAATGTTGTTTAATTTAGTTTCGTGTGTAATTGAATCAAATCAAATTTGAAGTTTGATTGTTAAAAACCCTAAGGAAATGATGTAGTGTGTGTTAAAACATGTAAGTTAAGAGAATTTTTGCTTCAATTCCAAATATTGATTGGTTTAAATGAAAGAATCATGTAAAATATATTAGACATTTAAAGAGTTCAGGAACATGTTATTAATTTACTGTATTCGGTTAAAAGAGCTAAATTGAGTTGTTTCGTTGGTGTTTATAAAGGTTTTATTATCAAAGTTACTTAAATGTAAAAAATCCCCTCATACTTTAATGTTTTTATTTATTTATCATGACATAATAACTGTTTTGAACAGAAATACATGTAGTTCATTTAAAATACTTACATCTTTATAGACTAGTGTATGTGTATCATATGTTTGAAGCAGATTGTGATGTGTATAAAAGTGCTGTATAGTTGAGTTTTATGTCACACAAATGTTACCATGGAGACAAGAGTGTTAACAGGACCAAAATCATAATATCCTAGTAGAGCTTTTCTTATTTTTGCTGTTACTCTTTGACTTGCTGGTACTGATACTTGTATTACTAGTCTAAGTCCTGGCCTGTCACATGGGTGTTCTTAAGCTTAAACTGAATAACTAAGTGTTAAACTGTAGGTCCCTGATTATCTGAACTTTAATCTTTCAAATATCAGGTATAGTGTGAACTATGTAGTTATATATCAAGGTTACAACAGTTAGCACAGCTGTCTTCGTGGTGATTGTTTGCTGTGACTACCCTTTTCTGTATAACTTTGAGTTTGTACAACAAAACAAAATAAAGGAGAATACAAAGTATGATTGTTTCAGTTGTTTATCTTGCTTTGATTTAATACATGTACGATTGGTCACAAAAACTTCTAAGCGTTGTTTGTGGGGGTGGGGTATAATTAAGTAATAATATAAGGACAGACAATTGAGATTTCTTCTACTTTTATTGATCAATGCTATGTAGTTGTGAACAGTGAACAAACAGTTTCAGATTTTGTGACAGCAGTGTCTAAATACACATAAAACATTACAAACTAGATACATAAATACTACAACTGTTACATATGATTTACTGATGAACTGACCAGCAGAGTTAATTGGTAATGGAAGAGTTGTTACAAAGAAGACATTCACTGATACATGTGTATACATAATAGCTCTAGTTATGGTGGCATAACCAGACCATCATCCATTCAACTGTTATATTATACTTTATAAGTGCAATTGAGAATTTCGAAACCTGTTTACATGTACAACAATTTGTCAGAAATTATACACATTTCAAGTAATGGATATAACGGTATTAACAATCAGTTTCACAACAAACAGAACATCCAAAGGCAAACTTCTCATTTTCCGAAACAATTGACATTACGCTGGAACACCCAGTTTTAAATATACATAACGATTAAACCAATGGAAATGTGCAAACGTACTCTGACAAATACCTTTGGACGTGGATACAATAGTTTCTTTTGTTCTACAAAGTGGGCAAGGGTGCAGTGATGTCCTTGTCGAGTCATACAATTGTGAAATAACATAATGTTGACTGGATAATCACAATACATGCATTAATAACATCAAGAATTACTCAGTGAGATGTTTGCTAAGTTACACATAGATTTGAGTAATGTATATATAGGAATACAGTGTAACAGGTTTTAAGTGGAAAAATAACCGTTCTTTCAAAGCATATATCAGTGGTAACATCGGCGGGTCAGTTTTATCAGACAAAATAAATACAGAGTAGTGAATGCAAAAGAGCTCTATCTTCTTTATTCAAAAGTACATAGCACCCTTTCGCTTTCACACCTCGATACAGTAAGTATGTTTGGGAAAGACTACAAACATGCACACATAAAATGAAAGAAAATAACTTGTATTGCACAGTGTATTCAAACAAATCAACATATAATAAAACAATCATACAAACAATCCAGTCTAAAACTTGTATTGTGGGATGAAAGCAAAAGGGTTCTAAGTGTGGTAGAATAAAGAAGCAGATAGAACACTTTCACATTCACCCCTCCATAAGCAAATCACTTTTAACAAAATAAGATTACAGTAACAGCAAAAACAAGAGAGCTAAAATCATAATGAAACATGAATACAGTTCAAACTTGTTTATAAATGTATCTCAAATTTCAATGGACTTCTCAAATTACTTTAAAATAGAGATAAATTAACCAGGGATGAATGTAAAAGGGTTCTATCAGCTACTTAATTTAAAAGCACTTGGAATCCTTTCACTTTCAACTCATAATCATGTATTTACAAACGATGTACTTGGGTGTGTCAAAAAATTAGAACTACATGTAATTTAATATCTATCAAACAAGTAGTGGAAGAACGGTGAACCTTCGATGTACAACTGTTTTACTTTTTACTAATAGAGAGTCAAAAGTACTAGTGATAATCATGCATCAATGGTTATAATGATATGAAATTTTGATGTGTTTTGAGGTGTCACAAATATCACAAAATGAGAGTTTCTGATCTGACATAGAGCATTAAACGTGTCTAGTCACAGTTATTATGATACTTTGTAGAATAAGGTTTTGCGGTTATTATGAAATTAAACATATTGGTTAATTCTTGTCATTCTGAAAAGTTATTGTAACATTGAGCCGTGTATGTTCCTGTAGTAAACGATATACCCTCATTATTTGTTAAAAACTATCAAGTTGAACATTTTATTATTTTTGTAATGTACATAATTGACCATATGTCATGTAACAATGCTATAAAGTATAGTTATTTGTATAAAACACAACCCAATTCATTTTACCAAAGTAAGGGGAAATATGCCCAGCAGAATAACATACACTATACAGGAGAGAATGACTGGTGTTTAGCGGATCAAGATGGACAATACAGAAACAAAGTGTATAGATACAACCTAGATCTAAGTATATATATGCACCAAGTGATAAAGTACTAACATATGAGATCCAACAGTGTTAATCAACAGTAGACAGTAGTAACAGTACTCCTTAGAATGTCCTCACAAATGTATACTTAATCTAAAATATATAGCAAGTATTACATAACAATTTTATACTATTTTAAAATTTCAATTAATCCAAAGAAGATAATTTTTGTATAGAAGGTGTAGTTTTGAAAGACCATGCTTAATAGTGAACGCACTTCATTATCTTTCTTACCCGGTATAGAACTCAGACGTAACAGACAAGTATAGTATAAATAATAACATCAAACAATTACAAAACACTTACAACTTTGACACCTGGTGAAACAGACAAGCAAATCCCTTTGATAAAACCAACAGCACCAAAATTACTAAGAGGCTACTGAAATTTTGTACTGTATAGCTATACTATGTCACAGAAAGTGTATAGAATCATAAGCATTTTTGGTTACCATGGTTTCTGGATATTTGTAGGGCACTTATTTTACCACAAAATAAAATTTTAAAACTAAAAGCTCAACAAATTCACCAATAGTGGTACTGCCTTTATATCTGAGAACAAGTATTGGTACATACAGTAACAAATAACCATATCACATAGAAACATTGCACATCCAACTTGTTTACCAATTTTGACAAAAACGGACAAAATAATTATTCATACAAACATAGAGATGAACAAAACAACCAGTATTCAACATTCATAACACTACTTAGTAAGGGCGAGCGTTATTAATTAAAACAAAGAATAATAATATCAAATCATATTTTCAACCAAAAACTGTTTTCAGTCTTTCTGCTTTCACAGTCTATTTAAGGCATTAGTAGTCACATTATAATAACAACATTCATCTTTTTTTCAATATCATATGACTGGATAATATCTTAATACAGGTAGCTGATCAGTCTTTATATTGTGTGGTCTTAACATCTGATATGTACTGTATAAAACATTGATAAAATCTGATACAGCTGTAGAGTGGTAACCCATGACAACCAATATCTGTTAATTAATAAAGAACATACATAATTCATGACTATCTTGCTTTTATCTAATCTACTTCTACCATCTGGCTAGCCATATTGACACTAGATAGTAGCTTTCCTATAAAGAATTCTGATCCCCAATAATAGTTCTGGTTATAAAAAATAGTGGGAGCAATTCTGTAGTAAGTACAATTGAATAAAGAAGCAGATAGGTTATTTTTGCACTTGTGAAAGGTGAAAGCCCTAAGGTTCTAAATGCTACCTTGTATTGAACAAAGAAGCAGATAGAACCCTGTATCATTCATCCCACAGTTTGCAGGACTAGCGGTGGCACAATAAAACAAACATATAAACAGTTCTACGAGTATGGTAACAGATAAAAACAATCAATACATTCAATAAAACTGTCTGATAATGCACGTTAAAAAGCTTGTTGTATACCAAAAAATGCATAACACATGTATAAGGCTTAAAACTTTGGATCATTTTTAATATACCTTTAAGGATTGAAAAGCTTTGCTAGACACACCTATCCAACACACACAGTAGCAGCAATTGTTTTACATATTTTGGCTTAGAGAATAAAAAAACATCTTTCCTCCTTCCAAACTTAAAATTTGTTTATAATATTAAGTCAGTGTTGAACATGTTTGTTTGTCTCACATCTTTGGCATGTTGAATAGAAGGGATTTCATGAAAGAAATATTGGCAGAGAGGAACAGAACACATAGGTACATCTATCAACTTGACACATACAGTGTAACCTGTTTAAAACGAAACCCTTTGAGAGGAGACAAAAATCAGTTACAAAGATGTTCTAATTACACAGTTTGTTTTTGAAACGGTTTAGGTAGATTTCTCTGTACATGAATTTTTTGTTTTCAACCTTTTTCCTTGCTTAAACTAGAAATCTACTTGTTATGAGTGATCAATTAAATACATGTACATACTGTGCCTGGTTTTCAATGATAGAATATTGCATAGATTATAGAGTTATTAAAAATCATGACCAAAACAGAGCACCACTCGGTAAGCACATGTTTTAGTCCTGTTCAAACACTATCTAAATACAGTAAACCCCCTCTAATCCGGACTGCCTCAGTAACAGAACAGATGTTCTGTTTAGAGTGGATACTAGTTTAAATTGGTAATTCATATAGGAATAAGTAGATTTGGGAATACGGGCCTTGTCGGTATACAGGGCATCCCAGTATAGAAGGATGCCCGTTTAGAGGCATTTTACTGTACTGATATATTACGAATGAATAAAATATCCTGGATCAACCTTCTTAACAAAATGCTCTTTATAATACTAAAGCAGCTGTTCAGTTCCAGTAGAATTGTGCCATGTTCAGAGGCTCGGCCACTCTCCTTGATTCCCTCTTCCTACGTAACACATCTTTGATATCGAGTCCCTCAATCTCCTGAATGTCCACCACTTGTCTCAGCTGTGTCTGGTGATCATTCAGCTGCTCTCTTTGATTGTACTCACACACCTGTAAATGGTTGTGAATCGCCTCCAGACATTGAGACTGGAAGCTCCAAGATTGTATCGGCTCGAAAGCATAGCTGAAGCGCCAACTCTGAAAGTTACAGGGAGAATGTTTCAGTATGTGTAGAAGAGCACCAGTTTAGTGAATCAATACAAATTCTATTTTAGATCAATTGTGAAACAAGATTTGTTTGTATTCTCGAATCTATTCCTGGAACAAACCAGTACTAAGCAATGAGAGTGAAGTTTCTTGCTAAAGGAAACAATGGTAGCCTTTGATGGGGCTAGACCTCACTACTGACCCATTACAAGTCAGATGCTCTACCCATTGTGCTACGCCTCCTTTGAGAGGTAAAACTGAAAGTGCTATTAAATAAAGAAACTGATAGAAACCTCTCCTAAATTCATCTCCTAATCTATGCAAGGATGAGATGTCAAAATTAAAACTTGACTGGACTTGATGAAATGATACAACAAAAATTTGTGGCACAAATTATGAAAAGCAAAACATTAAATCTTGGCATTCTGTTATGAAAAAAACACAATTAGAAACATGTCATGCACTAATATGAGGACCATCGGCCAAGAGGGTTTCTCTTTGTGCCTTCCCCCAAGCAAACTATCTGAAAGCTTCAAAACTTAAACTTGGTAAATACTCTGGAGGCCCCAAAGTGAAATCTTAAGGAGAAAACTTTGCTTCTAAATGCATTAAGTTGATAACAAAACCTGAAATAAAACCTGGATAAAAAATCGCAAAGTTAGTATTTTTTCTCTCAATCTAGGTCAACACGTTTTGACAATTTGTCAATGATGTTAAATGGTTCTAAATCATGTTTTCCTCAACTGTTGTCCTAGGAGCTGTATATGGTAAAAAGTTTCAGATTCAGAGAGAAAGGTTTCGTATTTAGAGTGAGGATTGTGACTCAAGGAAGGTTCAGTTGTCTATACTGTTATACTAGTGTCAATGGTTTGTCAATTCAAAAAAGATGTGTTTTACTTTTTCGAGATGTTATAAGATACAACTGACATTATTTCATGCAGGCCAGATTTTTGGTGCGTCATGCAGTGTCACAAGTGAGCTTTATTGGAACTGTTTCATTTTTGTTGTTTTTCTGGTATTTTAGCTAAAACTTCAATCTTAACTTGAGCAGAAAACATCAGGTAAAATATGTGTGAGAATATTGTGATTAAAGCAAGTTATTTACCTCATGTACCCACCTTGAGCCACTTTACAAGTACTCTATAAACCACTGCCCCTTAACTGTTAGAGGAGAACCCTTCTACAGTGGACGTATCTATCTGTTGGAAAGGTTCAGACTTGACGTTTTTGTGTTCCAACTGATTATATGGACAGATCTTCAGATGCTCAAATATAGCACCGTTGCTATCAGTGAGCTCCCAGTCCTTTACTGAGCTAAAACCTGTGCTGAACTGCCACCTCTGCAAGACAATTATAATGCACTTAGGGACATGTGGAGGATAAAATGAAAAACTGTCGTAACTAGTCTTCTTTTTTTCAATATAGTTACGACATTTTTCTGTTTTCTAATGTTGACTTACTGCTAGGATTAAATATAATACTAGCCTTGAGTGATTAGTACCGTCTAGTAGACTATAATACTAATTATATTAATACATGTCACTGCACTTCATGCAAAGCTTCACACATATATATGGCAATTAATGGTAATAAAGTGTTGAGTAGCATTATAATACACAGATGATTTGAATGTTAGACTACGTAATTAAACCAATCAACTACTGGTAGTGTGAAATCAATACATTTTGTGGGGCATGAATTTTTCGTGGATTTCGTTCTCAAGCTGAATCTTTTCTCACTCCAGATTCACTCTAATCAAAATCATAGTAGCATTAGATCTAATACGAATGTCTAATTGTTATATAGACGTTACATGTTGGTGTTCTCATTGTTCTCTCATTATCAAATGATAAGCTTTGTGTTTATACATGGGTAAATGAAAACTAGTTAGAAGACATAATTAATTTTTTTGTATGTGCAGCAAAAAAAGAATGTGTTTTTTGCAAAAAAACTTAAAAAGGACTTGCATCCTCCGAAAGGGAAGATTTAAACTAAATTACTATGTACTTATTACTGTACATACCTTATGTGATACCTCCCAGACAGGCTTGACGCTTGGGTTCACATTTTTCTCCCAGACCAAAGACACAATGCCTTTCTCATCCAGTAAACTGCAGCACACACTCTGTAACAACCTACTTGTCATGGATAAATGCTGTAGACTAAATCCATCCAGATTTCGAGCAATGTTTTGTAAAACCTCAAAGGGAAGTTCCGAGAGGTAGTGATGGTTTTCTTCAAGGCTGGACATGTGTTTGACGGGTGAGGTTTCCCTGGACACAGACTTATAGCGAGGGACGACTTTAATCATGGAGTCACATTTATAGGAGGTGTGGATCTCCGGTGTTGCTTCTCGTAGTCTCTTTCTCCCCATTAACGTATTTACATCCTCCTCATCCGTGAGTTTACCATTCACATGTTTATGATCTGCCTCAAATTCTTCTTCACGAGTTACCCCAAAGCTGTTTAGAATTGGACTGTGTGTCAGAGCCCAGTTTTTTGGTTTAAATCTTTGGAAAGCAAACGTACAGCCAAGGTAAGCTAGAGGGCATCGTTGTTCAAACCAACAGTTCAAGTTACACTGTATATCTTCATGATAGTTCTTGACATGCCATTGATACTCATCTCGCCTAAATTCTCGTCCACATAGAAACGTAAACATTTTCAATGGCTTTGCCTGATATGAACAGATGAAATGCATACTTAAGTCTAATCCAAGGACTTCAAACAGTTTCTTGTCTGTATAGTATATATCAAAAATATCATCCTCGTCTGTATTGACTGTGTTATTTAAATCGGCATCATGATTCGGATATGTTGTGTTGTCATTCGATGCACCAACGAAGTCATTTTGATTACTTATATCTTTCAACATGCTGGATTTAAACTGTTCAGTTACATGATCTACCTTTTCATTATCGCTCAAGCCATCCATATGCGATTGTTTGACTTTAGCAATTTCTGCCAGTCGTTTTAATCCTTGTTTTCCAGTTACATAGTCCAGCGCTTTGGTAAGACTTTCTGCGGTTTCTCTTGAAGCGGCATATAAGTTTTTACTCTGAATTGGTTTCAACTGGTTCAATATGGTTTGTTGAAGACCTGGTGGTGAACAGTGTAAGTCCCACGGTGTTCCAGAGTCATCATCAGACAGTTGAGATGTTTCTGATGTTGGACTATCTAGAGCACTTGAGTGCGACTGTATTGGTACAGCTGGATAACATTGGGTAAATGGATTTCGCAAAGCTCGTCTGGTTTTCTTTGGAGTCGTTAAAGATTCCATTAGCATTTTTTGATCTCGTAAAGCAAAGGCTACATCAATTTGTCCACATTTGACATGAGGGTTTTTGAAAGGCATTGGAGCTTTCCATCCTCGGTCCTGGGAATGCATTGGCCAGCGATTCCACTCTCTTGTACATATAAGACTAGCTGGACACTGAGGCAGGTGCTGGGAAATCTGTCTCCGTGCCATCTCTACAGGACAACCATTTACTCTGTTAATACAAGGCACTTTCTCTTTAGAGCAGACAAGCTTATGTTCATCCTTTTTACAAGAGTGAAAACGGAACCCACAACCAGTAGCACAATATACCATATCACAGGAGGACTCTCCATCAGTTTTCCTAACACAGTTTATCTTAAAACAGTTCTCACAGTGTTCATGTGACGTCATCATGTGTGTTCTTGTCCACTCCACTTCCCAACATCACTCTGACAATAGCAAGGAAAAGATAAAATATTATTTGAAAATAGTGTACAAAGGCTCCATAGAAATATGTCATAGCATGACAATGGTCCCTATAAAGGACACTATATGACTATATCTTTTAAAAGATGCAAGTTCTTATATTTACCAAAGTCTTTTTCACAATATATAAAACTGTTTCTGTTAGGCCTGGTTGTTGTTCCTGAATTCTTTAAAGTGCATACTGAACATCAAATAAACTGCTTCAACTAGTCGGAAATTACATATATCACTGACTTAGTGTCCCACCCAATGTTTTGTCCTACACATTTCATAGCTGGTACTAGTTCTTCATAGAAAACTATGCATTTGTGATAATTTTTGATGTGTCAAATACAAGGTTCTTCACTTTTACATTAAAAACACTTAGCAAGGCCAGTTGAATTGTGAAACCAAAATAATGCAACATATGTACAAATTAAGCACTGCCAAAGTCATATAAATTATTTTCAAAACAATCTGTATCATAAATGATCACTTTGACCTTCTAAATCAGTAAGCGGCGGCATTAAATTGGATTGTTTACACTATGCAGCATGACTGTAGTCATTTTGTGAACTCCAAAAGAAATAAGAGTTTACTCCCAAAACGCGCTGTCTGTTCTCAGGAAGTGAAAATAATTATTGAATTGTTTAACAGTTACCACAAGCGCAAAAACAACGAATTTAGATGTTTATCAACACTACTATTTACTAGTCTGGGAAGAAAATTCAAGAAAGATAATTCGGATCAAGAAAGTTTAAAGTTGAGCAGTGCTGAACGGGATTAGAATACCCCCGCCCCTCCCCGATAAGTCCCGTGACAGGTAGAGTAAATATAACAGCTGACAACTCGAAATGAAGTTAAAATAAAGCTTAATAAACAAAAAGTCAACCTTACCAAAAAATCTTTCCGAAGTTGAAGTTTTCACCGGAAATAAACGAGACGTAAGTTAAGCACGGGGTCTGTCTAAAACGCGGATGAATCCGCGGACGACACACAAAGCGCTGAAAGAGCGGACGATATAAAAAGCGCTGTTAAAGGGGATGACATTGGTTCTTCAAAGAAACCCCATCGTTTTTGTGCTATTTTTCGCGATGGCCCTGTAGCGCTCATCGGATCTAGTCGCTTAACAACAGTCACTTGTTTGAACACAGGGGATAGAAAAGAAGTTCAGAAATCAATGTGTTGTCATTTAAACACTACTCTGGCCCACTGTTCACAACACTTTTCAGGTTCAGAATCAAAATCAGGCTCAAGTTTCAAAATGAATAATGTCTGGACTATTTCCTATTGTCTGTTCGAGAAAACTTGATGTTTGTATACATTGTCATGGTAAATGTTGTTTTAGACCTAAAATGCGTAAGATTAAAGTACACGTTAGGGACAATTAACTATAATAAAGTTGATCCTGTTATTTAGTGGGCTCACATTTTCATAACGGTCTCAAGTATAAAATTTACCTTTACTTTCATATAAAAGCTTAGAATTCATAGAAGTCCTGTTTGGAGTATACATTTTATTAAATACCAACAGTCAAGAGTTAAATAATTATAGAAGGTTTTAAAAGTTCCATAGTAAAAGATTTTTTCCACTTGAGTCTGATCTTGATCCTGATTCTGAAAATGGGGCCAGGTTACTAGGTACATGAGTCATAACTCACAGCTGTTGACGTATACACACATCAAATCTGGGTAAAATGTTGCCTTTGGCCAGTGTTGCAATACATCAACAGATTGTATATGCTATTTTGTCAATAGGAAAATTTCACTCTGCATAAATATGTTCTTTCTTATATCAATTTGTGAGCATTTATTGGTAAAGTTATTCAGAATTCATTGGGTTCCATGTTGGTTCATATGTTTGCTGTTGTTGTTTTTTGTAAAAGAAGAGTAGAAGCAGTTGAAAATGAGTTGAAGGAGAGTAAGAGTGTGGGTAGAAGAAAATGGGGTAATGAAAGAGAGAGAGAGAGAGAGTGCTGGGCAAGGCAGAATAGAATGGAACGAGAATAAAAGAGGGGGTAAAGGAAGAGAATGTGGTGGACAAGACAGAGGGGGTCCCGCCTGGGTCCTTTATGGGTGTGCCCATATGGGCTTGACCGTATACATCACACACGTGGCCCTTATGGGCTTGTTATCTGGTGAGAAACCAAAGAGTTATCATTTAAACGGGATGGGACCTTCTCCACAGGGCAAGTAGGTCAAGGTTTCAGTATAGGCATTGATGTAAGTGTTCCCCTTATTGGGCATTATAACGAGTCCAATTAAAGCGACCCCCCCCCCCCAAAAAAAAAACAAAAAAAAAACCCCCCACAAACAACAACAACAAAAACAAAAACAAAAAACAAAAAACAATAAAACTTTCTTATCACAACAAAACACTTCCAACTGCAAATAAGTATGGTAAATGTACAGTTTTATCATTAATTGCCATGCTAACAAACAGTTGAATGCCCATGAATTATGTAATTTAGACCATAATATTTAGTACTGTAGTTTCCCCAACACACCCACAAACCCCAAACATCGATTAACCCCAGTATTAAACAACTTTTCGATGACCCCAAACCACCGCTAAGTGCAAATATTTAAGGGAAATGTACAGTTTTACCAGTAATAACCAGGTCTATAAACAGTTGAATGCTAACGAAGGTTGTAATTTGTACATAATACCGCGATTTCATCCAAACCAAGTATGTATTGATAAACTTTGTTGTAATATTGTGTGCATACTTAGAGAATAGAACAATAATTTTCCACTTTTTAAAAATTAAACAAGCTTAATTTTAATTAAATGCCAAAGGAGAACGGGTCTAGAATGTGGTGTTAGGGGGTGTGGCGTGTGGTAGTGGGTCGGCCTCACCTCATCATTTTGAAAACATGGACGGTAAAATGGAACATTCTAATACTATTTGAAATGCTAATTTGGAGCTTGATAGACAAGTCAAGAACGAGATAGAGCGTGTATTCGTACACTATTTTTTTACGATTTTGAACTGCAGAGAATTTTTTTAAAACAAGGACAGTAAAGGGTGCATTCTGACGGTATTGGTGCATTGTGGCGGTGTTTGAAACGATTTTGAACTGCAGAGAAAATTTTGAAAACAAGGACAGTAAAGGGTGCATTCTGACGGCATTTGAAACGATTTGGAACTGCAGACACAATTTTGAAAACAAGGACACTAAATGGTGTATTCTTACGGCATCTGATACGATATGGAACTTCAGAGAACATTTTGAAAACAAGGACGCTAAATAGTGAATTCTGACGGCATTCAAAGCTATTTGTAACTGCAGACACAATTTTGAAAACAAGGACGGTTAATGGTGTATTCTGGCGGCATTTGAAACTATTTGAAACTGCAGAGAAAAAAGAAAAAAAGAAGACGCTAAATGGTGCATTCTGACGGTATTTGAAACGATTTGGAACTGCAGAGATCATTTTGACACAAGGACGCTTTCGCGTGCATTTTTGTGACACATTTTGAAACGATATTTGAAACTGCCATGGGAAGAAACAGCCCATGCTTTGACCTCATTAACGGGGCGTGAAGTATTTTTTTTGAAAATAAAGACGGGGATTGATGCATTGGGATGGTATTTGAAACGATAATTTGGAAATCCGAGAAAAATATGGTAAATGATGCATTCTGTCGCTACTTGATACGATGTTTTGACCTGCAGAGAACATTTTGGAAATAAGGGCGGTAAATGATGCATTCTGACGCTTTTTGCGACCTATGATCGACGACTTTTAGAGGGCGCGCGCGCCCTCCCCTGGATCCGCTAGTGAATGTAATAGAAAAGATATTTAGCCGACACTTGCCTCTTTTCCTGTGCGGTTGGGTCTTTTGTGACCGAAGAATACACATTTCAGACTAGCCAATCAAATTTCGCGATACATGATTTGCGGACATTTTGAAAGCAGATAAACACAGAATTTCTAACACGACACTTTACAAATAAATGCCACATAAAGATCCAATGGTAAAGTCACATTTACTGTAACACATTTTCATAGTAAATAATATATGCTTTGAATAAACACACTTTCATCAACAATGTAATGTTTCAACGAGAAACAAGATAAATGCAACTTCAGATTGCTAACGTGTTAGTTTACTTTTTCTGTCAAGTTTAACTTAAACTGATTCAAAACGACTATGCATTTTACAAAAAATATGTACATAATTGATTTAGCCTGTTGGACCGAAAAGTCGGGCGTTTGTCAGGATAACCCACATCCAACATGGCCCCATTTCGTGTGCAATTATGAATAGGCAAAGTTGTTCATACATTTTGGTCTTTTGAAGTACATCTATCTTCCTATAATGTCAAACCCCTCCTGGGAGCATAGACATACTCCCAACAAGCTACAGGAATATAAGTAGAGCTAAAAACAAAAGAAGAAAAGGGGGCGGGATTAATCAATATACAAAGAATAAAACAATACAGACTTAAAGGGGTTACAGATCACTAACAATAAAAACGTTGCTATTGCATGTTTTATTTTTGAGAAAGCAAAATACAGTATACTTATTTTGTAACTCTGTTGTCTGTATTTCCATAACAATGTATTAATTGACAGAGTATTACTTTCTAAGTTATTTCCAGAGTGTTTCCATGCTTTTTTCATGTGAGTTTCGAAACATTCCAGGTGTCTTCTTAAACGCTTTTTAATGTGTCATATAATTGTCACAAGTGATACAATGTATACTACTTGTGGCTTACCTGTGTATATAAATTAAATATCATGAAAAAATAACAGTGGTTTTGTGAGTGTGTATTTTTATTACTTCACTGTTTACACACAAAAAACACAGTTTGTACGTTGCTCTATAATCGTCTATAATACAGGTTAGATTTAAAAGTTAAATAATGTTTGATGTTTACCTATGGTGACACGTGTTCATCTTGCAGACTGCTTGATTGAGCTGCTCCAAGCGGGGGCAGGCCACAGTTTTGGGTGAAAGGTTGTTCCAATGGTGGACAGCTCTTGAAAAGCCTGTACTGTAAAACGAGTGATAAATGTCGAGATGGTCTTTCAAGTGGGATTAGGAAGTTAGAAATGGGGATGGCAATTAGATTATTAGTGATTTTATACATACTAGAGAGTTTGTTGTCTGAGAATTAAACCATTTATTATTTATTGAGTTACGAATTGAGGACCTTGTCTTAAATTTAAAAGTTAAAATCACCTATTAAAAAATCTGCATAATTCAAGTCTAGCTCTAAGCAATATGCAAACTGTCCATTTCAGTGACCAATGGCATTGACAAGTTCAAGGAAAAGGGTACATGTCCCTGACACTCCAAGTGAAGGAGGCTCGAATTCTAGCAACAATGTAAAAGTTGTTGTGAGAATAAGGCCTCCTAATGTAAAAGAAGTTGAAGGCAGTTTTAGAGAAGTTGTTAAAGCAGTGGACGGGAATATTCTTGTGTTTGATCCCAAAGAAAGTTCAGCTTCTGATTATGGAATGTCAAGAAAACGACCACGAGACATTAGGAAGCGAGCAAATCGGGACCTCAAGTTTGCCTTTGATCGTGTGTTTGGACCCGAGGCTTCTAATGTAGATCTCCACAATGAAACAACTAGTGCGGTTCTTACTAGTTTGTTAAATGGATACAACTGTTCAGGTAACAAAGGCAAAATGGTAAATATGTCTACCATTATGTAAACTAGTGACTTGGAAACTTACTTAGACATACTTTAAAGTGCCCTGGTTTTGTTTCCCAAAGTTTAATTTTTTAATTTTTGGCTTTATTCGAATTTTAAGTTGTTAACTAAATATGAGACATTATCTAAATACAGACACAAACTGTATTTGACCATAATTTATTGAAGTGTTACATTTTAGTCAAAATCATTATAAACTGATACTACATTGACCAATATAGCTTCTATGTTAATGTTTGTATTTTTTTCAGTGTTTGCATATGGTGCTACAGGAGCTGGTAAGACTCACACCATGTTGGGAAGTAAAGATCAGCCCGGGGTCATGTATCAGACGATGATGGGGCTGTATCAACACATTGAGGACATGAAGGAGACAAAAACATGTGATATAGCTGTTTCATACTTAGAAGTGAGTTGTAATAATTCAATAGTTTAGTTTGATTGTAACTAATGGTAAGTGATCATATTAGAAATAACAGTAAAACCTCGAAAAACACGAACACCCTGGTCTCACAGTAAAACCTCGAAAAACACGAACACCCTGGTCTCACAGTAAACCTCGAAAAACACAAACACCCTGGTCTCACAGAAAACCTCGAAAAACACGAAACACCCTGGTCTCACAGTAAAACTTCGAAAACTGGAACACCCTGATCTCACAGTAAAACCTCGAAAATTCAAGCACCCTGGTCTCACAGTGAAAACTCGAACACCCTGGTCTCACAGTAAAACCTCGAAAAATCAAGTACCCCGGGTCTCACAGTGAAAACTTGAACACCCTGGTCTCACAGTAAAAACTGGAACACCCTGGTCTCACAGTGAAAACTCGAACACTCTGGTCTCACAGTAAAAACTGGAACACCCTGGTCTCATAGTAAAACCTCGAAAATTCAAGCACCCTGGTCTCACAGTGAAAACTCGAACACCCTGGTCTCACAAAGATACACACTAAGAATATATTGAACAAATAAAGTCAATAAAATTGAATTAAATCTCACTATTAAATACTTTACCAATACTAGAAATCACCACATGCATTCAGCTAATTATATCCTTATATATTATTTAATAGTATTCATTTTTAACATCGTTTAATGTATATTGTATTTCAGGTGTATAATGAATCTATTCGAGACCTACTGATCCCCGGCCCTGGTTTACCTGTCAGAGAAGACCCAAGTAAAGGTGTAGTCATTCCAGGACTGTCTTTACATAAGGTACACAAAACGCTTTAATGGTTTATCTACAGCTTTAAATTGAAGTAGGGTTTCTTTCTTCTCTTTTAAAAAATATGTTAACTTATTTATAGATTTTGCTTGTTATTTTTATAACCAGTACATGTTATGTGACAAATTGATAATTTCCAGCCAAAGACAGCAGATGAGTTATTGTACATGCTCCAGTTTGGTAACCAGCATCGTACACAACATCCAACTGATGCAAATGCAGAGTCCTCTAGATCACATGCTGTATTTCAGGTACATCATCAAGTTCTTTACATATTACCAATGTCACTCGACTCACTGTTATACTACATATATCATTCCTTCATTGTCACTAAGATCAAGAGAGATCAGAATTCCCAGGGTGTCAACTTTAGCAGTCTAAATTTGGTTGGAATTGTACTAGCTATAATTCATGTAGTAAAACTTATTATCTATGGGATATTGTTTTGGTATTGTCTGTCTTTCTCGATCCATATCTCACTGAGTGAGTAAGACTTAGTTGAAACTTTACAGGAATGTTTGTGTGGATAAGGGAATGTCATGTCAGATTCAGGTTGAATCCATATATCGTTCATTCTCCAGTTTAAGGATCAAAGTCTTAATCTCTTAATTCAAATATGTCAAAACCTAAATCAATATTCAGCTTCGGATCACGTAGGGCTCAAATCCTACATGCAAGGCTCAGACTAGGCTGTAGCTCACTTAACTTTGACCTTCATCGTAGATCAATAGTTGATTCTCCACTATGTAGCTGTGGGTCGGTCGAAACTGTCGACCACTTCTTGCTTCACTATCCTCTGCTTGCTGACATTCGTCTTCGCTTCTTAAGTGATATGCCATGTCCACCTATTCTTCTCTTTGGAAATGAAAATCTTTTAACAGACCAAAACAAAGTAATATTCTCACGTGTACAAGATTACATAATCGCCTCAAAACGGTTTGGATAATAACAAGCCACAACAAACGACGAACAAGCCTCACCGGCTTTCCGGGCTTAACACACCGACCCCCTCCCAATCTGTGTGCGACCAACATCTTTCCCTTTATTTCTTACTTTTTTTCTTTATAAAACTAAGCACTTGTATTTACCGAAACTTAGTCAAGCTTAACCAAAAAGAAATTCCTATTTGTATTTTTCTATATATGCCATGATTCATATGTGTTTTTCATTTGTAAACTATCTAAACAGAGGAGCAGAATTAATATAAGATCTAATCTTGTTTTCTTATCCTTAAATATATTATGAAGCAATCTATATTTATACATATGTAGATGTATGTTTGTATGCTATTTATCCAATAAATACATTTTAAACTAAGGCTCAAAGTGAAAGTGCGATTTGAAAAAATATTTGATGTTTCAGATTAACGTCCTCTCTTAGTATGTGTTAATACTATGTGTGTACTTTAATAATCCAATATATATTAGAGTTCCCTATCGATACATTTCAAAGATATACCTATGTTTGCAACTGCAGTCGAAAGTTACCAACAGATACGTTACCGTGTATATGACATTATGTTAAACCAACATATTTTTAAGAATGTGTATAAATTGTCTTGTTTCGGGGAAGTATATGCATGACCTTTTGATGAGTCAAGTTGAAATTTCAACAACCAATAGTGTCAACAAAAGAAGCAATGAAGATGTCATATTACTTTCTACAGATTGTTGTGAACCATTTCAACAACTATTTGCAGGTGTTTGTGAGACAGAAGGATAGAACAGCGAACATCTCCACTGAGGTACGTGTTGCCAAGCTGTGTCTGGTGGACCTGGCTGGTTCTGAGAGAGCTACAGCCACAAAGAACTGTGGCACGCGATTCAGAGAAGGAGCTAACATCAACAAGTCATTGCTGGCTCTCGGCAATGTAATCAATGCACTAGCTGAAAATAAGGTAACACATAATTGGTTGTTTTTGTTGGACATATAATGACTGATAGTTTAAAAAAAAAATACAATCACCCCTGGTTGAATTTTGAATATTTGTATTATGTACTTCTGAGTTACCATCACATTTACACTGACTAAATTAGTGATTAAGATTGATTTAACAGCCAGGCCCCACCAATTTCACTTGTCCTATCCCCCTTGACTAGTCAATTTGAAGGCAGGACAAGTGGATATTTACAAATGTTTAATGCATGTTTCTCTTTTTACCATGTGACAAGTAGAGATTCTTGATCATTTTCGTGCTCTGTTAAGTCTTCAATTCTATGGCTATATTTTTAGATCTATTTCAACCTCAGTAAGAAACAGCAATTGATAATAATAAAGGAAACTATATTTCTGAAATAATAATGTTCTAATGATGGGGTTAAATAGAAACTGTGGGATACAATTTCGTACTTTCAGAATAAAGGTTTTGTACCATACAGAGACAGCAAGCTGACAAGACTGTTGAAAGATTCTCTTGGTGGCAACTGTCAGACTGTGATGATAGCTGCAGTCAGGTAACATACAGTTTGTGAAAGACCACGGTCTCTTAGGTTGATATTAGTGAAAATGAGTCGGTCCAGTTAAAATATTGCAATTTAACAAAAGCCAAAGAACACAATATTTGTTCAGGCCAGTGAAAGCTGATTGCCTTTTTATAATGATAATAATAATAACTTTATTTTCCGATGGTTACTTTTAAGTTTTACATATACACATATACACGTAAATCTTATTTAAAAAAGGCCTTCGTTAACAAACATGATATAATCAATCGAACACAAACAAAGCTTATAATACATGTATACAGATGATATAATCAGGTTGTAATAACGTTAAGCAGTGATAATGATAATGATGGTGATTCATATTAGGTTGTAAAATATTAATTAGAAAATATGAATAGGAAGATGAATTTTACAACAACTAAAAATGATTCTGATGATGTCGTAGATGATAATTATACAGAGTTGATGTATTCAAAATAACAATAAGTAGAAACCATTTGAAGCAGAAATATATACATGCACATGAGTTAATAACAGATTTACATCTATACACATTAGTTATATATGTATATTGAAAGAAATAGCAATAACTGAGATTTACGAATAAGATTACATACATATAAACTCTGCATTTACATGTACGTATTGTATAAAAACAGCAAGACATATGTTTACAATATTTGTTCATGAAATAGAAATAGTTGCAACCTTTTGTTAAAAACACTTGTGCTAGTTGCAACTGTAATAGAAACTGGCAAACTATTCCAAAGCTTACATCCATTATACATAAAACATGTTCTATAACATTCAGTGTTTGGTTTCAACGGTCTTAATGACTTGTTGTTGTATACATGGCAGGGCATGTCGTTTTCTGTCAAATTTAGCAGAAATGGTAGGATAAAATAACTTTTAATCTTGAATCCTATAAATTGTGCTATAATACAACGGTCAGGTGGAAAAATAAATAAAATGTTGCTTTTTATTGCAAAATGGTGCTTATTATCCCAATTTCTAAGCATTATTTGATGACAAGTCAATGTTTATATTTCAGTCCTTCAGTTATGTCGTATGAAGATACATACAATACACTGAGATATGCTGACAGGGCTAAAAATATCAAGGCTGTGGTAAGTTACACACTTCTTATACACTTTTACGTGTGTGTTATATTTTTAAGTATGCATTAATTGTCTGGTAGTGAAAGTTATAAGCAAGTTTTACCAAGTTAAGCATAAACAATATTTACCAAGTTAATTATAATCAAATTAATCATAAGCAAAATTTTACCAAGTTAATCATAAGCCAGTTTTACCAAGTTAATCAAAAGCCAGATTTACCAAGTTAATCATAAGCCAGTTTAACAAAGTTAATTATTTTATTATCAAGTTAATCATAAGCACGGTTATTTATGTTAATCATAATGCATGCTTTACCAAGTTAATCATTAGCGGACTTATCCAGATAATCATCAGCACTGTTTATGAAGTTAATCATAATTCAAGCTTTACCCAGATAGCAATTAGCAAGCTTTACCAAGTAAATCCTAGACAAGTTTTACTATTTTCTCTTTTTCAGCTGAAGAAGAATGTTTTGAATGTTGATTTCCATTTGGCAAAGTATGGACAGATTGTAGAAGAGTTGAGGAAAGAGGTAATACCTTTGTCTCTTATTCAATTGCTTTGCCTTTGTCACAGTTTCTTGCAATAGCCCTATAACATTATCCAAACCTGTCCTTCAGTTATATAGTATGTTATGTTGTTGTAGATAAAGGAGTTAAAAGAGAAGCTACAGGGCTATGAAGAGGGTAAAGTTGTAACATTACAGCAACCAGCCATCAAGGTAGAAGTGACTAGTTTTATCAAGTAAGTCCAACATTCTCATTCTATTTCATGGCATGGTATTAGTCAACATCTCTTTTAGTCATGTGTAGTCAACACTATCCATTTCCCAATAAGATCACAAAACTTCCACTTGATTTCTTTTGGATGCAGAAAAAGTAAAACATTTTATGTCAGTCTGTTGTGTATTTTTCTTGTTTTTACCGTACTTGGCTTTCAATTTGACACACTGAGGGGTGAGTGTGAAAGGTTCTTTTTTAAATAGCACTTTAACCCTTTTGCTTTCATCTGTCAGCATACCCTGTTTAATTCGACACTTAAATGTATACCATTTGTTCACATTGTTCTCTTACACAAACATAGATTACTAAATTATTCCTCAAAGACAAATTCTTGTACAGTAACGTCAATGTTTGTGCACTGCCAATGATTAAAAGTGAGATTTTACACCGTTGGATGCCCATCTCTAAGTACATTAATCAGACTATAAACTCCATAAAACAACATTGTCACTTGTGATTACGTGTTGCAGGTATGAGAATGAGATCAGCCGGTTCTACCTAGGCCATCAAACCTTACTGAGTGAACAGTTACACGGGGAGATAAGTCTCAGGAACCTGCAGTGGAAGATGTATAGGAAACAGAGATGTGTGTCTAGATTAAACATGTTAAAGGACCCAAATGCTGCAGAGGTAAGCACAGCCTATGTGATTGGACTTGTTCCTCTTGACCTGATGTCTAAGAAACTTGTTGAAATATTTTAGCCGTAGGTTCAGATATGTGCACGTGGTCAACAGTGTTGGAATGAAACAACTTTCACTCCTTATTTTGCTATGGAAGTTTAGCATAGTAACTTTTCTTAAACCTTTGTTATTTTTTCTGTACAAGTCAATGTTTAATTTAAGTTCATGAAAGATCCTATACATGTTTTTTTTCACACATCGTAGAGGAGAGAATTGTTATTGCAAAAAACTCAAAAAAGGGGAAGATAAATCTTGATGTGAGTGCTAAATGAGAGGAAAGCTGCATGATGCTAAAGAATTTTGCTACTTGAAATCACTTGTAAACAGCTACAGTTATTTAAGGTAAAACACTCCATGTTGTATATTTTGAAGGTTATAAGGAGCACTGAATCACTGCTGGGAAACATGAAACAGAAGACAGCGTGCATGGAAATCTCATCTCAAGTATCCAGGGACAAGATAGTGGACAGTTACAAACAACTTGGTGTCATGGAAACGTGTCTGAAGTCAGAGACAAACACAAAGGAGGGCAAATTACCAGAGGTGAGAAGCTAAGTGTGGCAATGAATCAAACTACAATTATCACATTGCATCGATGGTTTTCAGTGTTATGGTAAGATTAAGATAAAGCTTAAGTAATACAGTTCCTAAGGTATTACAAAATAAAATGCACGCCTAGTCTATGGTTATATAAATACAGTAAAGTTCTGCTTTTAAGGCCACTCAATATCAAAATCGGTAAAACTATTAAGAACGTTTTGCTTTTAAGAACACTTTGTTGATCCAGAGGGAAATGATATTAGCAGAACTCCAGTATTTATCAACATGTTGAATTCATTCTGTAGGTGTTGGCGTTGAGTTTGCGGAATCACCAGTTAGAGACAAAGCTGCAGACCAATAATCTTCTTCTTACTTACACCAGACAGGTAGTGAAGTGTCAGGAAAGAGAACTGGTTCACAATGAAAGGTAACTTGTAAACAACTAAATGTATTTTTTATGCAACAAAAGGTATTTTATACGCAATGAAAAGTAGCATGTTCACAATTTACCATTTGAAAGGGCAATTCAACATGCCTGAAATATAAGTTTTATTGTTTAAAGGGCAACCGAAACGGATTGATTCGCGGACCTAAAAAGCGTTGAATTTTAGCTTAATTTCCATTACATTATTTCAGATTACTTCATCAAGTGATTAGTTTGGTAGGAAGGCAACACTACATCTTGAAAGGTCACAATATCCTGACCTCTGACCTTGGTGAGGAGTATGCTGGTATACAGGCCAAGGTCAGAGGTCAGGAGGTGGTGTGGGGAGACCAGTCCACACACAGCAGCTATGAGAGGGGTTACAGTCTGGAGGACATGTTGAACCTACCAGCACTCGATGTAAAAGCTCTACCATTGTCAGAAGGTAAAGCATTTTCTCTAATATACTCAACCTGTTGGGCACAACGTTTTTTGGCGGGGATGGGACGATGGGGGTATATAGGAATCACCTTGTCAAAATGTCTTGTAAGCGCAACTCCTCTTTAACAACTTAACCAATACTCATAAAACTTGACACCGTTGCCGTATACAAGGATATTTACAAAACTCCTATTGACAGTAAGCATGGAAATGGAAAGAAAGAAAAGTGACATTTGTGTCTTCTTTACATCATCTGGTTATCCTGAAAAGTGGCGAGTGTAAAACATGTGTGACGACTGTCTTAGGATAAAAATGACAATCTGCAGTTGAAATGGATGAGGCGTTTTTTGTTTGAATATTTTGTTTGAGAATACATAAAATATAACTACATATAATTGACTATTGACTAACATGTCATTTGTGTTTTCCAGGTAACAATAGAAGTGATGCCACATGCAACACTGGGCAGGTATTCCAGTTCACAGCAGCTCCAGCACCAACTTTGTCTAGTCTAAACTACCCCTATACAGGTAAATACTTATGTAAAAATACCACCCAAACATTAGTTTCCATAGTAACAGTAGTGTTATATTGATTCTATATATATAAAGGTCTTATAAGATTTTTGTCTCACCGTTCTGTGATTGGCTAACGTATCTCGTGAGACTCACCACATAGGAATCCTCGCTTGGAGTGCGTGGTGTGTAAATTGCTACTGTGTATTGAAAGCTTGTCGATAGCTTGTGTAGGCGCTACCAGTGAGGCTGATATGATCGCAAGGCTACTGAAATCGGAGATTCGAAGGTGCCTGGCGGGCAACTGATTTGAAACATTGGTTGCCCGGCTGAATTGTCTGGTAGCCCGCGGGCTCAGAGCATTGGATTTGTCTGAGCCTGATAGGATCTTACATGAGTTGCCCGTTCATATAAACTATTAACAAACAAGAAATAGTTTATAGGCCACAAGCTTGCTAAATAACAATTTCTTTTGCCCGGTTTGTTGAAGTGACATTGCGATGAATTTAAGATACTTTATGATTATACACATAGAAATAATCAAAAACTAACCGCTTTAAATCAATATAAAAACATTTTGCTATTCATTATGCGGAGGACATCATATCTAATGTTATATTACACACTACAAAATAAATGTATTTGTAATAGTTATATTACCTTGGAAATTAGTGACATCATATGATTACAATTACTACTTTCTGTGTAGATAAGAAATTGATTGAAAAAAGCTTAGACCTGGTTTAGCTGAACAGCTTTTAAAGATATTCTCATACAGTGTGTTCCATGCACAATGTAAATCAGTCATGATTATTTTATCTCTAGGCATTGTTTGTCATGTACATGAACACTTTCATTACCTGTTTTTACAGCAGTAGACGAATGTTCGCCACCAAAGGCCAAGCGTGCTATGCTCTCACAGTCAAAACCTAAGTCTACTGGTCGCATGTTTCGAAATCAGAGTCGTACACAACTTAACGGCAGACAGGGCTTGAGTAAATCAAAATCTTTTAGTGAATCTAGTCTGTCTGCTAGTCAGGATGTGAAGTCTAGAAAAAACAGTGAGAGTGTGAAAAATCAATCATTGTCTGGCGAGTTGAATAGAACACCTAATACAAGAACACAAAGTCCGAACAGAAGTTTAAACAGAGGCTCTAAGTTTTCTAAAATAAATGACACAATGACAAAGTGTAAGAAATTCTCCAATCTCCATGTGAAGCCAAACCAAGTTACTAATGAAGGGACTGGCTCAAGTCCTTTAGAGGACACGTTTACGATCGATCCGGAAGTCAATCCACTACCTGTGTCACAAATACCCCATGTTGATAGAGAAGGGGATGATAATGTTGGTTGTAATAGAAGACTCTCTAATGCTGTGATAGATGGGAAACAAATGTGTTTAAAAAGGATGTCTGCTGAAATGAAATGTAGTCAAAATTCTAAAAATGATCGAGATGGACCGTGTCTGCACGTGGAACCAGCCCTAGATTACAGCTATTGTGTAGACAATTTACAAGCTGGTACTGTGGAAGGGAACGATTCGGGAGCCAGTACTCTAATTGACCAATCGGCAAACAGCATTGGAAGTCTGGCATCTGTGTCGACTCTGATCGATGGACAAAATCGCTCACAAAATCTGTCTGGAATGGAAGATAAACCACAATTGAATGAGAACTCAACGGAAATTACTGTTAGAGCAGGTGTTATAAATGGGCATCGGAAACTGTCTGCAACGATAACCAAGTCAAAACCTGATGTATTGAACATAGAGATAGAAGGACCAGCAAGTGAGAAATGTGTGAACAAAGTTATACGAGCCATGAAGTTTGATAACGCTAATGACAAAGAAAATACACGGACTCCAAATAAAGGTATTATTATTATTATATCGGGATTGTATTACAGGTTATTAATTTCTAAAATCTTTCTGGCCTTATTCTGGCTGTTTTCTATGCCTGTCTTGTAGTAGGTGAATTGTGAATTGGCGTTCAACTGGGAGATTTGGTCCTGTAAAAGCACACAGGCACAAACATATACAAATATACACCATTATCCTATACCCAACTGTAAATGACCAATCATAGCGCTTCAATCCTACCATGTGACCATTAAATGCAGAATATGAAATTGTCAAATCTCTCTTTGTCCTGTTTATTATAGTGTAGGGGAAAAAACAAGAACAACACACAAGGGAGTTCAATTGTTCAACTCGTCCTGAATACAAAACAAGTGGAGTATTCGTGCCCTTCAGTATCCTATGATATTGTACCTGTTGCTTTTTTTACACATTAAATATTCTTATGTTCAGCTCATTATATGATAAATACTCTTTTTTTTTGTTTTTGTCTTTTTGAGCAGGTAAAAGTTATGCAGAGATTGTAAGAACCCCTACACCAGAGAGGCGGCCTCTACAGCAAGTTGGTAACTGTAACACTTCTCTGTCTACCCCACGGATGGATAGTGGATGCAGGTAAACACATACAAACACTGTATAACATTACCTGATATTACCTCCCACCTTAGATCACACTGTATATTAAAGTGCATAGAAATCATGGTATAACATAACATAGTCTTGCTTCACTTGAACATAACATGGCTTCACTTGAACGTAACATGGCTTCACTTGAACATAACATGGCTTCACTTGAACATAACGTGGTTTCACTTGAACATAACATGGATTCACTTGAACATAACATGGCTTCACTTGAGCATAACATGGCTTCACTTGAACAAAACATGGCTTCACTTGAACATAACATGGCTTCACTTGAACAAAACATGGCTTCACTTGAACAAAACATGGCTTCACTTGAACATAACATGGATTCACTTGAACATAACATGGCTCCACTTGAACATAACATGGCTTCACT
>ENA-OREC01000017-OREC01000017.1-marine-metagenome-genome-assembly--contig:-NODE-17-length-39994-cov-6.680888_pt1 | contig 39994 bp, 32 predicted proteins | sample MGYA00248626_ERZ508543 | MGnify/ENA primary metagenome ERZ508543 (study PRJEB26211, sample SAMN05518279) | marine metagenome | isolation source: Puget Sound, Washington, USA | host: Bankia setacea | place...
TCCTCTGGCTCTTCTGCAAATGGGGATGAAGAAGGCTCTGGCTCCTCTGGCTCTTCTGCAAATGGGGATGAAGAAGGTTCAGGCTCCTCTGGTTCTTCTGCAAATGGGGATAATTCATACAATAATACTGACTCTTCTACTCATGTGATTGATAGGATACCTCAAGAAAGATCAGAGCATGATATTGAGTTTGATAGATGGATGAATCAGGTATCAGGTGATATAAAGAATCTTCTTAGGCAACGTTTTAAGGTAGAGTCTGAGCAAGGTTCTGAAGGTATTAGGAGAAGTCGGAAGTGAAATTTCTCATAGCAATTTGTTTACTATTTACTGCATTATATAGTGGTTTGTCTTCTGCCGCAGAATTACAGGTGACGCCAGGCAAGACAGAATTTTCTATAAACGAAACTTTGTTGCTGACAGTAGTATTATCTGACTCTAGATCATCGAATAAGCCTGATTTTTCAGTATTACAGGATGATTTCAATATACTTCAGACAAATTATTCTTCTGCAATGACATTTGTGAATGGTACTTTCGAGTCACGTATTACATGGAGACTATTGCTTAAGGCATTAACACCTGGTGAAATTATAATACCTCCTATATCAGTACGTACACCAGATGGTATTATTGAATCATCAGAATTAGTTGTTAATGTTTCTGATAGTGAAAATCATGTTAGTAGTGATGCATATGAGACTCCTATAATTGGCAAGGAGCGTGTATATGAAAATGAGGCAGTTGTATATACTATAAGGAGAAAGCTCCAGGATAATGTTTCTCAGGTTAGAATAGAGGATTTTACTGTTAGCAATGCGATTGTGGAGGCGTATGGTAGCCCTGTAGTGCAGGTTACAGAATATGGGAAAGTACTGGAGGCATCGTGGAGTATTACCCCTCTTAAAGCTGGTACGATTAAGATTCCAAAGGTTAGAATGTATGAAACTTTGATTTCTTCGCTGGGGTTTTTTGCAGGTGGGGAATATGAATCTGTCGTATACGTCAAGCCTGTTGGTATTGAGAGTATAGAAAGGAAAGATGATGTTGATCCATGGTTTCCAGCATCGTCATTTGATATTTCTGTAACTCCTAATCAGAGCATGAGTGATATATTGTTGGGCAAACCTTTCATTATAACTTTAGAAATGGAAGCAGAAGGAATTATCGCCACACAATTACCAGATATATCAGGCAGCCTACGTGATAATGAATTCTTTAGAGTATATACAGATCCCCCTAAAATTAGCACCAAAATATTGGAAGGGAAGGTGTTGTCTCGCCGTGTTGACACAATAACGCTTATTCCGCAGAAAACAGGTAATGCAGCACGCATACCAGAAATTACTGTGTACTGGTGGGATACGGTGAAGGATATTGCTAAAAACAAGACAATACTTGGTGATTATGTCCGTATATTACCAGGTGAATCAGGGAATGAGAAAAGTACAATACCACCACCTTTTAAGATCAAAGAAGAGTATAATACTGACTATGCTATAGATAATATCACTTCTAATGAGGATGAATTTAAGATCCTTACTCCGCAGAATAATAGTTTCATAAAAATTCTTCTTGTATTGCTTAGTATATCTATAGCAGTAATCATATATCTATTCATAAAAATAAGGAGTATGAGGAAAGATACTTTAGCAGATATTGCAAGGAAGGTAGGTAGTAATAGTGCAGAAAAGGCGGATGAATTTGTTCACTATGAGAAAAAATCCTTAAGAGAATTTATCAAGGACTTAGAAAAGATAAATACTACACAGGGGTTATCGGACGAGTTACGCTTATATTTATGTACACTATGGGGGTACGCAAATAATACTCCTCTAAGAAGAATTGCATATGATATGTGTGAGATATCAGTATCTTATGGAGGGGCTCTTAAAGATATTGCATATGATCTAGAGTCTGTCATTTATCATGGGAAGCAAATCCCCTTTAGTTCATTGAAAGAGCGTGTTATTGATCTTGTAAAAGATATTATGGAAGGAAAATCTGTAGTAGATGGTAATAAAGACACACATGAACACTATTCCACTCTTAACCCTTGATATATATTCATATGCCGTTACGAGAAATTTTGCTTTCACAGTAGTAAATGTGTTTAACATAATTGGGCATGAAGGTAGTTCAGCAACGTATATATGATGCATTCAGATACATATATAAAATTTTAATTACCGAGAGGTAATGCCTTCTGAAGGTGTCTTTTATGTATAAAATGTCGTATGTCGCATCTTGATCACAGATGATAGTATAGTTTTTATGTATTATTAGGAGAGCTTGACTTTTCCCAGTAACAAATTCTTAACATATTAGAATCTATTGTATTATGTTATTAACCTAATTGAGTAGGAGGAGGTTTTGCAACGTATATATGATGTATTCAGATTCGTATGTAAAGTTTGGTTACCATGTAGTACTCTTATTTTATTGATGCCATTTATGCATAAAATAGCGTATGCTAATACAACTACGGAAAATGACTCTGGTTCAACAGATGCTACGGAAAATGACACCAATACAAATGATAATAATGCACATTATGTAGATGGCTCTGTATATGATCGTGATATATATCTTCCTATAAGTTTTTCTTCCAGCTCTCAAGTCACTAATACTGTCACGGTGTATATGCGACCTGAAGATACCATGACTATTAATCCAGGCGCAGAAGGCCCAAGCTTCATGTTTAATCCTGGAGATGATAATACGATAGATGGTAAGGTAATTATTGAGATGGGGAAGGTAATTATAGAAGATCCTAATGATCGATACGATGAGAATGACAGTGCAAGCAATAACTATCAAAGTATAATGACCTCTAATATGGATTCCCAAGATAGTCTGTTATTCCAGGTTAATGACAATGCCGTCTTCCAGGTAGAAGGGAATATACGTTCAGGTACTGTGGTAGATATGGATGATATTATTAATTATCCTTCTCGTTTCATTAACTTTGATATTAGAGATGGTGGTCATTTAATTCTAAAGCCTACGCCAAGTGCAGCAAAGGATGGAGTTACAGAATGGGATTATTCAGGAGTGAACTTTGACGGATCACATATAACCATGGATGTACAAGATGAATATACAGTGTATGTACGTGGTAATATGGGTAACTCAACAATCGTTGATAAGGTAGAGATTACAGGAGGAAAAGTTCATTTCCTGGGTAATATGCGTGGCAATCTGTTACTTAGTCCAAGCAGTACAGTCTCTTTTGATTCTGCTGCAAGTTTCCCGAATTATGAGGGTTCTATAATGCCTGTGGAGCATAAGGATGGTACAGTACAGATAACCAAAGGTGGGAACTTTAAGATGAGCTTTGGGTCTAAAGATAAATATCTCCAGAGCTTTAATACAACTGTTTCTACAGCAACCAGCACAAACGGTATTATTACAATACATGGCGATATTTACGCAGAGACAGTAGAGCTGGGAGGCGGTGATCAGGTAGTACGTTTTCTTGGGGATGTAAATCCATCAGAACATATACTTATAGACGATGAAGTGCAAGAAGTTAGATTTCAGGGAGACTCAGAGATTGAGCATGATATATACCTTGCATTGGATACTTCCGATTTAACAGGTATAGTTCCTGATACTTTGCATACAAATATATACTTTATGGATGACGTGGTAGTAACGGCTGACAGAATAGGAAATAATTCTGCAGGAGCAAATGATATATATGTACAAGACAATGTTGAGCTATCAGGGGTGAATGTTATATCGAATAATTTTTTTGTTACGGGTGGGAATATTACTTTTGGAGACAATGGAACTCAGGACGGTGTATCTGTTAATGTAAAAGAGGCATTTAGTAATGATGCAGATATTGTATTACATGGGAAGTTACTTATAAATTCATCCTCATTTGATATGGCAGCTAACAATGATATCACCTTAAATGTTACAAGGGTATATGATGGGAATGAAAGCGCAATAAGCATAGATGGTGGTAGTAGCTATTCCAGCAGTAACAGAGTACTAGTGATGGCTCCAGTGTATCTGGTAGATGGTAGTACCAATTTATTGCGAGATACTATAACAGGAAGCACATTAGATAATCTAGATATTATAGATAGTAAACTTGCTACGTATAGTTTTGAGGTTAATGATAATAATACAATGGTTACTATTGTAGCTACTCCTAAGGAAGATGAAGATATTCTGGATGATACAGGTATTACTGTAGATGATCTTACCATATTAAGGCAGGCTTTGCAGGCTGTATCAGCAGATGAAGATTCGACAGTGATCTCAGCTCTTAATAGACTGTTTTCGGATGAGAGTAATGATGGGATGAGAAGGGTATCTAGACAGTTATCTCTGGATAGTGATATGTCTCACTCATCAATGAGTATATCTCCGGAGTTATTTGCTGATAAATCAATGAGCTTTATAGGAGATAGATTAGCCGCTGTGAAAGGTAAAGAAAGTGGGATTTCTGCAGGATATGGAATGTATGATAACGGATCTGGATGGGTTAAGGCAGGATTAAACTATTTAGATAAGGATGGAGATGGTGCTAATAGGGGGTATACAGCAAAAGGAATAACCATTGGGATGGGGTTTGATCGCAGTATATCACAGGCTATTAAAATAGGAGCTGCTGTTGGGATTGGGTCTAGTGATAACAAAAGTTATCTGCGGTCTATACATTCGAAGATTACTAGTTATAACGCGTCTGTTTATTCAATGATAAGTATTAATAAGTCATCTTATGTGATTGCAATGTTTGGTGCTGGAAGCAATAGAGTAAAATCTCATAGGTATATTGATATTGATGATAGTTCTTCATATATAGCAAATAGTGTAGTAACAGTTAAAAATACCATGGGGCGTATAGGAGCTGGCAAGTACTTTATATATCGTGGGATGGTGTTCTCTCCTGTAGTTACATTAGATTATAACATTCTGAAAAATCCAGGATATACCGAGACAGGAGCAGATAGTTTTAATATGGTGGTGGGCTCTGGGAAACAGTCGATTTCTAGACTGCGTCTTATGAATACTATAACTAAAGAGTATTTATATCAATCCGTGAGGAAGATTAAAAGGTTTTCCTTTGGAATTGGTTTTGATCTAAAGAATAGTACCGATGAGGTTCGGGCAAGATATGCGGTAATGAATGATGACTTTACCTTGTCTGATGTCAGTAGTGACAAGAAGACGGCTTTATTTCTAGGGACTGGCGTTATTTATAAAGCAAACTGGTATGATTTATCATGGCAATATGATTTAGAATATCGTGAGGATTTATTTAATCATTCTTTAAGTGCCTCGTTCAGGTACAGATTCTAGTATTATAGTTAGTACTGTTAGTTACACGTATAGTCATTGTTAGGGCAGCTCTGATCTTTGCGCCAGGAGAGAACATTCTTTCCATGATAAAAGACTAATAGTATGTGTTTTAAATATTATATAATAGTCCTATATAAGTACTAGACATCATATCTTACTAATGTATTCACATATACGTTTATTTAATATTTGTAATATATTAATTCTTACTATGTTGGATATATTTATGATAAAAAGTAATATGATAAGCTGTAGTAATTCTATTTCCATAAGAAGTCATACGCCTTGCATACAGTGCAATACATGCGTAATAATCTTTATGTCGTTTATTTGTATATATATATCTACCACCGCTGATGCGGCTCTTACAGCACTTACACCAAGTCAGGTGGCGGCACATCTTTCTTCTGCTATGTTGACTACATACTATAACGTAGAGGATCCAGAGCATATCTTGATTAAGGATGGAGATATTTATAATGTTGACCAGTTTGACCCTCTTGTGAACGATCTAAGGCCATTGGTAGGGAAAGATGGGACAGTAGATTATTACTTTGCAAATGGAGCCAAGATATATCTTGAAGATCATGATGATCAAGATAGCAGTAATGATACCTTGGTTTTAAAGTATGGTATTGTATTGTCATCAACTGGGGATAATATAACTCGCCTGAATCCCAGTACAGGAGGGTCTACCATACTTATGGATGATCGAGTTGGTATGATAGATCCAGAGACAACTCCTTATGCTGATCAACCAGGACACTCAATCTTTATGGATATAGACGTTACCTCAGGTATTGTTGTTTTGTCTGATCCAGATGACCTCATATACTCTGGTGCAAGCCACCAGAGTATAGGGGGATGGTATACTGAAGATGATGACAAAATGCAATTTAACATATTAAAGGGTGCTACCTTGGCCGTAGAAGGTAATATCAGAGTAGCTCTTGATGACGCAAAATCTCGGAATTTCTATAACATATATGGAGAAGAAAATTTAATAGACTTTAATAATGAGAGGGGAGGAAAATTAATCTTAAAGCCTAAACCAAGTGCAGCAAAAGCTTCATTGACAGATTGGAGTTATATAGGTGTACGGATTGATGGTGGTGAGCTTGAGATGACTTCAGATAATGACAGTTATATTCTAAGAGTATACGGGCGAATTGGTTCTCGTACTCCTGTTCATAAAATGACTGTAAATAGTGGGAGTGTAGTGTTAAATGCAGATCTACATGCTAAGGTATATTTAACTGGGGATCCATCAATATTACTGTCTGAAGCTGATATTATGCCAGTTAGCGGCACAGATTCTCCTCTATACTCAGGATTTATTGTTCCAGATAGCAATAAGACTGGTAAGGTTATTTTTACTTTGAGTGATATCATTTCAAATATGGCGTATGGATCATCAAGTAACATGTTGGGTTCTATAGAGTTGAAAGCTACAAATTCCAAGTACAACGATAAAAGTACAACTTTTAATAAAGAGATATATACAGGAACTATGAGGGTACAAGGAGATACAGTAAATTTCCGGAATACAGTGCATGTACCTGATGGAATAACGCTTACGAGTGACTCCATAGTAGAATTCCAAAGTGATTCTGAGCTATCATATTCATCTGTATATGCGGCAGAGAATTCTAGCAATTTATCTGTTGTATTTAGAGATACTGCTGGCGTTACTGGAACAGATATCGATTTGGGTGATACATCGGGTAGTGAAACAAATTTTTATGATAATGTAAGATTTAAGAATACAAGTTTGGTGTCTGAAAACATATCAGTAAACGGAACTATCTCATATATAGGAGATACATCATTAAGGGCAAGCTCTATATTATATAATAATGCGCAGGCAGATGCTTATGGTACTATTGACGTGTCTACCAACTCATTTACTCTTTCTGATAGTGTTGTAAATATAATGAATGTTCCAAGTAGTAAGGTGATATATGATATTGCAGCGAATAGTAATATTTCTGATAGTACAGGATCTCTTATTAGTGTAGTGTCATCTAATTATGTTGCTCCGGCTGTTACTTTTTCGCACGGTGAGGTAATTTTTATACGGAAAGATAGTCAGATTTATTTGAACTCATCACTCTTCATAGACTCTTCAACAGCGGATAATACTTTAAGTAATTTTGTATCTTTAGAAGATAATATATTTGCATCTTACAAGTGGGATACAAGCGATAGTAACGTTATCAAAATAGTAGCAACTCCCAAGAGTGACGCCAGTGTTATGGATGAACTAGGACTATCAGAAGATCAGGTATTATTGTTGCAGAATCTTTTGCGTGCAGCGGTAAATGATGATGATAGTAAGGTAATGTCTGATGTTAATAGCTTGCTAACAAGCGACTTATCAAGTGATGATAAAAAGGAGTTATCAGGGTTATTTGTTAACCAGCTTACACCAGACAAAGGTGTTTTAAATAGTATGAGATACTCCTCTTCATCTGTTATGAATGTAAATGTAGGTATTGTAAGCGACAGGATACTTAGCACTCGTACAGGTGGTGCAAGTGGTATTTCCACTGGATCATCAGCAAGAGGTTTTGGTTCTACATGGCTGAAGACAGGATGGAAGTATACCAGGGATAGTGGTGATTATGGTTATAAGGAATCTGGTCCATATGGAATTGCAGGCATTGACCATGAATTCTTAAATGGTCGTGTGAGGTTGGGAACTTCTATTGGTATTAGTTATTTGACAACCAAGAACACAAGAGCGATTGGAGAGAGCTCTGATGTTACTCTTTCTGGGAATGCAGGAGGTAATATTTCCTCTGAGCAAATTGGGATTCCAATATCAGTTTATTCAACCATTGATATTACTAGGTCTGTATATATGATATGGGCGGTATCATACTCCAGTAATAATATGAAATATAAAAGGTATATATCCTCTCAGGATGAAGAGTATGTTGCTACTGCGGAATACACAAAAAATAGCTATTTGGGTAGAGTTGGGATAGGGGGTACTATACCTTTTACTCTTGCAAGTGATTTTCAGTATTTGTTATCATTTGATCAACAGAAGGTTGACGGAAATCAATTTTCGGAAGATGGAGCAGGAGCATTCAATGTTACGGTTGACGATCCTGAGTTTTCTTTATCAACTGTTGGTCTGAAAGGTACATGGAGTTTTGGACGAAAGAGTTACGGCAGTATAGGTAGCATATTTAGGGTTATGCTAGGTGTTAGTTATGATACTAACATATCAGATAGTACGCAGAGAGTATGGTTTGCGGGCTCTACAGATCAGGTATTTGATAGCCAACTTGAAGAACAACGGGATCGTACAGCTGTTATAGGAGGTGTCGGTATAGATTTTAAAGGCGCTACTCACAGCATGTCTGCAGATTATTCTGTGGAATCCAGGGGCGGTGTACTTAGTCATGATGTTATGCTATCCATGAGAAAGATATTCTAGAATTGAATATGCTATACAACTTCCAAGGTTCACAAATGCACTCAAAAACATTCATAAGAATCGATAGAAATCCATGGGAAGTATATCTGAGTGCAATATGTGATGTGTATACAATAATAGGATAATGTTTTACATAGATAGAAATCTTTCAGCATCCAGTGCAGCCATACATCCCATTCCTGCTGATGTTATAGCCTGACGATATACAGGATCCGAAATGTCCCCAGCAGCAAACACGCCTGGTACAGAAGTAATGGTCGTCCCAGGTTTTACTATCACATACCCAGATTCATCCAAATCCAATTTATTATGAACTATCTGGGAAGATGGGGTATGACCTATTGCCACAAATACACCATCGCATTCAACATCTCCTATATTGTTATTATTTGTATTTCTTAAGCGTATACCAGATACTTTCTTGTCTCCTGTAATTTCTTCAATGACACAGTTCCATCGTACATTCACTTTCTCATTATTGAAAAGTTTGTCCTGAAGAATTTTGTCAGCCCGTAAGCTATCTCTTCTATGAATAAGACTTACTTCTGATGCAAACCCAGTAAGGAAAAGAGCCTCTTCCACAGCGGTATTACCCCCACCAACAACAACAACTTTTTTCCCACGGAAGAAGAAAGCATCGCACGTTGCACAAGCGGAAACACCAAATCCTCTTAGTCTTTGCTCAGATGGTAACCCAATCCACTTGGCCTGTGCTCCCATCGCAAGAATTATGCTGTCAGCGTAGTACACTTTATTTCCTTCACCTACAGCTTTAAATGGCTTCTGGTCTAACTGTAGTTCAGTTATAGTATCTTGATAAGACACTACTCCTAGTGATTCAGAATGGCTCTTCATTCTGTCCATTAGTTCTGGTCCTTGAATGCTGGTAAATCCTGGAAAGTTCTCTACTTCTGTAGTAATTGTTAACTGCCCGCCTGGCTGTAGCCCCTCAATCAGGATAGGTTCTAACATTGCTCGTGCAGCATAGATCGCTGCAGTATACCCGGCAGGGCCAGATCCTATAACTAATGTTTTTGTGTGTAAGTGCTCCATATTCTTTTGTATCCTTTATGAAACATGAAAAGTCTATTCTGGATGAAAGTGAAAAAGATAAAGTATAATGCATCCAAATGCTAGAGTAATATGGAGGAATATGTTGAGAAACGAGGGGTTTGCCCTAGTAACAGGAGCTGCTCATAGAATAGGTCGTGAGATAGTTTTATACTTGTCAAAGCAAGGTTATAATATTGTAATACATTACAGAGATTCATTAGAAGAGGCTGAGAAAACAATGCAAATTGCACTGGATTCAGGTGCCGCTAGTGTACACCTTATACATAGGGATTTGTTTTGCTATGAAGCAGCGCGAACTCTTGTGAGTGATGCAGTTGCTATTACTGGGATGCAATGTTGGTTGCTTGTGAATAATGCAGCTGTTTTTGAGAATGATAGTTTTCCCATGGCAACGTTTGATAGCATGGAAAAGCATATGAGGGTAAATTTCTATGCACCTTGGGTGTTATCGCAGGATTTTTATCAGGGAGTGATTGAATCAAAGAATACGTCTGATGTAAATGTTGCATATAATTTTTGCATTGTTAATCTGATTGATAAGATGGTGATGGACTTACGAAAAGATTTCTTTAGCTATAATATAAGTAAGAAGTGCTTATGGTTTCTAACTCAGATTATGGCAAGTACAATGTCGCCAGATGTACGAGTCAATGCCATAGCTCCTGGTATGATAGTAAAGAACAGTAGGCAGTCAGAGTACCATTTTCAGTCGATAAGATCAGAGGCTCCACTAGGGAGCTCGGGAGAGTGTGAAGATATATGTGGTGCGCTAGATTATATTTTAAAAGCAAAAGCTGTAACTGGGCAGCTTCTTATGATTGATGGGGGAATGCATTTACAATAGCAACATATAATTTTCTGGGAATGCTATAATTCTATTATAGATTGGTCGTTATTTTCCTTATATATAACGCACAGATATAGGATGGTAGCTAATACCATTATTTTGATATCTATTATATGTACGGAAATATGTACAGGCATGTTATAATTGATAATGTTAACGTATATTCAGTTGCATGCTATATATTATATAGAGGTGATATGACCAACCAAGTAGAAGATATTCGTAATGCAGCCGTCAATGATGAGTACAATGAAATTACAAAAGCAGTAGCCGAGAGTGCTATTCAAGATGCTGCCATGAGAGAATGGACAAAGTTCAGCTCTCAGATATCTCCCTCACAAGCAAATTTAATAATATATCCTGTTGATTCAGCAGGCTCCCCAGTAGGTGTTCTTTATGATTCTGGAGGAAGTTTATTATGGGAAGGTAGTGATGATTCAGGAGAAGATAGTAAGGAAAGGAAAAATGCAGCAAGAGAATTTATGCTGATGTTGTTAAGGAAAAGAGTTATGAGAAGTAGAGATGGGGATGATTTGCATAGTATTATGACTTTGTACAATACCTATGAGCAACATAATGCATCTGACTCAGCCAGGTTACACGATTTAAATATGATGCGTCTAGCGAGTTTCATATCAAAAAAGTACACTTTAAGAGCAGGTGCTGTATCATCAAGACATTTACACATTGCTTTCCATTAGCAATTTTTCTTTAAGTCTACATATATGGAGAAATCATAAAAAATTTTACTTCATAGTTGAGTAACCTTATCAGGTTATATTAAGACCTATGTCACTGTAGTTTGTTTACATGATTGAGAGGGCATGTTGGTAGAAGTTATTAATAATCTTATGGGTAAGTATAATGATTTTATTCAGAAGTTGAAAAAATCATCAGCTCATGATGTAGGAAGTGAATTATTGGATACTGCTGGTATTGCAAGATTGAGTTGTCCTGCTATTTTATCTACAATTTGCATTGCACCTGTTGCTATTGCAGTAGCTAGTCCGCTAGAGTGGGCTTTATTATCGATGCCAATGTTGTTACATCTTGGTTTAATTGCTTTATCTAAAAAAAGCCCCATAAATCGTAGGAAGTTTAGTATTGCAGGTACAGCAACAGTAATTTCTTTGGCTATATTTGTATCTATGGTAGCCTCTTCAGGAGTTAAGTTGATAGTATTACCATGGATAATTGCTACTACAGGAATGACATTATTATCTATGACACGCTATCAGAATGCTGTTTCTATAATGGGACTGATGCTTGTTTCTATGCTAGCTTATTCTACTTTCGCAGGGATATTTGGTGAGCTGCCAATGGTATCATCGGTTATATCACTTGCCTCTGCTGGATACTTAGGCACCTTTATTGCTAATTTCATGTTATCATCAGTTGCCTTTAAGGTATCGTCATGCAAGGCTGCAGTATTGCCAGATAATATTGTATGGGATGGAGAGCTAAAATCTAATGAATCTTACTCTGATATTGTTTCTTTCCGGGAGGCCTTAAGTCACGGAATGGATGCCGTAAATGCAGCGAAAGAAAAAATATTATCAGCTCAGTTGGTAGATAGCTCACAGGTATGTGCAATAAAAGTGGATAATAATGGTCATGTAATCGAGGTAGCTGGAGATATCCTTGATGTTACAGGTTTTTTAGGTGATAGGTTAAGAGGTGATAGTATTGCAGAGGTAATACATGCCGATGACTTACACATGCTTGGTGCTTTATTATCTGAAGATGGAGGCGGAGTTGTTGAGAAGTGTCGGATGAGATTATTCACGCCACAGTGTTCATATAAGTGGGTGGAGGCTTGCTGTACAGCCAGTAGTGATGGACATAAATTGCTCATTCTAAGAGAGTGTTGGTTCCCTTATGGTAATGCAGAAGAATCTTCAATAGATAGTAGTGTATCTGTTAGAGAGGTGACACAGGCAAAGGTACGTTCTGATTTTCTGGCTAATATAAGTCATGAATTGCGAACGCCTTTGAATGCGATAGTTGGATTCTCTGATATAATAAGAAATCAGATGTTTGGTAATGTTAATAATAACCAATATGTTGAGTATGCTGATAAGGTGTATAGCAGTGGGCAACACATGATGCATTTGATAGATGAATTGCTGGATTTATCAGAGATAGAATCAGGAGCATTTATTAAATCAGGGGCAGAAGACATATCTATAAAAGATATGTTAGATACGTCATTCCGTTCTTATCGTGACTTTGCAGCAGAAAGAGGAGTTGACCTTAGTATTGATGCATCAGTGAATGATGATCTTGTTAAGAACAATCGTTATCTTGTCCGTAAATTAATGTTACATTGTATAAAAAATATGATACTCAGAGCATCACATGGAGATATTGTAAGGGTATCTTTGTTTATGCACAGCAGTAACAATATAATGGTGACATTTTCTCTGCCTGTACATGATAAAGTTAGTATTAGTAATAAAGTTACCTTGGGAGAGTCTATTTTGCGGGACGAAGACGTTATGCTTACTCCCAAAGAGGATATCAACTCTGGCATGCACATAGCGAAAACTCTAGCTGCATATGCTGGTGCAGAGATAATTACCACAGCAGGATCTCATGAGAAAGGCGCTGAAGTTGCAGTAGTTATGCAGAGGGTAGTATTAACTCCAAAGGGTGTGCCTCAGTGGTCACATGGACTGGATACCAATGAAAATACTAGCAGTGGGGAATTCGAGGGTATTCCAGATAGTACAGATGAACCAAGATACACCCACAAAGATATACAGCAATCATATCCAAGCTAAACACGATTAGGGGTAAAAGTACTATATCGAATTTCATACCTTAGGGTTGGATGATGTATGAATTTGTGACTGTTTATTATGGATCATTTCACTTACACCATGTTGAGTCTTGCTCCAGTAACTTGGATTTATGACCATGGATACAATAGCGATAAATGCCGATATCGTGCTAAGAAGCCAGTACACAGGCATTAGTAATAAAGCTGATGATAAATGTAACATATTGTTCCTGAATACAGTAATAATAGATATAACAAGGAATATTGGTATCCATATGAAAATAGCAATTGATAGATCGCTAATATTAGTTTCTTGAGTTATAGAGATATTGATTAAAATCCCCCATAAGGATATTTTTGCAACGTATGATATTATAGGAAGTAGAAAAGTTACCTGTAATAAAATAAAACCTGTTATTCCCATATCTCGGATGGATTCTTTTATTGTATGGGTATGAGTCCACCACGTCACTATATAGCCTTTCTGCCACCTTGAACGTTGCTTTATCCAGGCTATAGTTGAAATAGGAGCCTCTTCTAATGTAACTGATTCTATAAAGTTCCATTTTTTATTGTTGCGATAAAGACGTACCCCAAGATCAGCATCTTCTGTTACATTATAAGCGTCCCACAGTCCTATCTGCATAAGTATTTCACGCCTTATAAATACAGATGAACCACCAAGTGGTACAGGGAAGTTTAATTTTATCATTGCTGGCAATATGAAAGAGAACCAGGTAGCGTATTCGATAGTAAAACATTTAGATATCCAGCTCTCACTACTATTATACACTGCAAGTTTGGCATGTACCGCTGATATCTGGGGATTATCACGCATTGCCTGTGCAACTTTCATGAGTTGATATGGCTCTGGTTGATCCTCTGCATCATATATACCAATAATATCGCTATAAATGAAAGGCATTGCAATATTCATGGCCTTAGGTTTTGTTCGTGGCATAGAGTATGGTACTTTAATTATGAAAGTAGACGTTCCATTATAGTATGGCATTACAGATTCAAGAGTCCCAAGATCATCCTGTTCAATAATGAAATATATTTTCAGGGCTTCCTCTGGGTAATAAAGATTATTAATGTGTGACAGAATTTGAGGAGCTTTATTCGTTTCAGAGAACATGGGAAGTAGAATGGATATTGTAGGTATCTTATTATCTGTCTGCATAAGAAAGTTCTTTCATGTGTACACTCACATACCTGAGTATATTGTCTGATTGATTCTTATATTTATCAATATATATATTCTATAATCTGTACTACGGATTTTCCATCACATTGCTGATTCTAAGTAAGGACTTCTAGGTACTAGATTAAGTTTTATGTAACTATGATGTTATGAAAATATTTTTGTATATAGCTTGTAGGCGCATATACCATTCAACTTTATGCTATGTTATCATACCCCTATTATTGTTTTATGGTCTTGTTAGTGGTCGTGTTAAGGTATAGGTATGCTGGAAAAATCAGGAGTTTCGTTGAAAATTGTGACAGGAAGCTCTAATGTGCCTCTTGTCGATGAAATGGTTAGCTGGGCTCATGCTAATGGCAAAGATGAGGTGCTTAAATTAGATGCTTTGATTCAGCGTTTTGCAGATAGCGAAGTGTGGGTTGAATTAAAAGATAATGTGAGAGGGCAGGATGTATTTGTAGTTCAATCTACTTCTTGTCCTGCGAACGATAATCTGGTTGAGCTTCTTATAATTATTGATGCGCTCAGGCGCTCATCCGCACGTACAATAACCGCTGTGATTCCTTATTTTGGGTACGCAAGGCAGGATCGTAAGACTGCTGCACGTACTCCTGTTTCTGCTAAATTGGTAGCAAACCTTCTGAGTGTTTCAGGTGTGGACAGAATTATCACAATGGATCTACATGCTGGTCAGATACAGGCTTTCTTTGATATTCCTTGTGATAATTTATATGCAGCTCCTGTTCTTGGTATGGATATTCAGAAGCAGTTTTCACATATAGGAGGAGGCATCACAATAGTTTCCCCTGATGTAGGTGGAGTTGTAAGGGCAAGAGCTTTGGCCGATATGTTAGACGCAGGTTTAGCTATAGTAAATAAACGGCGTTCTCAGCCAGGTGTAATTGCTGATATGGAAATTATAGGTTCTGTGGATGGCCAGGTGTGCATTTTACTAGATGACATCTGTGATACTGCTGGCACTTTGGTAAAGGCATCGGATCTATTAAGGAAAAATGGAGCTACTTCGATACATGCATATGTGTCACATGGTGTTTTCTCAGGAGAAGCAGTGAGTCGTATTGCATCTTCGAATATAGAATCGGTAGTTGTGACGGATTCTATAAGATTGGATGATAGAATCATAAACATAGATAAGATAAGAAAAGTTTCAATAGCTCCCCTACTCACTCAGGCAATTATTAATGTAGGTAATAATGCCTCTATATCAAGTTTGTTTAAGGAGGAGCAGGTGCGGTCTTTGTATGCTGATTGTAATGCTTGAGAAGAACTACAGGTTGTAATTTTATAATGAGGTTTAGGGTATATTAAGTTTCTGATTTTTCTTAAGAGCAATATGTTGATTGCTCTTAGTAATTTATATGTATAAGATGACGTAGTATTTTATTGATATGTTTGGTTGTATTTTTTTTGTATGTTTGTTTGAATCTTATTAAATCTTATTAATATGTTTGGTTGTACTTTTTTTTAGATGTGTGGTGTGTATGAAAGAAGATATTCATCCTGATTATCATGATATCCAGGTTAAAACGACTGATGGTGAGATCGTTGTTATGCGGTCTACTTATGGAGAACCAGGTGCTATGCTGATTTTGCAGATTGATAACAAGAGTCATCCTTTGTGGACTGGCGCTAGTAGAAGTAGTATTGGTTCCAGAGGTAAAGGAGCTAAATTCAAAAAGAAGTTTAAAGGTTTTGTATTTTAAGCTTGGAGCATTGTATGCGCTCACCTCTTACTGCTGGTAGGTCGTTGAACTTGGACATTTCAACTTCTCTAAGTAAAGTTGCTCGTATGAAGGGTGACTTGAAAGGAGGGGGGCATGTTATAGTGTTTGGTAACGAAAAAGGGGGATCCGGTAAGTCAACTACTGCTATGCATGTATTTGTAGCTCTTGCGAGGGAGAGGTTCAGAGTAGGTGCAATGGATCTGGATGTAAGGCAAAAGAGTTTCTTCAGGTATACTGAGAATAGATCTGCCTTTGCACGTAGTAGAGGTATAAATCTTATACTACCAGATACTAGGGAAGTGTTATATAGTAAGCATTCTAACCGTGAGCGTGCACAATGTGAGGAACTTAATCATTTCTTGAGCGCTCTTGGGCAACTTATGGCAGTATGTGATGTTGTGATTATCGATTGTCCAGGGGCAGATACCTATCTTTCTAGGTTAGCTCATGCTGCTGCTGATACGCTGATTACACCTATGAATGATAGTTTCATAGACTTTGACCTGTTGGCGCGTGTTGATCCTGTATCTCTGGATATTGTTGGACCCTCTGTATATTCTGAGATGGTATGGGAGAGTAGGAAGCATCGAGCCTTATCTGGTCTAATGCCATTGGATTGGGTTGTAATGCAAAACAGGGTGTCTCCTCCAGATGTAGAGAGCAAACGTCGTGTTAGTAATATGTTACAGAAATTGGCTAAGAGATTAGGTTTCAGAGTTGCATCTGGGTTTTGTGAGCGTACTATTTTTAGGGAGCTATTTCTTAATGGGTTAACTCTTCTGGATATTCGTAATCCTGCCTCAGGAGTGGAAGTTAATATGTCTCATATTGCAGCACGTCAAGAGGTACGCGATCTCATGTCAAGCCTTAACATTCCAGAGAAAATATCTAAAGCAGCTAGAACTTCATCTTCCGTAGGAAGGGAAGTTGAGTTAAAAAATAATAATAGAATACGTTTAGCCCGTCGTTCATGAGAGATAACCATATTGATAATATGAGATAATCTTACTTTTCTTTGTATTCTAATATCAAGTACTTATGATTAAATTACACAGATATGTGTAACACAAACATCACTTTGTATATTTTCATAATGTTTTAATACTGTTCTATATCTTTAATATTTTGTGAGTTAAGCTATGGACTTGATAATTATCTTAGAAGTCAAAACTTTATTTAGATCAATATTCCTTTTATTATAATTTGGTAATTGTTTCTTCATTCGTTAAGTTCGTTGTAAAGAGAGAGGATTAGCCTTGTCCAGATGAACCTTGTAGCAACTTATTAAAGTGTCACGACTTAATCTCTTTGATTGTATGCCATCACCTTCTTAATATTTTTTTCAGAGATTCTTTCGGAACCAATAATGTTACTAGTACAATTATAGAATGACGTAATATTGATTTGATTTTGTTTCTTAATTTCAAACCACGGTTATGGGTATTCCAACCACAATTAATTAAGCTTGGCACAATGAATAACTTAAATCCTTTTTCACGTAGAATGCTATGAAAACTAACATGTTCGCAAAACTCTTCTTTTTTTGCGTTTAATCCAACATATTTAGATTCCAGAAGAATACTTTTCTTGTATATTCCTAAGCCACCAAAAGCTGAATCTACTTCAATGGGCTTCATATTACTTTTTATTTTAATCATGCGTGAGTATACAGAAGCATTGCGTGCTTCAAATTTACTTTTACCGTTATCTAATAGAAATTTGTAATTTTCCCAGCAATCATTTGGTGACCATATCTTATGTCGCAATGCCCAAATATCATAATAAGCTTCAGATTGATTTGCGAAACACGCATCCCAATCTTCATCTAAATGCCAACATGACGAGACCGCTTCTGCCGTTAATCCTGAATTAACTCCATCTAAATCAGCCACAACGACATAATCAATGTCATTGTATTTTGAGTTAGTTTTTAATTCTTCTAGGTAACGATTTCTACATTCAGCAATTCGATCCGTTCGCTTTGGATATTTTGTTTGAAGATTTCCTAGTGATATAAACTCGAAAGAGGCATCAATACACAATTTATTCAGAGTATTTACTGTTCCATCATTACTATCCGACTCAATAACAAACCAACGTATAGATGCAGCTTCAACAAAGGCAGAGTTTATTTTTTGTACTTCACTTTCAAGAGACTTTGCACAATTCCTAGTCAACCCAACAATTAGAATATTTGAAGTTGATAGTTCTTTTCTTCTTGCTTCATTAATTTTTATCATTTCAGCTTTCAATTTATCTTAAGACTTTTGGATCATATAATATTTTCATAAGATAAGAGCCAGTTTCATATCACAGATTAGTTATAGGATGCAAGCACGTTTGTACAGTACTTTGTATAACTGTCATAAACAAGACTAGGTAAACCATTGGGTTACCTAGTCTTGTTTAAATAGTATATAAGAATTAAATTCAATACAAAATTACATACTGTACTAGAAAAGTTACTCCCACTCAATAGTAGCAGGAGGCTTCGAAGTAACGTCATATACAACGCGATTGACACCCTTTACATTATTGACAATCTGAATGGATATTTTTGCTAGAAAATCCATATCAAAATGGAAAAAATCAGCCGTCATACCATCAGAAGAAGTAATTGCCCGTAGGGCGCAAACATTCTCATAGGTTCTTCCATCTCCCATTACACCTACAGTGCATACAGGCAGTAATACAGCAAATGCCTGCCATATTCTGTTATATAAACCCTCATCACAAATTGCCTGAATGAACAAGGCATCTACTTCCTGTAAAGTATTCACTTTCTCGGGAGTCACTTCACCCATGATTCTAATTGCAAGTCCAGGACCTGGAAATGGATGTCTATCTGTGAATCGGCTATCAATTTCCAATTCTCTGGCAAGTGCTCGCACTTCATCCTTAAATAGCTCTCTAAGAGGTTCTACAAGTTGCAATTTCATATTTTCTGGTAACCCACCAACATTATGATGACTTTTGATTGTTTCTGAAGGACCTCCTCTTACACTGAACGACTCTACCACATCAGGGTATAAAGTCCCTTGAGCAAGAAACTTTACTTCACTGCCAATATTATTAGCTTGTGTATCAAAAATTTCTACAAATAGGTTTCCAATTATCTTCCGCTTCTTTTCTGGATCGGTTACTCCTTGTAAAGCTTTAAAAAATTGGTCAGCTGCATTGATATGAATAAGCGGTATGTTGTACTGATCTTTAAAGAGAGATACAACCTGTTCAGATTCCTTCTTCCGTAGTAAGCCAGTATCTACAAAAATGCAAGTTAACTGTGATCCAATAGCTTTATGAACCATGATAGCGGTAACAGCACTATCCACTCCACCAGAAAGACCACACACCACATGATCTGAACCAACCTGATGTTTAATACGTTCCACAGATTCCGATAAATAAGACTTCATAGTCCACTCAGGGGATATTCCTGCTATTTTCAGAACAAAGTTTTCAAGTATTTTGCTCCCATTGTCGGTATGAGCAACTTCAGGATGGAACTGAATGCCATAAATCAATTTGTCGTTATCTTCAAAAACTGCATACGGTGCTCCATCTGAGCTAGCAACAACTTTAAAGGTATCAGGGATTTCAGTTACTTTATCTCCATGAGACATCCATGCATTAAATGTATTATCATATGTTAGAGAAATACCTTCCAGTATCTGTGAGTCGGATAGGACTGTAATGACAGTTCTTCCAAATTCACGTTGTTCAGATTTCTGAACTTTTCCGGATGACTGAACAGCTACCAGATGCTGTCCATAACATATTCCCAATATAGGAATGCCAGATGAGAAAATTTCGTTGGGTAGGGTACTATGCTCATTATAGGTTGTTGTCGTTGGTGATCCTGAAAGTATTATTGCTCCCACGTTATCTAGATGATCCTTTGTGAGGTTACTAAAAGGTATAATTGTTGAGAAAACATGCATTTCACGAATACGTCGCGCTATGAGTTGGGTAAATTGACTACCAAAGTCAATAATCATAACAGTGTTGCCTTTTAATGATTTGTTATGCATAGTTCAAATTCTCTCCATTATACTATTACGATCATATCCCTGTATAATCTTATACTAAGTTATAAGATATTGGTATATAATCCACACATATATATGTTACATATTGTAAAAATGGGAGTATGGATCTATAGTTCATAATTTCCCATTCCCACCTATATAATAGTATTGTATTCCATATTTGTTGTTCATTTTGTTCAAATAAATATTTCTTAGATCAAGAATTGCAAGTGTATTCATGTGTGTTGATATCGTGTTAAGTTCAGCATCTTTATAAGCTTGCTCATCTGTCATAATGATTAGCAAATCTGCTTGTAATATAGCTTGGTACATGTTGCTTATAAAACTCACATCTGGATAGGTAGTAATATTTAGTATATCTGGATGTGCAGATGTAATATGAGGGTCATGTAAAGTAATTGTTACATTGTGATCTGTAAGCCATGGTATTATGGAGAGTATAGGTGAGTGCGAAGTTGTACCTGCCTCTTTTTTGAATGATAATCCCCATAATGCAATTTTCTTATTCTGTAGGTTATTATTGCAACATGATAGTATTTGGTCAGGTATCCAGTTAGATACTCTATTGGTATTTGATTGATTTGTGGCCTTTATCACTGGAACCAGAAGGTTATGTTTCGATGTTTCATATATGAGAGCCCGTACATCTTTTGGCAAACAACTGCCTGCATAACCAAAGCTAGGATCTAGATATTGATCACCTATACGAGGATCACTTTTTAGACATGAAAGAATATCAGCAATATTCAGATTCATAGAATCACATATGTCAGCAATTTCATTTATAAGGGATATTCTTGTCGCTAGACATGTGTTTGCAGCAAGTTTTGAGAATTCAGCTGTTTCAAAATCTGTTATTATAATTTTACATCCGTTTGATATAGGTGTTTTATATATTTCAGCTATTGATTGAGGCATAGGGGAAGCCTTATTTGATAGTCCAATAACAATACGGTTGGAGTGCATAAGATCTGCAAGTCCTTTTCCTTGTCGTAAAAATTCTGGATTAGCAATAACTTGGCAGGTAAATTCTGAATGAAGAATACATTCATTAATACGGTTGGAGATTTTTCTTGCTGTACCAACTGGAACTGTAGATTTAATCACAAGTAATCTGGGGATGCTATTATTAGATATAATATGTTCGACTGCATCAAAAATGTTATCATCTATAATATTATTGTTATCATGATTTATAGGTGTATCAACTGTAATAAAAATTATGTCATAGATATCATCATGCCGTATTGACGTTGAATAACTAATATTATTATTTTCTCTGATGGATGAGTTTTCATGTAAGGATATGCTAGTTGTAAAATTCCTGATTTTTTCAGTATTTTTGTCAACACACGTTATAGCATGCCCATCAGCAGCAAGGAACACAGCAAGATCATTCCCAACGAATCCAGCACCAATTATGCCAATATGCATAAAATCGAACACCTTTATTTCAGCACATAATTTATAGTGATTTTTTCCACCACGCAGATGGACATGATGTAATATTTGCACATTTCTCAAGTATAGCAGCACAATTCAGGAGTTCCTGCTCTTTCCATGGTTGTCCTATAAGTTGTAACCCAAGAGGGAGAGAATTACTCGACATACCAGATGGTACAGATATAGCGGGTAGACCAGCAAGATTTGTGGAAACGGTAAATACATCGTTTCTGTAGTTCTTTATAGCATCCTGGTTTAGTAACTTCTTTAAAGGCAAAGCTTCATGCAAAGCTGTAGGCACTAACATTGCATCCACTCCGCTATCAAAAACTGATTTAAAGTCTGCCTGTATTAATTTCCTTATTTTTTGAGCACGCATGTAATATGCATCGTAGAAACCAGAAGATAGAACATAGGTTCCAATCAGAATACGACGTTTTACTTCTTGTCCGAATCCAGCAGAGCGAGAGCGAGCATACCACTCATGAATAGACTCTCCCTTTTTATGAGGGGCTCTGTATCCATAGCGCACACCATCATAACGTGCAAGATTAGAAGATGCCTCTGCCATAGCAATAACATAATACACTGGTAGGCTATAACGAAAGTTGGCAAGAGAAACATGAGATATTTTAGCTCCTGCATCTTTTAACCATTCTATAGCCTGCAACCAAAGATTACGTACTTCATCGTCCATATCTTCATCCATACATTCCATCGGAATTCCAATGGTTTTATTCTGTATCCCATTGTGTAACGTAGATTCGTAATCAGGTACAGCAATATCCGCAGATGTAGAATCGAGTGGATCATGACCTGATATAGCACGCAACATAATAGATGCGTCATGCACATCTCTTGCTAATACACCCGCTTGGTCAAGTGATGATGCAAATGCTATCATTCCATAACGTGAACACCTTCCATATGTAGGCTTTATCCCTACAATGCCAGTAAAAGCAGCAGGCGTACGTATGGAACCTCCAGTATCAGAGCCTGTAGCCGCAACACAGAGGCGTGCTGATACTGCAGCAGATGATCCACCAGACGATCCACCAGGATTAAGCGGTTCGTCATTGTAGGTATCGCTGCGCCATGGAGAAATTACATTGCCATTACAGGATGTTGTATTGGAAGCTCCCATGGCAAATTCATCCATATTAAGCTTGCCAAGCATTACAGCCCCTTGGTCCCACAACTTATTTGTTACAGTAGATTCATAAGGAGCTACAAAACCATCAAGCATTTTAGAGCAAGCCTGGGTGGCTATTCCCTTTGTGCAGAATAAATCTTTTATTCCCAAAGGTATCCCACACATATCAGGAGCATTACTATTCTTACATGCAAATATCCTGTCGGCCTCTGCCGCCATATGAAGAGCCTTATCTTCTGTAACAATAGTAAAGGCATTCAATACATGTGCATCTCTAATAGCATCAATATACGCCTGTGTAAGTTCAACAGATGAGAAATCACCCTTTCGTAACCCATCTCTGCATTCAGCTAAAGTAAAACTAGTAAGTTGAGACATTAGACCTCTGGCAAGTTAAATTAACGATCCCAAGGGACAGAAAAGAACCCTTCCACGTGATCAGGAGAATTCGAAAGTATTACATCCCTGTTATTTGTATAATCTGGGATATCATCGCGCATAACAACGGAAGTTCCTCCAAGTGGGAAATGGTTAACATCTGATATATCATCAGGTATATTTACCTCGGATAACTGGTTCATCCACTCCAGAACATCGGTAATCCCACTGTACAGACCAGTAGAGGTTAATTCCTCAATATCCAAGCATGCAAGACGTGCAATAACCTGCAGCCTCTCACGGGATGGTGTTGACAAATCATCTTCTTTATTACTTGTCATATTAGCCTCACAGAGTGCAGGGTACGTCCATAACACACCACCTAGATGGCAATACAGCCTTCATTATATGTTGAAAGTGAGTATAAATAAGATGAGAGAATAATCAATCCATATCATGTATCATATGAAGATATTTTTGTATTGCAATTGAGATGCTTGTTTTGGCGTTTTTCGTTGAAAAATTTGTGAAGTATTGCAGAGCATGTTTCTTCGTGAATGTTACTATATACGTCGGGAATATGATGAAGAGAGCTGTTAGAGTATGCTCTTGCCCCGTGATGAACTGACCCGTTTATACGATCATGCGCGCCGTAGTACAGCCGGCGTATTCTTGCAAGTGAAATAGCCGCTGCACACATGCAACATGGTTCAAGAGTGGTATATAAATCAAAATTATCCAACCGTGAAGAGTTCATATATTTACAAGCTGCACGTATTGCAAGTATCTCTGCGTGAGCTGTAGGATCTTTAAGGGTTATCATCCTGTTCCCAGCTATAGATATGATTTTTCCTTTTTTAGGGTCAACCATTACAGCCCCCACTGGGACTTCATCCAGCATAAAAGAGAAGCGAGCCTCCTTAATAGCTTCGAGCATGTAGTCAGGAGTATTCAATATTTTGAAAGTTGTACTGTGCATAACTGCCATAATACAGTATATTAATATACAGGGTAAGCATAAGTCACACTATCATGAAAGCGTTAGCAATGTCTATGGATAGATGCATAGAGGTGTTTGTATGAATAAAAGGCGGTATATAAATAAGGATGATTTGCATACTGGTAAAGTGAGGAAAATTAATACATCAGAAGATAAATTCTATTTTGGATCTTCATCTGGATATGTTGAGGATGCTGGAGAGAGGGTATCAAAAATTTTATCTCGTTATGGTATAGCATCTCGTAGACAGGCAGAGCTTCTGATCGACAAAGGTAGCGTATATATTGATGGGATAAAAATAGATGCTCTAGGTACCAAGGTATTTCCAGGGCAGAGGATTTGTGTTGATGGGAATGAGTTGTCTTATAGATCAGATCCTACACGCTTGGTATTGCTTCGTAAAAAGAGAGGGGTAATTACTTCTAGGAATGACCCACAGCAACGGGATACTATATATACGCATCTACCAGATGACATGCAGATGCTAATGCCGATAGGGCGTCTTGATTTTAATTCTGAGGGTTTGTTATTAATGACTAATGATGGCCATCTTAAGAGATTCATGGAGTTGCCAATTAACAATATTTCACGTAAATACGAAGTAAGGGTTATGCGAAGAAACAGATTTCCCAAGAACGAGAAACCTTCGTATATTATGAAAAACAGAGCCACTTCCCCGTATTTGTGTGAGGAAGATGTTGTTGCAATAATGGCTGGAATTCGTGTGGGGCAAGATATATACAGACCAGTTCATTGTGAATTATTACAAGATGATTTACAGCAAAACTGTTCCAGAATGTGTATCACTCTAAAGGAAGGCAAGAATAGAGAAATTAGAAAAATACTTGCATATCTTGGTTTTTATGTTACACGGCTTGTTAGAGTATCCTATGGGAAGTTTTCGCTTAACGAGATTACCGGGAAGGAAGCTACAGAAGTATCGCCAGGCAGGCTTTCACGATATTTTGGGTATGTATAATTGAGGAAAATGACCTTGTATTGTATATAAAATGATTGGCTGTTAATTAGTTATTTAGGTATTTTACCTTGATTTATGATTGTTAGGAGTTTTATATATATGAGTATACTAATGTATATTTGTTGATGGGAGTATCTGGCGTGACGAAGGTAGGTGACGTAAGATAGGTTTGGGATGGTGACGCAAGCTAGGGATGAGTAATTGTCAGAAATTCAGGCTCACAACGTTGTTAGTCCTTCGTTGTTATTTGATTTGGATATGTTGAGGACAGCATATACACGTTTTAGTCAATGTTTTCATTATGCAGATGTATATTATGCGGTAAAGGCTAATCCCCATACTTATGTGTTGCAAGAGCTTGCTGCAATGGGGGCTTGTTTTGATGTTGCATCGGTTGGAGAAATAAAGAAATGCTGTGAGCTCGGAATTTCTCCGTCAAGGCTGTCTTTTGGTCATACAGTGAAGAAAGCTTATGATATTGCTTTTGCTTGGCAACAGGGGATTCGTATTTTTGCTTATGATTGCATTGAAGAACTAGAGAAGATAGCAAAGTATGCTCCTGGTTCTAAAGTTATATGTCGTTTAGCAACAACATGTAGCAATGCGGCGTGGCCTTTAGATCATAAATTTGGTTGTTCAATAGAGAAGGCAGATAAGCTGATAGCATGTGTGTTAGGTATGGGATTAGTTCCGTATGGTATATCATTTCATGTAGGAAGCCAGGCAAATACTCCGTATGCGTGGGAAAAAATGATTGATAGCGCATCTTTCTTATGGAAAAGGTGTACATCTCTTGGGATTCATCTTGAATGTCTGAACATTGGAGGAGGGTTTCCTGTTGGGTACTCGGGAGAGGAAGTTGATCTTTCTACATACTCATCATATATATACGATAAATTGAAGAGGTGTTTCCCGCAACGTAATTTTCCAGCGATTATGGCGGAGCCAGGTAGGGCTTTGGTAGCTGATGCTGGGGTTATTGATACAGAAGTAATATTGGTGACAAGAGACAGTACTAATCCAGATATGAAGTGGGTTTATATTGATGCTGGGATCTTTAACGGATTGATGGAAAGCCTGGGTGAGGCTATTAGATTTCGTATTATTCCACCAGAGAATCGTACGGGTGAAAAGAAGGCATGTATACTGGCTGGTCCTAGCTGCGATAGCATTGATGTTATGTACAGAAAGAATCCATGTATGCTACCAGATGATGTGCAATCTGGTGATGTGCTACGTATTTTGTCCTGTGGTGCGTATTGTGCAACATATGCATCTGTTGATTTTAATGGCTTCAGGAGTATACAAACTGAATTTATAGATACAGGTAAGCTATAGTATATCATGAAGCGCCTTAAGGATGGTCATTGCTATTTTTCAGCACTATTTCTCAATATATGTTAAGGAAAACATTTTTAGCTATCGTGTAGAATATAAGGAAATATTATTTGGTGTTATTATGGCATATTGTACCAATATTATATATTGGCTGGGGCGTATTCTTTCCTAAGGGATAGAGTCTAAGAGCTATACTATACCTTATAATAAATACTTGGTAATGAAGCAAAAATCTGTAAGGTGTGTTCTGGTGTGAGAGATTGCTATAAATGAGATTAAAATATAGCAAGAAATCTTTTCATCAGATGTTTCAGTTGCAACGAGAAGTTCGCTGAATATACTATGTCTTAGAAAACGGGAATTTATGATCTCATGCATTATATGGCACCAAATTACTTTTATGTTTGTATTTATAACATTTGCTATACATTAGTGAGGTGAGCTATGGGTTTGTCAGATATTTTAAGGAGTAAATATAACGTAGATCTACCACGGGAAATTGCACAGTTGGAAATAGGTGAACTCCAGCAAATTTTACATAATATTGATGTGTGTATGAATGATGCCAGTAGATCATATTATGAAGAGTACAACCCATTTTTATCTGATGCAGAATTTGATGAGCTGAGTAATACCCGTAATAGTATTATCAACTTGTTGCCTAGTAATACTGTAACCAGTAGCATGGGAGTAGGGCATCCTGTGGATGCTGATGTAAAAACGGTATTACATAAATATCCTATGTTATCCCTTGATGATTTCGTTGATCCATCTAAACTTCAGAGTATACTTCGCAAGATGGAAAATACATTACGCAGGTTCCAGGTGAGTGAAAATGATCGTAATGCATCTGAAGGCAATAACGGTAGTAGTCAGGAAGAAGGTGTTTTGCTATTTGATATGATGGCGGAACTAAAAATAGATGGGGTATCTTTATCTCTTAGTTACGAGAAAGGGGTATTGGTAAGGGCGGCTACTCGTGGTAATGGATATGAAGGTAGGGATGTTACTGTAAATGCTATGACAATAGCTGATGTTCCTCATCATCTTGATAATAATTCCCTGCATAATATTCCTGATAAAATGGAAATAAGGGGGGAGGTATATATGACAATTGATAACTTCAGACGTGCTTCCATAGATGATGCTGGAGAGCAGCGTTTTGTGACAGCAAGAAATCTGGTGGCAGGATCTTTGCAACATCTAGATTCTAAGGAGGTACGTAAGAGACACCTACAATTTTATGCGTATGATATGTATGTATATGATTGTGCAGGCTCTGATGAAGGAGTAGCTAAAACATATAATGATTTGTTGGGGATTTTATCTGGATGGGGGCTTCCTGTCAGCAGTGAAAGAAGATTGTGTAGCTCTCGTAAGGAAATGCTGGACTTTTATAATGAAATACAACAAAAACGGTCTGAATTAGCTTATGAAATAGATGGAGTAGTGTATAAGGTTGATAATTTAAGGTATCGATGGGAAATGGGTAGTAACTCACGTGTACCATTGTGGGCGGTAGCACATAAATTCCCAGCATCAAGAGGAGAGACTGTATTACGTGATATTGTATTATCCATTGGGAGGACGGGAGCAGTGACTCCAGTGGGGGAGTTTGATCCGATTATAATTGCTGGTGTGACAATTAGCAGAGCCAGTCTTCATTCAGAGAAATATATTAAGGAAAAAGATATAAGGGTTGGTGATAATATTATAGTAGAACGTGCTGGAGATGTTATCCCGTATATAGCATGTACTGTTTCATCGCGCTCAGAGAAAGAGAGAGAGACCCCATCCTTTGTTTTTCCGGATAGATGTCCTTCATGCGAGTCTAGGTTATGCCGTAGTGAAGACGAGGTGGTTTTACGTTGTGTTGCAGGGTGGCAGTGTGGAGCCCAGTCAATAAAGAGGCTGCAACACTTTTGTGGTAAAGATGCTATGGATATAGCAGGGCTTGGGGATAAAAAGATAGAATGGCTGTATGAGGAAGGTTTCGTACGTGAGCCAGCTGACATTTTTACACTGGAATATCGTTATAAAGCAGGGTTAGTGGAAGATATATCAACATCACAAGGGTGGGGAAAACTATCTCTTGAAAAATTATTTGCTATGATACGTGCTCGTCGTACAGTTCCACTGGAAAGGTTTATTATATCTCTTGGTATTCGTCATGTTGGAAAGGAGGCCGCCATATTACTGGCTAAGTCGTATATAACCTGGGAGAATATGCATACAAGTTTTATAGAGTTGTGTAATTTATCATGTGATAGGTCGCTGGGCATTGCAGGGATATCATCTATAACTGAACTCTCAATTAAGGAATATTTTCTTAATAGTAGCCAGAGCTGTATTATGGACAAATTAATTCCTGAGATAGATATTATTGCATATAAAGGGCGAGAAGAAGATGTTGCTTTCTCTGGTCAGAAAGTATTATTCACAGGATCTCTTAAAAGTATGAGTCGTAGGGAAGCAGGTCAATATGCATCAAAATTAGGCTTCCAGGCAATGAAGTCGCTTACATCTCAGGTAGATTTAGTAGTATCAGGTGATAAGTGTGCTGCTCACAAAGTGAACAAGGCGCATGAAATTGGAATTCAGGTATTAAATGAACAACAGTGGATAGCTCTCATAAGCAAGTATTTCCCTGACGTAAGTCAGGTATGATCTAAAGGTATTATTCTGTATTGTAGGTGGATGTTTATATAATTATGTCATATACATCAAAGATTTTAGTTGTTGCTTGTATAGCTCTGACTTGTGTTGGTGCAATGACATTAAATTATTATATTAATACTGAGAATAAATCTGAGTATAATGAAGTGGTGGAATTGTTACAGGAATTGTTTCCTGAGGCGTATAAAGAGCATATGCGTTATGGATATCGTGTGCATTATTCTGGCAGCATATATGTTGATTCTGTGAGCATGTGGGTTCCTGCACGCTTCTTTACAGATGATTTCCCTGTTGAAAACAGCTATTTGTTTTCTTCATTGTTTGGAATTAATAATAATGCAGATAACAATGCTATATTGTCACGTCTTGTTATAAATAATAGAATTAATAGTCTTATTGATATATTAGTTCCATCAGGAACAACACACTGTCATGAAATACATGTTATGCCAGTTAGAGAGGTAAGAAATTTATACTGGGCAGATTCATTAGTGAGAGAAGTACGTGTTGCTTTAAATGTTGGATGCTAATATAAAATATATAACATACAAGGTTGCGTATTTATTGTTATGAATCTGCTTCTTTATGGCATTGTTTTTTGGATTATATGTGGAATATTATATATGTATGAACTTCTGATTGTATACTGGAAAGATATCCCAGCTCAGGTAATTGTGCGTAAGGGCAGGCGCTCTGTGGCTTCTAGAAAGTTGCCTGAGCGTTTTGAACAGGCAATTGATCGTTGTGCAATGAAGGTAGGAGCCGAGGGCTCTGATGCGTATTTAAGTGAGTGGCGTAAGGTTGTTATACGGCAATTAACAGATGAAGAAGATCCTGAGGTTGTAGCTGAGAATGAGAGCGAACGACTTGATAAAGAGTTTACTCAGGATAAAATTATTGAAATAATTTCTAATTGTGATGGTGAGTAATGTTGCTATTAGAGGGATTCTATATAAGTTGATTAGTTTTTCTCGGAAAGCAATGTGTACATGCTATTGCTTTCCTGTGTTAATGGTGGTATAGCCTCCTATGTCGTGCGTAAGTAATATAGCTTTAGGAGGTAAGTATGTTTGGGTGGTTGTGTAATAAGTTCCCATCTCTTTTTAAGAGGCATGCTTCTTTTGATTCTTGTAGTAAGTCTAATAACAGAATCAATAGTCATGACATTCGAGAAATGATACAGCGGTTTTTGCAGGATGCCTCAATTGAGGTAATGCCACGTACATTGCAAAAAGTGCATCAGGATTTTCCTGACATGTTCCCAAAAGGCATGATGGTATATGTTGCTCATATAGAAGGAACCCCTATACAGGATATGCAGGAAGCTGTTTCTTATCTTGTAAAGGCTGGTTTTCAAGCGATTCCGCATATTCCAGCCCGCTCGGTTAGAGATATGGGGGTATTTGAAGAATGGGTAAGAATGTACCATGACTGTGGTGTTTCTAGGGCATTGTTACTTGCTGGAGGGAATTCACAACCTGTAGGTCAATTTGCTTCTTCTTTGCCACTTTTGGAGAGTGGGATGCTAGAGAAGTACGATTATACGCATGTATATGTTGCAGGGCATCCAGAGGGAAATAAGGATATTGATCCAGATGGATCCAATAACAATGCTAAGGAGTTTTTACGTAAGAAATTTGCTTATGCGGAGCAAAGTCCTTTGCATATGGAGATCACAACCCAGTTTTGTTTTGATGGGGAAGGTGCTTACAATTGGTTGAGTGAGTTAAGAAGAGATGGCATTACTTTACCAGTACATTTTGGAGTTGCAGGGCCAACCAAGTTAAGTTCGCTTATGAAATATGCAATTATGTGTGGAGTTGGTCCTTCAATGAAGGTATTGCAGAAAAGATCTCTTGATGTTGCAAATCTTATGTTGAGTTTTGAACCAGATGAATTTCTGTATGATCTTTTTGCGTATTATATAGATGATGAAGAGAAAGCAAATATGGGAAGTATACATATTTTCCCACTTGGAGGTATTAAGCAGAGTGCTATATGGATTGCACGTATGCTTGGAGATGAAGAGAGAGTGCGTAGGTTGAATGTTTAGTTAGTTATAAATTATAGGTAAAATATGATACAAACAGTTTTAGAGTCAAAGACACGTTCTGTAGTTATTGGTTTTGATAGACCATTCTGTGTAATAGGAGAGAGAATCAATCCTACAGGCAGACAGCAGCTTGCTGATGAAATAAGCAATGGGATATATAGCATGGTTGAACAGGATGCTTTGTCTCAGGTTGCAGCTGGAGCAGATGTTCTTGATATTAATGCTGGAGTGACCTCTGTCAATCCGAATGAGACGGAACCAGGGCTTCTTGTTAATGTTGTAAAATTTGTTCAGTCAATAGTAGATGTACCTATATGTTTAGATTCTTCTGTATCGATGGCTTTAGAGGCAGCGCTGGAGGTATGTGAAGGAAGACCTCTGGTAAATTCTGTTACTGGTGAAGAAGAAAAAATGGAAAAGATTCTTCCGCTGGTAAAAAAATATAATGTGCCTGTTGTTGCAATATCAAACGATGAGACTGGGATATCTGAGGATCCAGAAGTTAGATTTGCAGTAGCAAAAAGAATAGTGGAAAGAGCTTCTGATTATGGTATTCCACGACATGATATAATTGTAGATCCATTGGTTATGCCTTTGGGTGCCATGTCTACTGCTGCACAACAAGTATTCGTATTGTGTCGAAAGCTTAGAGAAGAATTGCAGGTTAACACGACTTGTGGAGCTTCCAATATTTCATTTGGTCTACCAAACAGACATGGTATAAATGCAGCGTTTCTGGCTGTCAGTTCATCTATGGGAATGACATCTGCAATCATGAATCCTTGTAGGGCTCAGGAAATGGAAGCTATTCGTGCTACAGACGCATTGCTTGGAAAAGATAAGAACTGCATGTCTTGGATTTCAAAGCATAGGCAACCATCCCCTGCAGGAGGAGAGGGTGGTGAAGGTGCAAGACGTGGTAGAGGAGGACGTGCATCTCGTAGATCTTAAAGATTTCTTTATGGGTATATACTATTTCATACACATAGTGTTTTGATGTCCTATATGACAGGGGTATGAAATGAGCAATGAGAGTAGCGAGTTATGTGATGTTATTTTTCTCCCTTCTGGTAGGAGAGGAAAATTCAAAAAAGGAACTCCTGTATTACAGGTTGCTCGAGAGCTTGGGGTTGATCTTGATAGTGTATGTGGTGGGCGTGGCATTTGTACTAAATGTATGATCAGTCCCACTTATGGTGTATATTCAAAATTTGGAATATCTTCATCTGAGAGTTCTATCTCGCCAATAAATGCAGTAGAGAAGGCTGCGAGTGACAGGAAGCACCTGTCTTTACCCAAAGGTGCAAGGCTTGGCTGTCAAGCTAAGGTAGAGGGTGATCTTGTTATAGATGTACCTCTTGATAGCCAAGTTCATAAGCAGATCGTTAGGAAGCGTGCAGAGGTCAGAAATATTATTGTTGACCCTTCTACTAGGTTGTATTTTGTAGAAGTAGAGCCTCCTGATATAGATAATCCTGAAGGTGATCTGGAAAGGTTGAAAGAGGCTTTATACAGGCAGTGGAAATTGGCTGGGATAATAGGAGATCTACGAACCTTACAGATGTTACAGAAGGCTTTACGAGATGGGAAGTGGAAAGTAACCGTTGCTATTTATTTTGGACAAGGGCGTTCAAATGGGCGTATTGTGAATGTATGGCCTGGTTTCTATTCTGGGTCTGTATACGGTATTGCATTTGATATTGGGTCAACTACAGTTGCTGCACATTGCTGTGATCTTAGAACTGGAGAGGTATTATCATCTGCAGGGCTTATGAACCCACAAATTCGCTATGGCGAAGATTTAATGTCAAGAGTATCTTATTCCCAGATGAATCCAGGCGGTTTCACTGTAATGACATCTGCTGTTAGAGAAGCAATGAATGCTTTAATAGGGCAAGTAACAGCGGAAGCGATGTTAGACCGTCATGAAATTCTAGAAGCAGTGGTTGTTGCTAATCCTATAATGCACCATTTATTTCTTGGGATTGATCCTGTTGAGTTGGGTGTTGCGCCTTTTGCTTTAGCAAGTTCTCATAGCATGACTTTATGGGGTAAGGAGGTGGAATTGGATATGCACCCTGATAGCAGGGTATATATTCTGCCATGTATTGCTGGTCATGTTGGGGCTGATTGTGCAGCTGTTGTTTTATCAGAACAGGTAGCGCACGGTGATACTACGAGCCTTGTGATAGATGTTGGTACAAATGCCGAGATTGTGTTGGGGAATAAGCATAAAATATTTGCATGCTCTTCTCCTACGGGGCCGGCTTTTGAAGGAGCGCAGATATCATGTGGGCAGAGGGCAGCGAATGGTGTTATAGAATCTGTTAGAATTGACCCAGAGACAAAGCTGCCATACTTTAAGGTCATTGGTTCTGAGGCATGGTCTAATGAGGAAGCTTTTCTGGATTATACAGGAGGTATATCTGGTATATGTGGATCTGGTATTATAGAAGTAATAGCAGAAATGAGAATGGCAGGGATTCTTACCGAGGATGGTGAGATTATTCGTCCTGATGGTGTTGAAGATAGTTATAATTATGTTATTGAGGATAATAGAACGTTTTCTTTTGTTCTGCATTATGAGGATGAGGTACCTAAGGTATTTGTGTCCCAGAATGATATACGTGCAATCCAGCTTGGTAAGGCTGCTCTGTATGCTGGAATAAAACTGCTTATGGAGAAAGCTGGAGTTGAGAGCGTTGATCGTGTTACTTTAGCTGGTGCATTTGGGGCAAAGATTTCTCCAAGGCATGCTATGACACTTGGGATGATACCTGATTGTGATCTGAATAAAGTAAGTTCTGTTGGGAATGCTGCTGGTACTGGAGCCAGAATCGCACTGCTTAATGCTTCCTCCCGTAGGGATATTGAACTTACAGTGGAGAAAATAGAGAAGATTGAGACTGCGACGGCTCCTGATTTCCAAAGGCATTTTGTTGAGGCTATGGCAATTCCTCATAAAGTGGATAAATATTCTGTTCTGGAGAGTGTTATAGGTAAGATACCTGACGTTCAAGTTAAAGATAGACGTAAACGTCGAAGAAGGTAGACTGATTATTCAGTTTAAGTATGGAATAGATATAACATAGATATGTTATTGCTGCGAGAATGCTTTTTTATGAGGATAACTAATGAAGCTGGCTTTTGTCGCAGCACCAGATAATACTTGTGCTCAGGACGCTAAATATGAGTTAGAAAGGTTATATTCTTCTTACTCTGTTGATGATGCAGATATTTTAGTTGCATTGGGAGGCGATGGGTTCATGTTGAGTATATTACATAAATGTATTAGAACCCATTTACCTGTTTATGGCATTAACTTTGGTTCTGTTGGTTTCTTAATGAATAATTATACACCTGAATATTTACAGCAACAATTGTTAAGAGCTGTAATGACAAAGGTACATCCTTTAGAAATGAAGGTTATAGATGATGCAGGTAAGAGTACTTCTTTTCTGGCTGTAAATGAGGTATCCCTATTTAGAGATTCAAGGCAGGCTGCTAAGTTACGAATATCGGTTGATAATCATGTTCGATTAGATGAATTAATATGTGATGGCGCAATGGTGGCTACTCCAGTTGGTTCCACTGCCTATAATTTGTCTGTACATGGGCCTATATTACCAGCAAACTCAGAGTTATTGGTTCTTACTCCTATATCTGCTTTTCGCCCACGTCAATGGCGTGGTGCTCTGCTTCCTAATATTGCCTGCGTACATTTTGAGGTGATAGAGCATATTAAGCGTCCTGTAAGAGCAGTAGCTGACCATGAAGAAATATTTAATGTCAAACAAGTAGAGATTACATCTAGGAATGATATTGATATAAATATTCTTTTTGATAGAGATCATGCATTAGAAGATAGGATTATAAGAGAGCAATTTGTTTAGTAGATCTTTTTTGTTATGATGGATGACTTTAGTACTAGGTGATGCTTATCTCAATCTTCTCCATCTGATATATTTGGTCACGTAGATTAGCGGCTTTCTCGAATTCAAGATTTTTGGCAGCTTCAAGCATTTCGCTACGTAGTTTCTTGATATAACTTCTTATGTTAGCTTCATTAGTAAAGTTAATGGACTGAGATGTAATCTTATCATTTTTGCTATCAGTATCTTCTTTGGTATTAAACAAATCATTTACTGCCTTTGATATTGTTAGAGGGATCTTATTATGTTCTGTATTATATAGAATTTGTTTATTTCTTCTTCTGGAGGTTTCATCAATGGCCTTTTGCATACTCTTGGTAATTGTATCAGCGTACATGATAACCTGAGATTCAGAATTTCTGGCAGCCCTGCCAATAATTTGGATAAGAGATTGCTCTGAGCGTAGAAAACCTTCTTTGTCTGCATCAAGGATTGCAACAAGCGCACATTCTGGTATATCCAGACCTTCGCGCAACAAATTGATACCCACCAGGACGTCAAATACACCAACCCTTAAATCACGGATGATTGATATTCTTTCCAAAGTATCAATATCTGAGTGCAGGTATCGTACTTTTATATTCTGTTCATGCATATATTCTGTGAGTGCTTCAGCCATCTTCTTTGTTAGAGTGATAACTAGTACACGGAAACCTTTAGATATTGTCTTGTGAACTTCTCCTATAAGATGCTCTACTTGCGATGATGCAGCATAGATATTAACAGGAGGATCAAGAAGGTTTGTAGGGCGTATTATTTGCTCAATTACATGACCGTTTGTTTGTTCCAGTTCCCATCTGCCTGGTGTGGCAGACACATAGACAGTTTGAGGACGTAATTTATCCCACTCAGAAAATGATAAAGGTCTATTATCAACACATGATGGTAGACGAAATCCATGTTTTACCAACATCGATTTTCGTTGTTGATCACCTTTATACATCCCATTGATTTGAGGTATAGTGACGTGACTTTCGTCAATAAACACAAGTGCATTCTCTGGTAAGTACTCAAATAGGGTAGGAGGTGCTTCTCCTGGCGCCCGCCCTGTGAGATGTCTTGAATAATTTTCAATTCCCTGACAGAAACCAGAAACCTGTAGCATTTCAAGATCGAATCTAGTGCGATCTTCCAGTCTTTGCGCTTCTACTAGTTTCCCGTTTGCTCTTAGAGATATAAGGGTACTTTCAAGTTCTGCTGTTATAGTTTTGATGGCACGCTTTAGTGTTGGCGCAGGAGTTATGAAGTGAGAATTAGAATATATTCTGACTTTTGAAACTTTTTCTATTGTTTCACCAGTAAGAGGCGTAAAGATAGTTATGCTCTCTATCTGGTCTCCGAAGAAGCTGAATTTCCAAGCTGCATCTTCAACGTGCGATGGCCATAAGTCAATACAGTCTCCTTTAACGCGGAAACACCCTCTGGAGAAGTTAAGGTCATTTCTTGTATATTGTTGAGTAACAAGTGTAGCTATAAACTGGTCTGGATCACAAGGTATATTAACATCTATTTCTTGTACTGCATTCGAATAGGTTTCTGGAGGACCAATACCGTAAATACATGATACTGACGCCACTATTATGACATCGTTATGTTCAAATAGAGAACGTGTTGCAGAGTGGCGCATACGGTCAATTTGTTCATTGATTTGCGACTCTTTCTCGATATAGGTGTCAGTTCTTGGAACATATGCTTCAGGTTGATAGTAGTCATAGTATGATACAAAGTATTCAACTGCGTTATCATGGAAGAAAGTTTTTAGTTCTCCATATAGCTGGGCCGCAAGTATTTTGTTAGGTGCAACAACTATTGCTGGTCGTTGAATATGTTCAATGACTTTTGCCATTGTAAAAGTTTTACCTGATCCAGTAACCCCAAGTAACACCTGATCTCTAGTATCTTCAGATAAATTTCTAACAATTTGTTCAATAGCAGATGGTTGGTCACCTGAAGGTTTATGAGGGCTATGAATTTTAAAGTACTTATGTTGTGACACAGGCTATCTACTCATTATTTTTGTTCAGAGTTATTAATCCTGTAAAGAATAGTATCATTTTTATAGAGATATCAACAAACAATATTACATATATGAGTTTTATTGTATATGTAGGCCAATATATAAAGCAAGTTATTACAGATATTAGGATTATCAAGGCAATCATGATCCTAGGTAATACATTATTGCTGTGTTTAGCTGTTAATTTAGATGGTAGGTTATTAAGTGCATGTATGGTAATTGTTCCATTCATTTTTTCAAATAGGTATGCAATAATTTGTGCAGGTGTGGCTACACCCCATTCTATATTATCGTAGTCAATTCCTGATCTGTTTAAATATTCAGCCACACCTTTGGGAGATGCTGCAGCTATAACAGTTATTGTTTCTTTGCTAATTGGATCTACATATGTATAAATTGGACAACATAGCGTTTCTGCATATATAGGGAACATACCTTGTTGTAGAATACTTGCATTGCATCTGATGTGGTTGAAATCAAACATTGGAACATTATGTTGTTCCGCAAGGCATTGGCAAATATCTTTTTCAGAACACATATTTTTAATTGTGAAAATTTCTCCTATCAACACATGTAGATTCTTCTGAATATCAATAGCATATTGTAAATTTGAAGGGGTAATTTTCTTTTTGTCTACCAGTATTTTTCCTATAGTATGGCGACAGCATATTTCTGATGTATTATTATGAATCTTTTTTGACATTCGTATGCCGATGTTATAACGAATAAGTAAACTTCATAACATATTATGCGAATTACCAAAATATTTACATATATTTTTTGTGATATAGTTTACGTATTTGTTCCGTACATTGCCTTAACCATGTATATAATATATAAAGTATGAGGCTGTATAATTTTCTCTACCTTTAGTTCTTAGATGGAAGAGATATCTGAATAGGACTCTATAATTCAGATTGTAATCATGCATAATAATCAGATTTATTATCATTCTGCGACCTGTTAAGTCTCTAACTCATGACTAGTCTACTACCTATTGTAGTTATGGGTTGCCTTTTTGATATACTGCTTGTTGATCTGGTTGGCTTATACTATCCTTACTTTATAGTAATGTTATCTTTACTATAGGTAGGTAGTTTGTGGTCTTACACTGCTGTTATGGATATTCGATATAATATTACCTTTTGTACTAATATCTTATTTCTATTCTAAATTTTTTCCATCTGCTTCCATAATATCAAAGTATGATGATGAGTAGCCTGGTGGTATCTTACGCTCAGCAATGGAAGATTGGTTCATAGGGGGGGTTGTTAAATTATATTGTGCCGATACAAAATACCCAGTTGGATTCTTTTCAGGATACATCCCTGTTAATTTCTCTAAATCACTATTATTTCCATTACCTATCTCAGTTATATAGTCTTCTAATTCTATTTACTGCCCTTTCCCAAATTTCTTATGAGCCTCACATGAATGCTTTCTAGTCAGATTGCTTTCTTCTGATAACCAATCTGACAGGTTATATTCTCCAGCATTCGATTGCAAATGAGTCATTGTACTATCTTTATCTTGAAATATAACCCATGAGTGTCCAGAAACATATTCTTCTGGAGTATTAGACCAATGCACTGCATATACGTTAGGTGCGGTTTCACGACCTTCTTCTAACATACCTTTAAATAATGACAGATTATTATGCTTACTTCTATCTATCTTTTCCATTCCAGAATCTGTAGGTATCTCTGATATGCCAAATGATTCTAGTAGCATATCTGTTGTAATATGACAGTTATTTCTGCATATAAATAAAGAGTTTAATTCAGAATAGTCTTTTTCTAGCTTCTCTCCTAATTCAGGAGAGAAATCTCCTTTCATGCTATCAAGAATATTATGCATTTCTTGAGTCTTAAGTTTTCTGTAGATCATTAAGAGCAGAGATCATATTCATATGTTGATCATCTAAAGAATCTGTTTGTGGTTTAGAGGAATCTATAGCAGCTTCCATATAAATATTTGATAAGCTACTTTTCTTGTATTGGTTGCCTTTTGAGCTACAGCTTGTTGTTCTGGTTGGTTTATACTATCTCTTAGTAAGGTTGTCTTTGCTACAAGTAGTGTGTGAGGTAGTTTGTGGTCTGACACTGCTATTATGGATATTTGACATAATATTACCTCCTATAATGGATATGTATTCATTTATATATACGAAGAATACCGCTAAAGTCATATGTAGTAGACTTATTATATTATTACTGGTAGCTGTTATTATCATTAGAGTTCTTTTTATTATTACAATGTAATCATGTTAATAAAGTATGTAATACTGGTATTATACTAATAATCTAGTGAAGAACTATTTTGTTATGGTTGAGAAATTAATAGTGTGCAAAGTATCTACTGACTAAGTAGTAGCCAATGTATAAATAACCAGGCAATATAATATACAGGATAAATAATGACATTGTATGTGCGAATAAAAGCGTCTTTAGCCTTTAAGCGAAGTGTTCGGAGTCTACACAGTGAATTTATATGCTGGTTTAACGTAGGTGAAGATATTCTATAATTACAGCTCTTCTACTCTGCTGCGTGTAGT
>ENA-OREC01000018-OREC01000018.1-marine-metagenome-genome-assembly--contig:-NODE-18-length-38937-cov-7.503448_pt1 | contig 38937 bp, 34 predicted proteins | sample MGYA00248626_ERZ508543 | MGnify/ENA primary metagenome ERZ508543 (study PRJEB26211, sample SAMN05518279) | marine metagenome | isolation source: Puget Sound, Washington, USA | host: Bankia setacea | place...
GATACTAGTCTTACCTTTCTTATTCACATCCTGGAAAATCATATCTATATTTATATTAGCTTCAGCAAGACAGTCAAATATGGCTGCTGCAATTTCAGGTGTATCAGGAACACCAAGCAAAGTAACTTGTGCTTCATCATAAGAACATGTAATAACAATGCACTGTATATTAGAATTTATAAATAGTGTTCCTTTGGTCTTGCATATTTCTTGGTGAAGTGATCTTTGATATCGTTTCTGTTTCTGTTTCTGTTTCTGTTATTGTCACAATTTTATACTATTTTAACCTTATTCTTAGAATAGTTACCTTTCCTTATAAAGGCTATTACTTGTAAACATCTGTTTTCTGATGAAGGTAATGCATCTGCTGATAATATATCTTAAATAGTAAAATCACGATTTTACATGACTGGTTATGATTCACACGAAAAGAATCGTCTTGCTACTATAGAAAAGATATAGAAAGAAAACTGTAGAGATAATCACTCATGTGATGAGAATTCTAGCTTCTCCTTACAGTTAGTTGATGAAGCCTTTATCAACAGGGAAATCATGGCTGGATAACGGTAAATGTGCAACGCAAAGATTGAAGCGAAGAAAATTGCTACGAACTTCCTATATCGTCATCGTCGAAAACGGGTCTTCTTGTGTAATTCAGGTAATGGGAGATTCTCACACAGGCTTGCTGAAATAAGTATATGCAACCACTTTATAAACCAACACTATCAAGACTAGTTATTATAAGTACCTAGTAATAATCATAACGGCTATAAAATGTCTTAATATATATTTGATTTGTCGATGTTTTTCCCGTTGTGGCAAGATTTGGTGTTCCATATGTTAATTTGAACATGAGACTTTATAAATATTCCTAGGCATTTTCAGTATCATATTGTATTTGATTGCGACCTTGTTTCTTAGCTTGATATAAAGCATGGTCAGCCCTAGATATAATATCTTCAACAGATTCAGTTCTATCTATTGAATGTTCTGCCAGACCAATACTTACTGATATTTTATGATCTTCCGATGTTTCTAATCTTTCTACTTGTGCTCGTATGCGTTCGGCAATCTTTACACCTAAATCATAAGAACTATTATTTAAAATAACAAGAAATTCATCACCACCGTATCTTGCTACTAGGTCAGACTCTCTTACAGATGATAAAATACACTTACTTACATGTTTTAACATATCATCACCGTATATATGACCATGAGTATCATTAATATTCTTAAAGAAATCAATATCAATCATTAGCACGCAGAATGACCCTGCCTGGTTCTCTTTCATCAATACTTTACAGTGCTGAAGAAGGTAATTTTTACTAAACACTTCTGTTAACATGTCTATAGTAGCAAGACGATGATTGTTATGTATATCATTTCTTAACTGATCCATGTAGAATTTTCTGTATATCTGAATCTTTATTCTTGCGATTAGTTCATTAAATTCTATAGGTGATGATACATAATCATTTACACCCATATCTAACATCTTTTCTATAGCTTGATCGTCTCCATCTTCTACAACCATAACCACACAAGAATGTCTGGTAGTAGGGGAGGAGCGTATTTCAGAAAATATACGTAAGCCATCGAATCCATTAAGATTTTTATTCACTATAAAAATATCAGGAACATGATCATTGGTTGCATTAAAAAAACGTTCAAGTTGAGATTTATTGTGTACGATATGACACTTTGCTGAAAGTTTAGATTCAACATGTGATCGTATATTAGATGCTCGACAATCAGAACTGTCTACAATTACGATTTTAGCATGATCATTAGGGCCTTCAAAAGGAGAAGGTAGATATTCTGACATACCTGCCGATACACTACTGCGTAGTAACATTGCATCTGTAGTCATTTTATAACGAATCAGATTCTTAACTCGTGCAAATAAGGCTATATTCTTAGGTGGTTTAATAAGAAAGTCATCTGCTCCAGCTTCAAGACCTTTGATTCTTGCATCCATCTGATCTAAAGAAGTTATTATAATTACTGGAGTGTAATGCAGGAGGGGGTCATTCTTTATCTTTGCACAGCATTCAAATCCATCCATGACAGGCATCATAACATCTAAAAGAATGAGGTCTGGATTCTCTTTTCTAGCAATGTTTATTGCCTCTTCGCCATTGCTGGCTGTAATGACATTATAATACGCAGCAGATAATTTTGCTTCCAGAAGACGTCGATTTGTAAGAACATCATCAACAACCAAGACACGACCAGACATTTATATAACTCCTGTATAGCAACGATATAACTATTTTGAAATATTCACCTACTGTAAAAAATGGTTAACCGTTGACACAAAATCTACTATTGAAACAGGTTTTGATATGTATCCGTCACACCCTGTAGCTCTAATCTTTTCTTCATCTCCTTTCATTGCGAATGCAGTGACTGCGATAATAGGTATGCTGCATACAGTGTTATTTGATTTCAATTCTCTAATTACGTCAAGACCAGATACTTCTGGAAGCTGTATATCCATTACAATAACATCTGGCATGTTACGGAGCACAAGATCTAAAGCTCCTTTCCCTTCATAACTCGTTATAATCTCATATCCCTGATTTTTTAACAAATCATGGAATAATTTCATGTTTAGTTGGTTATCTTCGATAATTAGAACTTTTTTTACCATCATCACACCATAAGAGTATTCATATCATATCTATTGTTATCATATATTATATTAATCAATGTTGAACATCACAACCAAGACATTCTTTCTTTGTTGTTTTATCTTGGTAACAATAATCTATCTTTAATAGTGATTTAATATGGGCATTTATGTAATATGCTGTATTAGACTATGTAGCTGAGGTATTCTACTTTATGGACTCAACATTTATTGATAGGGTAAAGAATAGTGTATTGTTGTCAGAGTGGGTAGAAAAATATACAAAAATTGTTTGGAATCGTGAAAAAACACGTTCTATAAAAGGAGACTTCTGGGGATGTTGTCCTTTTCATCAGGAGAAAACAGCTAGCTTTCATGTGAATGACATCAAAGGGAGATATTATTGCTTTGGCTGTCATGAAAAAGGTGGAGTATTTGATCTTTTAATGAAGGTGCAGAACTTCAGTTTTGTAGAAGCAGTACAATTTATTGCAAATGAAGTGGGAATTCCAGTCCCTAAGACCACGTATATGCAAGATAATACTAATCGAATGTTGCAAGATGCTCTTTCTATGGTCTTAGAACTCCACCAAAAGTCTTTATACTCAAATGTAGGTGAGGAAGCTTTACAGTATTTATATAAACGTGGTTTCAATGACCATATTATAAGTAAGTTCTCCTTGGGATACGCAGATGGGAATGCAAGTGCATTATTAAAACTTGTATCAAGCAAGGGGTTATCAATCGATATGCTTGTAAAGAGTGGAGTTTGTTTTCCACCTTCCAATACCTCAAAAAATTTTGATGATACACGAAATATTATTCCACGAATGGCAAAGCGAATTATATTTCCTATTTATGATAGCTTTTCAAGATGTATAGGTTTTGGGGGGCGTGCAATTGATCCACATGCTAAAGCCAAGTATATGAATAGTCCTTCATCTCAGTTGTTTGCAAAAGGTAAAATACTTTATAATCAAGGTAGTATGATACATTCCACAGCTGAAAAGGTATGTTTTGTGGTGGAAGGGTATACAGATGTTATTTTCATGGATACACACGGTTTTAACACTGTAGTAGCTCCCCTTGGAACTGCTATTACTAAAGATCATTTGCAGTTAATTATAGGAAAACGCAATAATATCATTGTCTTGCTTGATGGTGATAAGGCAGGGCGAGTAGCTGCAGAGCGTTTGGCAAGAATTGCTATTGAAGTAATAAGACCTGGATGTTCTATAAAGTTTGTATATTTACCAGAGAGTTATGATCCTGATTCTTTTCTTAGGGAATATGGAGCCGATTCTCTAAGAGAGAAAATAGAGACTGCCTACTCTTTAGTAGATGTGCTGTGGAGTAGTGAAGTTCATAAAACTCCGCTAATAGAGCCAGAGCAAAAGGCAGATTTTGATATACGTATAAATCAGATCGTGCAATGTATCCAAGACTCAACATTACGACACTACTATTCTAATACTTTCAGAGAAAAAATAGGTAAATTATTTCATAGTAGACCAAATTCGATGCTTGATAGATATGACAGGAATAAAACTATTAATAGTCAATTAACACATGGTTATAATAGCTTTAAGAGCCGCAATTCATGGGATAACAATATTTTCCCACAGAAACCCCAAAAAACGGAAATGATATATTCATCTTCCTATAAGAAAAATAAATGGTTATCTCAAAGGAGTGAAGCTGTCTTATTGCTTGCTATACTCAGGCATCCTCCATTATCAGTAAAATATCAGGAAGAATTTGCGAATTTAGATTTCGTGAATGAGGTATGTAAAGAGATATGGAATACATATTTCTTGTTATTGGGAGAGATAGCCGATGAAAATACAGACGGTATAATAGAAAAAATTCATCATTTGCTTGGATATGAACCAATACAGAAAATACAAGGTATACATGGGGTAAAGATATATAGATTCTGTTCAGAAGCTGCTTCAGAAGCTGAAGCTGATAGAGGTATTAAGGATGTGCTAAAGCATAGGAAAGTGAATATGGGGAGTTCTTATAAAAACCTTTGTAAGAATAATTGTAGTGCCGGAGATGCTGAAGATTTATATTTTGAGATCAAAAGTCTTTACTCAGGACTCCATGCTGTGAAGGATACGGAAGATTCTATAAACGAATCGCTAAACAATGGTGTTGACTGCCATAAACTAGATCGTTTCGTGTCTGATAAAATATGGGAGAAAAAGAGCAGAAGAAGATAAACTTAATTAATCTCTGTGAATTTGAATAAGAATAATTCTCTATATACGTATGATCCCACCCACAATATGTATTCAAATGAGGAATATTTTAGTGCTATTATAATGAATGGTGGTTATCCTAGCATATTGAGATGTCCTGTACTTCAAGAACAGGTGCTGAGGATTATTTATAATATCTGTATTTATATAGTTGGAGCTAGTATATGGTGAATAAAACATCTGATAATCATTCGACTGACGTTTCAATTTCAACCGATGATTCCCCAGTTATAGATGTTAGTCAGGCTGCGATAAAGAAATTAATTGCTAAGGCAAAAGATCGTGGCGTTATAACTTACGACGAGCTGAACGATATGTTCCCTCCAGGTCGTGTTTCATCTGAGCAGATAGAAGATGTAATGTCGTTGTTCTCTGATATGGGTATTAATGTTGTTGATAGTGATGATATTGATATTGCTATAGATGAAGATAGTCCTGTTGATATAACACCAACTGATGGTGGAGCAGATGTTGTTGGTGCTTATGCAGGAGCTGGGGATCTTGATAAAACAGATGATCCTGTGCGTATGTATCTTAGAGAAATGGGAGTTGTCGAGTTACTGTCTAGGGAAGGCGAGATTGCTATTGCTAAACGCATAGAGATAGGGCGTGCAACTATGATTACTGGTTTGTGCGAAAATTCCCTCACGTTCCAAGCGATTACGGTATGGCGTAAGGAATTATTAGAAGGGGAAATTTTCCTGCGTGATGTGATAGATCTTGAAGCTACACTTGGGAAAAGTTTTGAAGATGAAGCTAGAGAACCTGATGAATGTGATAGTGATGTTACGTCTGAGTCATCTGATGATGATTCAGACAGTGATATGCAAATTGATGAAGATGAGGATGAGGATAAAGGCGATGAAAACAATATGTCTTTGTCTGCTATGGAGGAGGTGCTAAAACCTGCTGTACTTGATATTTTTGATAGAATAGCGCACTTGTATGAAGATCTAAATAAATTGCAGGCTAGAAGGATATCTTCCCCTAATACAGATGAGAGTGTTTTTTCTGATGCAGATGAAAAAGAGTATTTGCGTATTAGGCAGGAAATTGTTGATCAAATGGAACAGTTGCATCTGGATCAACAACGAATTGAAACTCTTGTAGAGCAGTTATATAACTACAACGAGCAGCTTGTTTCTTTAGAAGGAAGTCTATTACGTCTTGCTGATCGCTATAAAATACCACGAGTTAAATTTATTGCAGCGTATAAGGGACATGAACTTGATGCTCATTGGCTTGATTTAATAAAAAGAAAGAAAAACAAGGCATGGCAAGATATGATAGAAAAAGAAGGAGATACGATTCTTGGTATACGAGAGCAGATTATGTTGCTTGGTCACACAGTAGGTGTTGATATTCATGAATTCCGAAGGATTGTTCAAACAGTAAAGAAGGGAGAACGAGAAGCAAAGATAGCTAAGGAAGAAATGGTAGAAGCTAATTTACGATTGGTAATTTCTATAGCCAAGAAATATACTAATCGTGGTCTTCAGTTTCTAGATCTTATACAGGAAGGTAATATAGGTCTGATGAAAGCGGTAGATAAATTTGAATACCGTAGAGGATATAAATTTTCTACTTATGCTACGTGGTGGATTAGGCAGGCAATTACAAGATCAATAGCTGACCAGGCTAGGACTATTCGCATTCCTGTACACATGATAGAAACAATAAATAAGTTAGTAAGAGCAACACGTCAGATGATTCGTGAGTTAGGAAGAGAGCCTACACCAGAGGAGTTGGCTGAAAAATTACAGATGCCTTTGGATAAAGTAAGGAAAGTGTTAAAAACAGCTAAAGAACCTGTTTCCCTTGAGACTCCAGTTGGAGATGAGGAAGATAGTCATCTGGGAGACTTTATAGAAGACAAGAATGCTCTTTTACCTTTGGATAGTGCTATCCATAAGAATCTTAAAGAAACAACTACTCGTGTACTGGCTTCTCTTACGCCTCGTGAAGAACGTGTACTTAGAATGCGTTTTGGTATAGGGATGAATACAGATCATACCTTAGAAGAGGTTGGTAAGCAGTTCTCTGTAACAAGAGAAAGAATTAGACAAATTGAAGCAAAAGCACTTAGGAAGTTAAAACATCCAAGTAGAAGTAGGAAGTTGAGAAGTTTTCTTGATAGTTAGGTCTTTTTCTGACACAATTAGTCTGTTTTTGTTAGTGTGTATATAGGACGGTAGCTCAGCAGGTTAGAGCACCACCCTGATAAGGTGGGGGTCGGCGGTTCGAGTCCGCCCCGTCCTACCACTGATAAGAACAGAATATTTTTATGTATGAATATTTTCTTAGTGTAATTTCTGTATAGTTTCTAAGTAAGAAGCTTTATCTAAAGCGTCTTCTGTATGAAAGACTTTTTTAATATTGGGATTTTTAAGAGGCTCAGGATTAGTATTTGGCATCAGGTTTTTTTCGGATGCATATGCTATGTAAAACAGGTCTTCTGTCTCTGCAATTATATGGTAGAAAGGCCCGTTATTTTTGATGATTGTTTCTGCTGTACTAGATTGTGAACTTGTTGATGGCTGAAAATCAATATCATATATGATCCCTCGGAATATTTTTTCTTTATGTTCAACAACATCTCCGATATTAAATTTTGATTGATTGTTAAGAGTATGTAGTGGTCTGGGATATGATGTATGAGTATTAAGCATGTTAAAATCCTAAATATATAAAAAATAAATTATGATATGACTATAAAATTTTGTATTAAAAATATATGCTGTTCATTCTACAATAGGGCGGTTGAAGAGCTATGAACTATGATGTATAAAATTCGTATACTATAATTTTTGTTATGTTGCGGAAATTCTAACTCAAATGTGAGAGGTAAAGTATGGCGCGTGTTACTGTTGAGGACTGTATTGATAAAATTGATAATAGATTTCTTCTTGTGCTTATGGTTACACATAGAGCAAGGAGAATTCACAGTGGTGATGAGATTATGGTAGACCGTGATAATGATAAGGATACAGTTGTTGCTTTGAGAGAGTTAGCTCAAGGACGTATTATGCCAGAAGAATTATTGCAGCAGCATATCAGTGCTTTACAGAAACATACAGATCCAGATGAATTAGATGATTCTATGACCATAGAATCATTCGGAGATATGTTGCCAGCTTCAGATGATAGTGATATTGAAGATGAGGAAGAAGTCTTTAAAAGAATGAAAACTCAGACCTCGGATAAAAGTTTATAATTTTATAGTATCTATGTAGAAGATATATTTACAGAGTATCTTTTAATAAGAGTTGTATTTATTTGGATACCAGATGCACTGTTGCTCTTTATCTTATAACAGAGCAACAGTGTTTTCACATTTTATACATGCAGCAGTCATACTACAGATGATCATATCTTTGAATATGTAAAGCAACTGTTCCTCACAACCAACAGAATTACTCTGGGAATGATCCAACTTCTATCTGTGTACTGTTCTGGGTTTTATTAGTTTTACTAACCTCTATGTCTAGCTCTACCTGGGTGCAAAGACCTATTATTACAGGATCAAGATATTTTATGTTTTCAAATATCCAATGTGTACGGTCACGTACACATTCAATGGTCTGTTTAGTGGTTCCAACTAACCTAACTATCTGAGAATCAGATAGTTCAGGACGGTATTTCAACAGCCATGCAATAGCGTATGGTTTATCTTGTCTTCTTGATAAGGGAGTATATTTTGCTCCTTTTGCTCGCCTTTCCACATCAATAGTAGGCTTTACTTCACATAGTTTTGCGGATGGATCATCTTGGCATCTTTTTATTTCTTCCTGTGTTAACTGCCCTGCAATTATTGGATCATTCCCGTTCATTCCTACAGCCATTTGCCCATCCGCTATAGCAGATATCTCTAACGTATGTAGACCCGTGAAATCAGCAATTTGTTCAAATGTAAGAGAAGTGTTAGCAACCAACCATACTGCCGTGGCAACAGGCATTAAAGGTTGTCTTTTCCCATAATTCGTAGATTTCATCGTTTATCCTATCGTAAAAACTGCATATTAATAAGAAGTTGTAGCGTGACAAGCAAAAAGTTTATGTACTTCGTGCACACATCTGACAATAAAAATATATGTATACATTCTAGTTGAGATATTGCTTACAGGCAATCAGATTTAAGCATATTTAGTAGCTGGGATTATATATATTTTTATACGTTTATTATGTAGTATGTATTAGATACATAAATATGATCACAAAGCATATATTACCTGATTGCAAGTAAATATCTCTAATAGGTATTGATTAGCTGTTTTAGAAGAGTTACAAGTTTCTTAAGCTGTGCGTTTTTTGTGTAGGGATATGAAATGGGAAGCCGCGGATCTGATACATATGAAATCGAACGTCATTACGCTAAGGCCTTATTTGAATTATCATGTCAGCAGGGTGTAGTAGAATGCGTTAGAGATGCATTAGAGAAATTTTCAGCAGTTACAAATGATGTGCCTGGAATGCGAGCATTGGGTTATTGTATTTTATATAGGAAATGTGAGGTTACAAAAGCTGTTGATGTCATTTCTGGTAAATTGGAAATACACCCCTTATGTAGAAGTTTCTTATGTGTATTATCTAGACATAGAAGACTGTCTATGCTTGCTGGTATCGTAAAGGCTTTTGGGGATCTGTGTGATATACGAGATAATATATCAAGAGTAACCTTAGAGGTATCTGCACCTATTGACGATAAGCAAATGTCTAGATTAAGAGATTTACTAAGTGATGTCTATGGTAGCAATATGGAGTTTCATCAAGTGATTAATCGGGATATTATGGGAGGGATAGTTGTAAGAGTTGGAAATAGGATGATTGACTTTTCTTTAAGGTCACGTTTATTTTTTATTGATCATGCTCTGAAAGGAAGATGTCGTGGGCGTTAATGTTGCTGAAATATCCTCAATCTTGCGAGAGGAAATTGCTAATTATGGGGTTGAAACCGAGGTAGCCGAAGTAGGTGAGGTCGTTGGTGTTGGGGATGGTGTAGCCAGAGTTTATGGGCTTGACAAAGTCCAGGCTGGTGAAATGGTAGAGTTCTCCGATAAAGACATTTACGGTATGGCTATTAATCTTGAAACAGACAATGTAGGTATTGTTATTTTTGGGGATGACCAGAATATAAAAGAGGGTGACATTGTAAAGAGAACTGGAAATATCATTGATGTTCCAGTAGGTAAAGGTTTGCTAGGTAGAGTTGTAGATGGGATGTGTAATCCCATAGATGGGAAAGGGAATATAGTCTCTGGAGAGCGGAGAAATGTAGAGGTTAAAGCCCCTGGTATCATCCCAAGACGCTCTGTTCATGAGCCAATGCAAACAGGAATCAAAGCTGTTGATGTGCTAATTCCTATTGGGCGCGGTCAGAGAGAATTAATCATCGGTGACCGGCAGACAGGTAAAACAGCTGTTGCAATTGATACAATAATAAATCAACGTAAAAATAATCTCTCTGACGATGAAAATGATAGGTTATATTGCGTATATGTTGCTATAGGACAAAGGCGTTCTACTGTTGCACGTATTGTAAAAAAACTGGAAGAGACTGGAGCCTTAGAATACAGTGTGATTGTAGTCGCTTCTGCGTCTGATCCTGCTCCTATGCAGTACATAGCACCTTATGTAGGTTGTGCAATAGCTGAGTACTTTCGGGATAATGGAATGCATTCGTTGGTGGTATACGATGATTTATCAAAACATGCTGTTGCTTACAGGCAAATGTCGTTACTGATTCGTAGACCTCCAGGTCGCGAAGCGTATCCAGGGGATGTGTTCTATCTGCATTCTAGGTTGCTTGAGAGAGCTGCTAAACTAAGTAATGAGTATGGTGGTGGATCGATGACTGCACTACCTATTATTGAGACTCAGGCTGGGGATGTGTCAGCATATATTCCTACTAATGTAATTTCTATAACCGATGGTCAGATATTCCTTGAGACAGAACTATTTTATCAGGGGATTCGTCCTGCTGTGAATGTCGGGTTGTCTGTATCTCGTGTTGGCTCTGCCGCACAGATAAAGGCCATGAAATCAGTAGCTGGTTCCATCAAACTTGACCTTGCACAATATCGAGAGATGGCAGCGTTTGCACAGTTTGGCTCAGAGCTTGATGTAGCAACGCAAAAGCTATTGGCCAGAGGGGCACGGTTGACGGAACTTCTGAAACAGAATCAGTATTCTCCGATGTCAGTAGAGGATCAGATTTGTGTTATGTTCGCGGGTGTAAAAGGGTATCTGGATAATATTCCTCAAAACAAAGTACGTGAGTTTGAGGAAGGGTTGTTAAGAGCTTTACGGTCTTCTCATATGTCTCTTCTTGAGGAGATAGCATCAACTAAGAAGTTATCTCCTGATTGTGAGGCACGTCTTGCTACTGCGGTCAGAGAATTTGAGAGTATTTTTCGGGGAGATATTTAACGGATAGGAGGCGTATTTTGCCTAGTCTCAAAAGTCTCAAGTTAAGGATTAATTCCATATCATCAACAAAAAAGATTACTCGTGCTATGCAGATGGTAGCATCTTCTAGGTTAAGAAAGGATCGTGAGTTGATGGAGCAGGCTCGGTCATGTGCTGACTCTATGGAGCGTATATTTTCATGTGTTGCTTCTTTGACAGACCTAGATTCAAATATAAAGTTTCTACATTTTGGTGATCTTAACTCGGAAAATAAAAATGCTGACTGTGTAAAGAAAAAGCATGTACTGATAATTATGATCAGTTCTGAGCGGGGTCTTTGCGGTGGTTTTAATGCTAATCTTGTACGTAATGTTACAAGAAAGATAGCAAGTATTCGTGGGGAAGGACATGTTGTAAAGGTTATATCTATAGGGAAAAAAGGTTATGACTTATTAAGACGTAGTGAAAATGCTATAATTACTGACTATCATAGTCTAACAGGGATAAACTCACGTGATAGAATGTTGGATATATCAAAAGGGATAGCTACTCAGATTATCAGTAAAATTGATAATTTTGATGAGTGTATATTAATGTATAGCAAGTTCCGTTCTGTTATTGTTAATGAACAAATCGCACAAACTATGTTTCCAATATATGTGGATATAAATAAAGTACAGGAGAATAACAGATATGAGACTGAACCTTCCCCGGAAATAATTCTGAAACATTTGTTGCATCTAAGATGCAAAATGATGATATACCATGCTATGACAGAGAGTTTTGCTTCAGAGCAAGGATCTCGTATGAGTGCTATGGATGGGGCTACGCGTAATGCAGGTGAAATACTTGGTGGTCTTACTGTGGCTTATAACAGGCAGAGGCAAGCTGGGATTACTTCTGAGCTTATAGAAATTATATCTGGGGCGGAGGCTCTATAAAGTTTTAATAAGATATTATTAGTTACGTTTGGGAGCGTAGATTTCTTATTTATATGTGTTTACGTTGGGATACACATGGTAGTATGAGGAGATGGTAAAAATGGCTGACGGTAATGTGCGTGATGATAGTACAGGGAAAATTATTCAGATAATTGGGGCAGTAGTTGATGTTCAGTTTGAAGGTGATTTACCAAGCATCCTAGACGCACTTATAGTAGAGTTTAACTCTGATGATGGAAAGATGGATCTTGTTTTAGAGGTTTCTCAACATCTTGGTGAGAAGACGGTACGTACTATAGCTATGGATGTAACTGATGGGCTTGTAAGAGGTATGCCTGTAAGAAATACAGGACGTGCTATTACAGTTCCAGTTGGGAATGCTGTGTTAGGCAGAATTCTGAATGTTATTGGCCAGCCGATAGATATGAAGGGTGATATTGAAACTACAGAGTATTTGCCAATACATCGTGCAGCACCTGTATTCACGGAACAGTCTACTGAGACGCAAATTTTAACAACAGGAATTAAGGTAATTGATTTGTTGGCTCCATACTCGAAAGGGGGTAAGGTTGGTTTATTCGGTGGTGCTGGGGTTGGAAAAACAGTGCTTATCATGGAGCTCATTAATAATATTGCCATAGGTCATGGAGGTTACTCAGTATTTGCAGGGGTAGGCGAAAGGACTCGTGAAGGAAATGATTTATATCATGAAATGATTGATTCAGGGGTGATTAATCTAGAAGATCTTTCTAAATCAAAGGTATCTCTTGTTTATGGGCAAATGAATGAACCTCCAGGTGCAAGAGCACGTGTTGCCTTAACAGGATTAACGATTGCTGAGCACTTTAGAGATTATTCTGGGATGGATGTTTTGTTCTTCATAGATAATATTTTTAGATTTACCCAGTCTGGCTCGGAAGTATCTGCTCTTCTTGGAAGAATTCCTTCTGCTGTTGGATATCAGCCTACACTTGCTACAGATATGGGGGCTTTGCAAGAAAGAATAACTTCAACGACGAAGGGGTCAATCACTTCTGTGCAAGCAATCTATGTTCCTGCAGATGATTTGACTGATCCTGCTCCAGCTACTTCTTTCTCGCATTTAGATGCTACTACTGTACTTTCTCGCCAAATTGCTGAGATGGGTATTTATCCAGCTGTTGATCCCCTTGATTCTTCATCAAGGGTTTTATCTCCAGATGTTGTTGGGAAAGATCATTATAGTATTGCTTTGAGAGTACAGGAGATTTTACAAAGGTATAAGGCTTTGCAGGATATTATAGCTATTCTTGGTATGGATGAGTTATCAGAAGATGATCGTTTGATAGTTGAGCGTGCTAGGAAAATCCAGAAATTTTTCTCTCAGCCTTTCCATGTTGCAGAAGCTTTCACAGGGATGCCTGGTATATTTGTTGATCTTAAAAAGACAATAGATGGCTTTAGTAGATTATGTAATGGTGAATTTGATCATATTCCTGAGGCTGCTTTTTATATGGTTGGAGACATTGATATGGTGATGCAGAAAGCATCTTCACTAGGATCAGAAGATGCTGCATGATGCTGCATGATACTGTTGTTACAGTAAATATTATTTTTCTTTTGTATGGGATATGGAGCTGATAATGTCAGAGGTCTGTTTCGCTTGTGAGATAGTAAGATCATGGCAAAATTTTTTTACAGCTGATGTGACTTCAGTCGAAGCAACTGGTTATGAAGGTTGTCTTCAGATTTTACCTCGCAGACAGCCGATTATATCTTTGCTTAGGCCAGGTTTTATGCGCATATCTTTGCAAGATAAATCCAGTGTAGATTATTTTTTGTTTGAGGGAGTTTTATATTTTGATGGGAGTACAGCTCTTATAGTGGCAGAAGATATCATGAATAAGGATGATATCACTGTAGATGCGATCCGTAAGTATAGTAATGAATTGACCGAAAGAGTCTTGTCTGTAGGTGATAATTTGGAAGAGCGTGCTATACTTGAGCAAATGATGAATGATTGTCTTACCTTAGAAAGCACAATAGGTCATTAGCCTGTCATGAGCTGCAAGGATAAAATATCCTGTTATAAATACATATTCTTTCGCAGAACTTTAAGTGATGATAGGGTTTGAATAGTGTTATCTATCCTTCTATATCTTTGTTAATTTATCATATTCTTTAATGATATCTTTAGTAACATCACCGATCTCAAAATTGTAAGATCCAATTTGTTTAACAGGTGTTACTTCAGCAGCTGTTCCAACTAGAAAACATTGCTGGAACTCCTCCAACTCGCTAGGCATTATATGTTTCTCTACCACTTCTATGCCTTTTTCTCTAATAAGTGATATTACTGTTCTTCTAGTAATTCCGTTAAGAAAACAGTCAGGTGTAGGAGTATAGAATATCCCATCCTTATAAAATAGAATATTAGCTCCAGTAGCTTCTGCAACGTATCCACGGAAATCAAGCATTAGAGAATCAGCATATCCCTGCATTTCAGCTTGATGTTTGGATAAGGTGCAGATCATATAAAGTCCTGCAGCTTTTGCAAAACAAGGAATAGTTCTAGGATCAGGGCGTACCCAATCACTGATATTTAAGGAGATACCTTTATTCTTTGCGTCTCCAAAGTATGCCCCCCATTCCCACACTGCTATGGCAGTATGTATCTTATTGTTACGTGCTGATATACCCATTTGTTCAGATCCACGCCATGCCATAACTCTTATATATGCATTGTCTAGGTTCTGATGTTTTAGGGTGTCGTATTTTGCGGCTTCAAGCATATCAGCTGTATACGGAATCTCAAAACCCAAGTATTGAGCCGATTTTAGCAAGCGTTCAGTGTGACAACGGCTGCGGAATATTTTCCCGTTGTAGGCTCTTTCTCCTTCAAACACGCATGAACCATAATGCAAAGAGTGTGTGAGTAAATGGATGTTACCTTCCCTCCATGGAACAAATTTATTATTAAACCATATAACACCATCTAAATCATGATAAGGTCTATCCATACGTACACACCTGTAATTGATATAAAAATAAAATACGCAACTGGAATTATCTTGTATATGAAAAGTACCAGTGACATCTTATATTATCAATAATATTCCATCATAAGTGTGTATCGCAATGTTTTCTCTGCTAAAATTATTATGATAAATACCTCAATGGTATTTATGGGGGGATTTGGAGATATTTTCATATGAATGCTTAATTGAGGGAAATATACATCTTCTTTGTAGGAATGATAAAGAAAGGTATTATCGTGTCTGTTGTTCTATGTATTATGGATGGATGGGGAATCAGCGATTCATTCGCAGGGAATGCTATAGTGCAAGCTAATACCCCAACATATGATTATCTGATACACTCTTCTTATCCATATACAACTTTGTTGACACATGGAGAGAGAGTAGGGTTACCTCAGGGACAGGCAGGTAACTCAGAGGTAGGACATACAAATCTTGGTGCAGGGAGAATAATATATTCTGCATTACCTCGTCTTGATAATATGATTAAGCAAAATAATTTTATGTCCGATATTGCATCACAGAATTGCATAAAGATATGCAAAGAGTCCAATAATGTATTGCACGTACTGGGGATGGTATCAAGAGGTGGTATTCACTCTCATAGTAATCATATTATTGAAGCAGTAAATCTTATTGCATCACATGGAATTAAGATAATGCTACATATTTTCTTTGATGGTCGAGATACAGCGCAAAAGAGCGCCTTGGAAGAATGGGAAGTATTTTATCAAGCTCTGAAGTATCACGATACAATACAAATAGCTACTATATCAGGCCGTTATTATGGAATGGATAGAGATAATAGATGGGAAAGAGTTGAGGCTGTTTATAAGGCGATAGTAGAAGGAATTGGTACATCACATACGTCCGTTGAGAGGCACGAGAACATAGATGCAGCAATAACATCATTTTATAAAAGAGGTATCACGGATGAATTTTTTAAACCCTCTGTAATTTCTTCTTATTCTGGAGTTAGGATAGGTGATAGCCTGATATCATGTAATTTTCGGGCTGACCGAATGCGCGAGCTAATTTCTGCTCTGTTAGATCCTATGTTTTCTAAATTTCCAGTAGAAATAAGTTCATGGGCATCAAGTGCTTTAGGATTTGTAGAATACTATGAACAGCCTGTAAGTTTTATTGATAGTATAATTAAGAATACTATTCCTAAAAATACATTAGGAGAAGTATTATCATGTTACGGAAAAACCCAGCTCAGGATTGCAGAGACTGAGAAATATCCACATGTTACATATTTCTTTAATAACGGAATTGAAAAGCCGTGGCATATGGAGTCGCGTAAATTGATAGATAGTCCACGAGATATCGCAACATATGATATGAAGCCAGAAATGTCATTACCTGCTGTGATACATGAGCTGGAACAAAGCATAAAAAGCAGAGAGTACGACTTTATACTTTGTAATTTAGCGAATCCTGATATGGTAGGACATACAGGAGTTATGTCTGCTGCAATACAAGCTGTAGAAGCTGTAGATACAGCGCTTGCAAGATTAATATCTGTTGTAAGAGAAACTGATAGTAGTGCCATAATCACAGCCGATCATGGAAATTGCGAGAATATGTTGCAGCATGACTTAATCACACCTCACCCTGCGCATACAATAAATCCCGTGCCCTTATTTATAGTAGATGATAAACATAAGGATGTACGTATTATGGATGACGCTTCCTTATGCAATGTAGCTCCTACAGTGCTACGTATGATGAATATACAGGTGCCTCCACAAATGATACAGCCCTTGTTTTGTTGATATTATTATAAGTATCTAGTCTGAGTATGTTATGGTACAATTAATTGGTAATATAGCATTATTCATACGTACATGTGTGGTATGTGCGTGCGTGGCAGGTGCTTTGAATAAAGCAATAGCGCAGGAGGATATGAATGATTACAAAATTATACATATAAGCCAACAAATTCGTGAACAAGAGATTATAGTGCAGAATATTCGTAATTTATTATCTCATTCAGATAGGCAGAAAAGACATATATATCAAAAAATTGAAGGGAAGAGCCAAGATCAGGAGCGTATTATAAAGGGTCTGATTCAGATGAATATGATTCCACGCTCTTTATACATGCTACTTTCATCATCAGATGCAGATGATATGGTAAAGGTTATGGCTATCCTTACTCATCTGAGTAAGGATATTAAACATGATATCTCTGTATTCAAAAATAATAAGAAACGTATTAATATTTCACTGGAAGAGCAATACTCTGCTTTAGAAAAAGGACATTATTTATTAGAGAGGTTGGAAAACGAAAAAAAGCGCTTGCTTAAGTTACATCAGGAAAGAATGGCGGTAAGCAATAATAAAGATAAAGATGGTCAGAGTGAGAAAGTATTTTTGCAAAATGTTGCGCGAAGGGCTAAAGAAGATGTAACTGTGGAAGGTTTAGCTGCAACTTTAGCATCACCCAAAACCATAAAAGATGTGTATAATAAACCTAATTTCTCTATTGATTTAGCAAAGGGGAAATTACTATATCCCGTAGTGCTGTCTGCAGGCTCTGGGAATGATAATATTTCGTATATTGATGAATACCGCGTAATATTCTATGCAAGATCTGGATCGGCTGTGTATTCCCCATGGGGAGGAAAGATTCGTTTTGCAGAATCGTTTCTTAATTATGAAAAAGTAGTGGTTATTGAGCCATCCCGAGATTATTTAATAGTTCTAACTGGCCTGGGTAGTTTAAACTATGATGTTGGTAATATAGTGAATCGGGGCGATATTCTTGGTTTCTTGGCAGAGAATGAGGAATCGGCAAATCAGGAGCCTTTAAACAGAACTTCAGTTTTGAGTATGGAGATTCGTTATAACAACAAGCCAGTAAATTTACAGAGCTGGTTTTCTGATGAATCTAGATAATTGTTGTTGAAAGATAGGAATAGAAAGGGAAATGTTGTGCAGCATGTTAAAAAGTATATAACATTATATCTATTATTTACTTGCTTTATGACGAGCATATTCCCAATCAAACTGATAGGGCAGGAATTAAATCCAGATGCTACAGAAAGATATCTAAAGCTATTTCAGGATGTAGTAGAAGTTGTGCAAGAACAATATGTTGATGATGTCGATAGCAAGGAGTTGATAGAATCTGCTTTGAATGGCATGTTGATGTCTCTAGATCCTCACTCTGGATATCTTGATGAGAAATACTTTGATAATTTAAGGCTTAATACCAAAGGAGAATTTGGAGGCTTGGGAATCGAAGTTACGATGGAGAATGGTTTTGTTAAAGTTGTATCTCCGATAGATGGGACGCCTGCTGCACGAGCAGGGATACAATCTGGTGACATAATAACTCATCTTGATGATGTCCCTGTATTAGGAATGACTCTTGATGATGCCATTGAGATTATGAGAGGTGAGGTAGGAAAGAAAATAGTAATTACATTATTACGAGAGGGTGTTGATGACCCTTTTGATAAAGAAATTATCAGGGATATTATAGAGCTTATATCTGTTAGTGGTGAGGTAAAATACAACGTTGGGTACGTTAGAATTACAACCTTTAATGAGAAGACTAGTAGAGATCTAAAGAAAGTTATTAAAAAATTCAAAAAAGAACATAAGAATTTATATGGATATGTAATTGATTTACGAAACAATCCAGGTGGATTACTTGATCAGGCCGTTGAAGTATCAGATGCCTTCTTATCATCAGGAGAAATTGTATCTATAAGAAATGGCACAGGTGAAGTGGAAAGGTTTACAGCGTCATATGGTGATATAGTAGATGAGAAGCCAATAGTTGTGATTATTAACTCAGGATCTGCATCTGCTTCTGAAATTGTGGCAGGTGCTTTACAGGATCATAAGCGTGCAGTACTGGTTGGAACTGATAGTTTCGGAAAAGGTTCTGTACAGACTATTATGCCTATAAGGGACGGAGCAATACGCCTTACAACTGCCAAATATTACACTCCTTCTGGGAAATCAATACAATCTCTGGGAATCATACCAGATGTTTTTGTAGAGAATATCTCACATGATTACCAGGAGAATATGGATTCAGAAAAAAGACGTATAAACAACTTGGAAAGTGATCTTCCAGGTCGTTTGGAGAATACGCAGATTCATAAGGATCAGCTAGATAAGATCAAGAAGATACGTAAAGAGAGGATGCAAATTGCAGAAACACGGTTTAAAGATCCTCAGCTTGGATATTCATTTGATTTAATACTGGGAATGCATTCGTATAATAAGATATCGCATAGATAAATATATGTATGTGATAGAGGGGGGAATAAATCAGTAACATATTGCAATATGTTATTAAACATTAATCTCTTTTAAGAAAGCATGATACTTTCTGGTAATATTTAATTAAATACAATTATGCCAGAATATGTGTATTACTTGTAATAATATATTTATTAATTTTTTGGTTTATTTTTAAGGATATTAACATGCAACAGATGGTAAGTAGTGATTATGCTAATAGCACAGCAAATAGTACTATTATGCAAACATCAAAGACTGATACACATACCATAGAATTCGAATATGAGTTAGATGATGATAATGCTTGTTCATGTAACCATGAACGACAAGATATGAGCCCCTTCTTTGAATCAATGGGTGGGCATGAATTTCTTATGGCGTTATTGAAAGGAATATTTATAGGGATTGCTGCTGGTAGTAATACAGCACGCGAAGAAGATAATGAAGTTGCTTACATGAAAATATCATATTCTTCAGAAGAAACAGAAACTGTACAGTATCAACAATATGACACAACTACTAATACTAGAGAAGAACAATATGTAGAAGATAGTGGTACTACAGAAAATGCTAATAGCAACGCTACAGGCAAACATGAGCATGAGGAGAGCCATCAATATGCATAGTAGTAATGCTGTCATATGATAAGAGCTAATTCGCTTTCTCATATGACATTGAGTATACAAATAACAGCCCTTGTTGTTAGTACAATCAAGGGCTGTTATGTTTTTTATAGAGGTTGAGATTTCCTAGTTGCAAACATATATTTATTCGCTTTTTATTATATTTGAATAACGATTCGCAAGAAGACGTAGGCGTAGTGAGTTTATTTTTATAAAGCCATCTGCATCCTTCTGATTATAACTTCCCATATCATCTTCAAAAGTTGCATGCTGTTCTGAGTATAAAGAGTATTCAGATTTTCTTCCAACAACAGATACATTCCCTTTATATAGCTTAAGACGTACAGTGCCATTCACAAATTCCTGACTCTTATCTATTAAAGCTTGCAGCATTTCTCTCTCTGGGCTAAACCAATATCCCTGATAAATCATGTTAGCATATATTGGCATCAGGGAGTCTTTAAGTTTAGCTGCTTCACGGTCAAGGGTTATTGATTCTATACCCCGATGAGCTTCTAAAAGAATTGTTCCTCCAGGTGTTTCATATACTCCTCTTGACTTCATTCCGATGTAGCGCCCTTCCACAATATCAATCCTTCCAATACCGTGTCTTGCCCCAAAGTCATTTAGAGTACTAAGAATATCAGCAGGAGACATGTCACAGCCATCTATGGCTATAGGGTCACCTTTCTTAAACGTAATTAATAAATACTCAGCTTTATCAGGCGCCATTGTAGGGTTAGTAGTACGTTGATACACTGTTTCTTCAGCCTCTATCCAAGGGTCTTCAAGGATTTTTCCTTCGGAGGAGGTATGTAATAGATTTGCATCTACAGAAAAAGTAGGTTCTCCAGTTTTGTCAATAGGAACAGGAACATTGTTCTCAGAAGCCCACTTAATTAGGGACGTTCTAGAAGAGAGATCCCATTCACGCCAAGGAGCAATAATCTGAATGTCTGGCTTCAGAGCATATGAGGACAATTCAAATCTAACCTGGTCATTACCTTTCCCAGTTGCTCCATGTGCTATAGCATCTGCACCAGTTTCCTCTGCAATACGTACAAGATGTTTAGCAATCAGAGGACGCGCTATAGCAGTGCCAAGAAGATACTGTCCTTCATACATAGCATTAGCACGAAACATAGGGAATACAAAGTCACGAACAAACTCTTCCCTAATATCAGTAATGTAAACATTATCTGATTTTATCCCTAGAGATACAGCCTTATCTTTTATACTATCATCAATATCACTTTGCCCAAGATCTGCTGTGAATGTAACTACTTCACAATCATATTTTATCTGTAACCATCTGAGGATAACAGATGTATCAAGCCCGCCTGAGTACGCAAGGACGACTTTCTTCACTCTAGTCATATGACTCTCCAGATATATATATCAATAAAATCATACCAATCAAGAACGGGTGAATGTTCTACTATCAGCCAATTTTCCTACAATTGCTGTTGCGGCAGCTACCGCTGGAGATACAAGGTGAGTACGACCCCCACGACCTTGTCTACCTTCAAAATTTCTATTAGACGTGGAAGCGCAACGCTTATGCATTCCCAATTGGTCTGAATTCATTCCAAGACACATAGAGCAACCTGCATCTCTCCATTGCAATCCAGCGTCGATAAACACCTTATCTAAACCTTCTTGTTCAGCCTGTTGCTTCACCAGTCCAGACCCAGGTACTACAATCGCAGTAACATTATCAGCCACGCGATTCCCTGCTACAACCATCGCTGCATCGCGCAGATCCTCTATTCTAGAATTAGTGCATGAGCCTATAAAAACAACGTCAACGGGTATGTCGGACATCATGGTTCCAGGTTGTAAACCCATATATTCAAGAGATCTTTTGGCGCTAAGACGTTTCTCAGGAGTATTAAAACTTTCGGGATATGGTACAGATCCGTTAATAGTAACAATATCTTCAGGGCTGGTACCCCATGTTACCAAAGGTGAAATATCAGCTGCATTCACAGAATAATGCCTGTCAAAAGTAGCATTGGTATCAGTTTTTAACGTGCTCCAGAAATCAACAGCCTGATCCCACATGGCTCCTGATGGGGCCATAGGACGCCCTTTTAAAAATTCAAAAGTTTTCTCGTCAGGAGCGATTATCCCGGATCTTGCTCCTCCCTCTACAGCCATATTACAAATGGTCATCCTACCTTCCATGGATAAGTTGCGTATAGTATCCCCTGCATACTCTACAATACAACCAACTCCACCAGCTGCGCCAGTAATTCCAATGATATAAAGTATTACGTCCTTGGATGTTACACCCAGAGGTAATATCCCATTTACTTCAACAAGCATATTCTTTGATTTTTGGAGCACTAATGTTTGTGTTGCAAGCACATGCTCTACTTCACTGGTTCCAATGCCCATTGCAAGAGCACCAAAAGCACCATGAGTAGAGGTATGACTATCTCCACATACTATAGTGGTTCCAGGCAGTGTGAAACCTTGCTCTGGACCAATAATATGAACAATTCCCTGACGTTTGTCTGTTATATTGAAGAAATTAAGATCAAAATCTTTGCAATTATTCCCCAGTGTTTCAACTTGTATACGAGACAATTCATCAGTAATTCCAAGTATTCCTTTGTCTCGGTCAACAGTAGGTACATTGTGATCTGGAACAGCTAATATTGCATCTGGTCGTGCTATAGCCCTGTTATTAATCCTCATTCCTTCAAAAGCCTGGGGAGAGGTGACTTCATGAACAAGATGTCTATCAATGTATATTATGCATGATTCATCTTGATGCTGATGTACTACATGATCACGCCACACCTTATCATAAAGGGTAAGATGAGCACTATTGCCATACGACATACTACCTCTTCCATTAAAGGATTCATCGCCTTGTACATACCCGACAAAGCGCTCTGGGAATCAGAAAGCTACTTGCTACTTGTTACATATATATACATTGACCTGCTAAATAGAGATTTAACTCAATCTTCTTTAGAGCTATTCTGTGATTTTGATAAGTAACGGGTATCTTCCTTAATTCTGGCTTTCTTTCCACGTAATTGTCGTAGGTAATGTAGTTTGGCTCTTCTAACTTTTCCTCTACGTACTACATCGATCGATTTAACATTGGGAGATAAAAGAGGGAATACTCTTTCAACACCTTCCCCACCTGCTGCAATCTTACGTACCGTGAAGCTTGCTCCAATACTGTGAGCTTTACAGTGTCTTGCAATGCACACACCTTCAAAATTCTGAATACGTACTTTTTCTCCTTCGACAACACGCACTCCCACTTTTAAAGTATCGCCAGGAGAGAAATCAGGAATGTGCTTATCGACTAACAGTCTCCGCTGTTGTTCTTCCTCAAATTTTTCGATCACGTTCATACATAATCCTTTCTTAAGAATATAGCCCTCGATCTTACTAATTATTTCATATTATTGCAATATTTTTCCCATAAGTCAGGTCTTCTTTTATGTGTTATATTTTCCGATTCTTGCAAGCGGTATTGCGATATATATGTATGATTCCCAGAAAGAAGAACTTTAGGGACAGATGCACCTTCCCATATATTTGGTTTTGTATACTGATGATGCTCCAGAAGTCCATTTGAGAAACTGTCATGGTTATGGCAGTCGGGGTTTCCCATAATTCCTGGGAGTACTCTAAGTATAGCTTCAATTAATGCCATTGCTGGAATATCTCCGCCTGATAGAATAAAGTCTCCAATGCTCACTTCCATAATGTTTCTGTTGTCAATAACTCTTTGGTCAACACCTTCAAATCTTCCACATAAAATCCCAAGAGATGATTGTGATGCAAGTTGCAACACCAGAGACTGTGTTAATGGGATGCCACGAGGGGACATGCAAAGTATCAAAAGGTCGTTCTTCTGTTTTCGTACTTCATCTATCGCTAATGAAGTTACATCTGGACGCAGGATCATTCCTCCTCCTCCTCCGCAAGGTGGAGAATCAACCGTTTGATGTATATTGGTAGAAAATTGCCTGATATTTAATACCTCATATGTCCAGAGACCAGCCTTCAGCCCTTTCCCAAAAAGCGAGTAACCCAGAGGACCTGGCCACATATCAGGAAATAGTGTAAGAATTTTAAAATCTGAACATTTGGGGGTGATGGATTCTTTCACAGTGATTTGCTCTTCTATGTTATGAACATTATATATCAAATATTTCTATAGAATCTACAGTGATAGATTTGTTTACTGTATCTATATTTGTTATGAAACTTTGTATGAAAGGAATCAGAAGGATCTTCTCGTTATTAATTTGCACCTCTAACAAATCACCACCTCCATAATTTTGTATTGCAAGTACTGTACCGCAGCATGATTTGTTGCCATCTAGTACAGTCATACCTATAAGATCAAAGTGATAGAATTCATCGTGCTGGGTGTTAGGTAGCAATGTACGGTCTATGAATATACTTTCTCCCTGCAATGTTTCTGCCTGTGTACGGTTTGTAAAACCTTCTATAGACACAATAATATTTGTCCCTTTTGATTTCATTAATGACAGCTTTCCAACAGAAGTATAATCTGCAAAACGTAATTCTTGAAGCTTAACTATATCACTAGGGTTCTGTGTAAGAGACTTAAGCCATATAAGACCTCTTACGCCATATGCTTTTTTGAACCATCCTATCATAATCATATTCGATGAGCGCATATGTATAACGGCCTCCTAATGTTGTTAACTTGAAGCTATATTATATTATTGTACCACCTTATATTTTACATACTTGGCATTCAGGATTTGCACACAACAATATTTTCTGGAAGATATTGTCAAGAGAATTATACATCAGCATGTAATCATTATCCAGAGCAGCTTTCATCGCAACCAACTTGATTGTTTCAAGTACTGTGGCTGACCCTATAATACCGGCTAATCCTCCGGCTATTCCATCAAACGAGCAGTCTGTTGCAGGTATATTCATAGATTTGCTAAATATACATGCGTAACATGGAGAGTTGGGAGTACATGTATGAAATACAGCAAGATAACCATCCCAACAACTGACTGAGGCTGTAAGAAGTGGTTTCATCATAGTCACGCAAGCTTCATTAATTATATGTCTTGCTACAAAATTATCTGTTCCATCAATTACTATATCATATGGCTCAATAAAACTTCTAGCATTGGCATGTGTTACTTTTTCTTTATATACCTGAACATTAGTATCTGGATTAATGGATGCAATTTTCTCTGCCATTATTAGACTCTTGGAGCTTCCAATATCTCCTGTATTATACAGTATCTGCCTGTGTATATTAGAGAGCTCTATATCATCATCATCAATAATGCCAATATGTCCTATCCCAGAAGCAGCAAGACCAGGCGCTATGAAAGCACCTAACCCACCAAGCCCTATCACAAGAATCTTAGCTGTAAGCATTTTCTTCTGTCCAGGTGCGCCTATCTGTTTTAGCAGAATATGACTCCGGTATCGCGTTATTTGATTATCATATAAAGAAACGACCATTATTATATTTCACTCTCTGTAATGTATATTTTATGGGATCAGTAAGGTAGCATCACCGTAGGAAAGAAAGCGGTATTTATTATTAATAGCATGATAATATGCTGATTTCATTGTATCAGTACCCATTATAGCGCAGGCTAGAATAAAAGGGGTTGATTTGGGTGCATGGAAATTAGTCAGCAACATATCTGTGTTGTTAATCTTATACCCTGGATATATGAACAGATCAGTTGTTCCTTGCCAGGGGTTAAGTGAACCGTACTTCTGGAATGCAGTTTCCAGTACACGTAGAACTGTTGTTCCTACGGCAAGAATTCTGTTTCCTCTTTGCTTTGCTTCATTAATGGAAGTAACTGTAGAAGCTGGCAATTCTCCCCATTCTTTGTGCATAGTGAAATCATGAATATTATTCGTGCGTATTGGCATAAATGTTCCCTGCCCTACATGTAGTGTGACAGTTGAAAATATTACTCCGCAATTTTTCAGCTTTTGTAGTAGAGATTCGTCAAAATGCAGTGATGCAGTTGGTGCCGCTATAGCACCTTCTTTATTGGCAAAAATACTCTGATAGTCGTGTGTATCCTGTTCATCAGACAGGCGATGTTTTCGTATGTAGGGAGGAATAGGCATTGTCCCAGATGTATACATATATTCTATAACATTAATCTTTGTTCCATCATCATGTATGAAATCAATGGATAGTTCATGTGTATCTGCATGTTTATATACATTACCTACAATTCCATTAGGAAAATTAATTCTGTCTCCGGATTTCAATTTGTGTCCTGGGTATGCCAAAGCAGTCCAACATGATTGAGATAAAGGATTTGCCAATAAAACCTCGACTTTGAAGCTCGTTGTGGTTCGGTTGCATATACCTGTAATGAATGATGGAATAACCTTAGTATTATTGCATACAATTATGTCTCCTTTGGACATGAAATCAGGTAGATCCAGTATATGAAAATCTCCAACATGGTCAGGAGTAATCTTCAGCATTCTTGAGGATGAGCGCGGATTGGCAGGACGCACAGCAATCATATTATTGGGTAGGTGGTAATCAAATGAATCAAGCTGCATAATAGATATCTCGTACATGAATAGGATATAATGCTGTTACTTTAACACTGTCATATAATAGTTGTCATGTCATAGTGATGTTTCCAAATAAGAGAGTTTCCTTTATTGTTTAATATACTGTTATACAAATTGGCTATGGAAGATATTTGTGAGTTAGATATATGATACATGCACAAAAGATGATTATTGTTAATGGGGCGAAAGCGCATAACTTAAAGGATGTTAGCGTGTCGCTACCAAGAGATACTTTGATAGTATTTACAGGATTATCTGGATCTGGGAAATCATCATTAGCTTTTGATACAATTTATGCTGAAGGGCAAAGACGATATATAGAAAGCTTGTCAGCATATGCAAGGCAGTTTCTTGATATGATGAATAAACCTGAAGTTGACAGTATTACCGGGTTATCCCCTGCAATATCCATAGAGCAGAAAACCACAAGTAGGAATCCTAGGTCAACAGTCGGAACTCTTACCGAGATATATGATTACCTCAGGTTGTTATTTGCAAGAGTTGGTATCCCATATAGCCCAGCCACAGGTTTGCCAATTGTAGCGCAGACAATTAGTCAGATGGTAGACCGTATTATGAGTATTCCTGATGGAACTCGTGCCTATCTTTTTTCACCAGTGGTGCGTAATCGTAAAGGTGAGTATAAAAAATTTCTTGCAGATATACAAATGCAAGGGTTTCAAAGAGTACGAATAGATGGAGAAGTTTATGAATTAGGTGACGTGCCTGCGCTTGATAAGAAAATCAAGCATGATATTGATGTGCTGGTAGATAGGCTTGTTATTAAAGAAAAGATTAGGAATCGTCTGGCACAGAGTATGCAGACAGCTTTGCAGTTATCAGATGGAATTGCTGTGCTTGAAGTGGAAGATGCACAAGATTCCAAGATTACATTATCAGATAAATTTGCTTGTCCTGTATCAGGGTTTTGCCTTCCAGAGCTTGAGCCAAGTAACTTCTCGTTTAATTCTCCAGTGGGGAGATGTCAGATTTGTGATGGGCTTGGAGTAGAGGCATTTTTTTCAGAAATCTTGTTGATAGCAGATCAGAATTTGTCTCTGTCAGAGGGAGCCATATCTCCATGGATAGATTCAGAGGGCAGACACTCCAGTTTATATATGGAAGTGTGTAGTTACTTAGAGAGCAAAGATGCAGAACTTGTTAGCTTGCCGTGGAATAAGCTAACTGACAAGAGCAAATATTTTATACTTTATGGAGACAAAACGTCAAATACAGGCAAGAGATATGGTAGTAAGAGTTTTATTGGAATAATAAATTTGTTTGAAAAAGAATATCAACGCACCAGAGACCAGGAGTGCAGAGACTTTCTGCGTGGTTTTAGAGTAAGAAATAAATGTAGTGGATGTAATGGATATAGGTTAAGACCAGATTATTTATGCGTGAGAGTTGGTGATTTACATATAGGGGAAGTGACTGAACTTACTATTGGAGAATGTAATAAATGGGTGGAGCATATAAAGCATATGCTTTCTGCACGAGATATAATAATTGCAGAGAAGATACTAAAAGAGATACATCTAAGATTGAAGTTTCTGGTTGATGTAGGTCTTGATTATTTAACATTATCCAGAGAGACGGGAACATTATCAGGAGGGGAAAGTCAAAGGATTAGGCTAGCTAGCCAAATAGGATCAGGTCTAACTGGTGTATTATATGTGCTTGATGAGCCATCAATAGGGCTACATCAGAGAGACAACGAAAGATTAATTGCAACACTAAAGAATTTACGTAATTTAGGAAATACCGTGATTGTTGTAGAACATGATGCAGATATGATCATGCAGGCTGATCATATAGTAGACATGGGGCCAGGTGCTGGTAATCACGGAGGGTATATAGTCGCACAAGGCACAAAGGATGATATACTAAATAATCCTAGTTCTATCACTGGGCAATATCTATCAGGTATAAGAAAGATTGCATCTCCGCATGGTAGACGAAAAGGGAATGGTGAGAAGTTAACAATATGTGGAGCGTCAGAGAATAACCTGAAGAATATATCTCTAAACATTCCTTTAGGGGTAATGACATGTATAACCGGAGTATCAGGAAGTGGAAAATCTACTCTTATAGTAGACACCTTATATAGAGAGGCAGCCAGAAAGCTGAATGGAGCCTCAGCGGTTAATATAAAATGCAGTACTAGCGATTTTGCAAGCTTAGATAAAGTCATAAATATTGACCAAGGACCAATAGGCAGAACTCCAAGGTCTAACCCTGCTACTTACACAGGAATATTTGTGTCAATTAGAGAATGGTTTGCATCTTTACCAATAGCCAGAGAAAGAGGGTATGGTCCAGGACGATTCTCTTTTAATGTCAAAGGAGGAAGATGTGAAGCATGTAAGGGAGAAGGGGTTGTAAGGGTAGAAATGCACTTTCTTCCGGATGTTTTTGTAGAATGTGATGTATGTAAGGGAGCGCGTTATAATCGTGAGACTATGGATGTAGTATATCAGGATAAAAGTATAGCTGATGTGCTGAATATGTCTGTTGAGGAAAGTTACGATTTCTTCCATCCTGTTGCTACTATTAGAGATAAACTGTTAACTCTGAAGGCAGCGGGGTTAGGATATATGAAGATAGGTCAGAACTCTATGACTCTATCTGGAGGGGAGGCTCAACGTATTAAACTTGCTAAGGAGCTTTCAAAGAGATCGACAGGAAGAACATTGTATATATTGGATGAGCCTACGACTGGGCTTCACTTTGAGGATATTAATAATCTGTTGCAGGTGCTGAATTCTCTTGTAGAACTTGGGAATACTATAGTTGTAATAGAGCATAATCTGGATTTTATAAATGTAGCTGACTGGATTATTGATATTGGACCAGAAGGAGGAGATAAAGGAGGGGAGATTATAGTAGAAGGTTCTCCTGAATATGTATCTAAGTCTGATATTAGCCATACAGGAAAATTTCTAAGACAATGTTTTTATGCATAGGCTATAATAAATATACGGCTACATATTATTGTGTATTTTGTAACAAAGTATAAATTGTGGGATTTATCTTATGCGTATCGCTTTATACCCTGGAACTTTCGACCCGATGACACTTGGTCACTTGGATATTATCAAGAGGAGTATAACCCTTGTGGATCACCTGGTAATAGGTGTGGTTGATGATGTACACAGATGTGGGGGCAAGGAGCATTTGTTTAGTATTGAAGAACGTATTGATATTATAAAGGAAGAAGTACATAAAATTACTTCTGACATTGAGGTATGTGCATTCAGTGGGTTATTAATGCATTTTGCAGATGATGTTGGAGCACAGATAATTATTCGTGGTCTACGGGCTGTAGCTGACTTTGAGTATGAGTTTCAAATGGTAGGGATGAATCGTCATTTGAATAGTAAGGTAGAAATAATATTCTTAATGGCTGAAGCTCAATATCAGGCGATATCATCGCGTTTGGTAAAAGAGATCGTATTCTTAGGTGGTGATGTAACACCATTTGTACCAAAAAGCACTTATAGATTCCTGAAAGAGAAGTATCCTAAGTGGAGTACAAACTCATAATATACATAGATATTTTTGGAATTAATAATTTATTAGCTCCCCCAAGACGGTATTCTAAACTGTATATCTGCAATATTACTTCCGTAAGATAAAAGAAGCACAGGTATTTTGTGCTTCTCACAAACTAGATGTATCTTACTGTTAGATCGTTTTTTGTTTTCGGGTCGCCCGACCTCTTTGCCTGTTTACTCATATTGCAGTAATACGAGTACGAGGGGGGTAAATATGACTGGTATCAATCACAAGAGTTCTTGCATTCATATTTTCTATAGATAACGCTTCATATACGACTAAATATACCACAACACCGCTTTATTCTTATGAGATTGTTTTCACTGAGCCAACAATTTGATAGCATGAGGCGTCTCTTTGTGCATATGATGGGTCTTATATCTTTTTTATAGTTCTATCCCTAAAATTCATGTTTTAAAGGACGTTCCATAAGTATATTTATAGAATTTTCCTTATCGAGCTTATTTTCAAGAAATTGTTGAGTCATCTTACATACAGGAAGCTCTATGCCTAGTTGCTCTGATACAGAAAGTATAGCATGCGTTGTCTTCTCTCCCTCACACACACCTGTGCCTATATGAGAATCATAACCTTTAGTGGCAATAGTATAGCCAAGCATAAAGTTGCGAGATTGTTTTGAGTGACTGCTAAGAACAAGATCCCCAACGCCTGAAAGACCGCTGATTGCTTCCAGAGAGCCACCTTTAGCTCTGGCTATCAAGGACATTTCATAGAACCCACGCGTCATAAGAGATGCTTGACTGCTACTTCCAAGACCCATGCCATGAACAGCTCCACATGCAATAGCATATATATTCTTCATGGCACCTCCTATCTGACAGCTGATTATATCATGAGATATATATATTCGTAGGCGAGATGAATGCATAGTATTCTGTATTTCTTTAAGTAAAGCATCTTGTGTACTGCTTCCTGCCAATGTAAGAGCAATTGGCATACGATTGGCCAGATCTATAGCAAATCCAGGTCCTGTGAGGATAAACAGAGGGCTACCTTGTATGCATGATGCCGCCACTTCATACATTAGGGAATTAGTAGTATATTCTATACCTTTTGCACATAGTACAAGCGGTGTTCCAGCTGGAATCTTATCGCTAAGATCAGATAGAACGCGTCTATTCTCTTGGGCTGGTACAGCAACAAGAATAAGATCACTGTTACATATTTTTGTTGTGTCTGCAGTTACTGTAATGTTGTTTGGTAGATTGACATTGGGTAGATACTTGTAATTTACTCTTTGGTTATTCATCTTGTCAGCAGTGTCAGCATCTCGTACCCATAATATGACATTATGATTTGAGTATGCCAGACTACAAGCAAGAGCTGTACCCCAAGCTCCACCTCCTAATACACAAATATTTGAAATATTCATTTTGTACCTTAATATGATATGTCGTTTGCTTGTTTAGAAGCTTTGTATATAACTATTTGTCCGATGACTGACCTTTTATATATCATGCAGTTGAGTTGTATGTATAGTACTTATACAAGCATCACCATCGTATATTATTACAGAATAATGTACACATATTTTAACTTATGATGCTTCTGAGGTCTTTAGGATATCTATATATTGGGGGGCTTTATATTATGGGTATTACAGATAAGTTGCATGTCCCATTACGCATTGGAACCCGTGCAAGTCCATTGGCCAGACAACAGGCAATAATGGTGCGTGATATCCTTATGAGCTCCCACGGTTTGCAGGAAACACATTTTGAGATTATTCCAATTAGTACTATGGGTGATCGTACTGTAAATGCTCCTGTTGGAGCCATAGGAGGGAAAGGAATATTTGTTAAGGAAATAGAAAGCGCATTAATTGAAAGAAATATTGATATGGCGGTGCATTCAATGAAGGATATGTCTACGGTGTTACCTGAGCCATTATGTATGGCTGCATGCTTACCTAGAGGAGATGTAAGAGACGCTTTTATATCCTTTAAATATGGATCATTAATGGATATGCATGATGGGGCTCGTATCGGGACCGCATCCTTGCGCAGGCAGGCACAATCACTTTTTATAAAATCAGACCTAGATGTTGTTTTGCTAAGAGGGAACGTTGGGGGGCGTATCTTGAAACTGGCAAACAAAGTAGTAGATGCTACTTTTTTGTCTTTATGTGCGATGCAGCGATTATCAATTACAAGCGTACCATATTATCCCATTGAACCTGAGTGCATGATTCCTGCAGTGGGTCAGGGTGCAATTGGCGTTGAGGTCAGAAAAGACAATTCATACATGCTAGAGCTATTAAATCCTATACATTGTGATAATACATGGATGTGTATTATGTGTGAAAGGGCTTTCTTGCATTCTCTTAATGGTAGTTGTAAATTACCAGTTGCTGGTCTTGCTATCTTACAGAATAATGAGATATGGCTTAGGGGAGAAGTTTTGTCAACAGATGGATCGCATAAGTGGACAGCAGAAGAGTGTGGCTCGATACATGATGCTGAACAGATAGGTTATAATTTAGGTTTGGAGATTCGGAGCAAAATACTGCCTGGTATCCTGCCTGATAATCCTCAATAGGAGACGTGTGTATATCTTATTGACAAGAGAGGAGAGGGATTCTCTTGATGTTGCCAAAGTGTTGCTGGAAAGATATAGAATTCCTACAATAGTTTCACCCTTATTTACTATAGATCATGTAGATACAGATTTTCCTAAGGATATATTATGTAGGTGTGAAGGGCTGATTTTTACTAGCTCTCACGCTGTTAGGCATTTTGATCATACAATCAGAAGCGATCTTCATCAGAAGCCAGTATTCTGTGTTGGTGAAAAAACGGCTCGTATAGCATCAATATGTGGATATAGTAACGTTTTATTGCCATGGGATAATATTTCTGCTATGCAGAGTGACATCTTAAATATATATGGGAAAATGTATGCTAATAACTTGGTATACATAAGGGGTGTTCATGTATCTATTGATATAGAGGAATGGTTAACAGCGTATGATATATCTGTTTATAGTCATATAGTTTATAATGCACGTGCTGTCTCATGTATGAGCGATAATATACGTGATATGCTGTTAAATGGTGGTATATGTGGAGTGATGTTGTACTCTGTTCGTAGTAGTTTACACTTTATCTCTTTGTTCTCGTATAAGGAGATACAATTATTTTCCAAAACTTGTATTATTGCTATTAGTCATAGAGTGATGAAAGTTGCAAGGGATGCAGGTTTTGAGAATATATTGGTAGCAGATAAATCCACAGGAGAACATATGTTGGAAGCTGCTTCCATGGTTTGGTGGAGGGCTGATCCCTAGAGATTGTTTAATAATATGCATTGTTTAAATAGCAATAGGTAGAAAAATGGTTGATAAAAATAATATGCATGATGGAAAGCAAGATGATGCAGACTCGTCTAAACCACCTGAAAGAACTGAGAAAAATACTGATGGGATTTGTATAGAGAAATCATATGAGACGGAAAGCATGAATACTAGGAAGTGTAGCTTCCTAGGCGCAATATTACTGCTTTGTATAGGTGTTATAATAGGCTCTATAGTAGGTTTCTGTATATCTGCCATATTCCCAGTCGTGAGTATTACTACAGGTAATGTACTAGATAGGATAGGCATACAACAATCTGTTTCAGGTATGGAAGAGAAGAATGTATATCAGGATATTACATTTCATCATAATAATGATCGCTCAAAGTGTGAAGATCCTATTAGTCATGATGAAATTGTAAAGATTTGTGAAGCAAAGATGCTAACTTCTCAACTCGACATAATAGAGATGGATGTGCCAGAAAACGACAATAGAACAGCTAATGATTATAGTGCCATTAATATAGAAAGTTCAGTGTCTGGTCTAGTGGAGGATGATTCAGATCATGATATTGATCAGGCTTCAGACGAACAGAACCTACTAACACGAGAAGAAGTAGATACACTTATGAACAGTAGAATATTGCGCTTTAGAGATGATATGATTGTGATGCTACGGCACAATCGTTCTCTTATCATAGCTTTTATAGAGTTGCAATCGGCTATAAAATCAGGGAATAATTATCAACCTTCATTGCAGACTCTTGGAAGTCTAATGGACATAGATTCTATCCCTGAGGTTGTACGTAGTAATGCGCATAGTGGGGTTATGTCAGTAGATGATTTAGCAAAACAGTTTCGTTATGTCACAGATACTGAGTTAAATAATCTTACAAAAGATATGAATGATACCTATGATTCTTATGAGAATGTTAACGAGACATTTATAGATTTTCTTATACGCTCCATAAAAGGAATATTGCATACTGCTATAGTTATAAAAGAGAAAGATGTATCATCTTCAGATATAAGCTATGATAACCTGCATGGCGCTCTTCCTATAGTACAGACATTGCTTGATAGTGGCGACTTACAAGGCGCAGTCAGTCTATTGATGAAGTTTACTGATGGCGCTCAGTATGACGACTCAATAGATATGTGGTTATCTAAAGCTAATGATTCTATTAGCGTATATACAGCTATGGATGTTTTAAAGAGTCAGTTATTTTCTAGTGGACGTACAAATTTATGAAGTTCCTATACCGTGTATTTATTGTAATTCTTGGTTGTTGTTTTGTCAGTTATCTATATTTCCTTGTAAAATATAGAATGATAGGAGAAATTGAAATTACTTGGGGAGGTGATGTATATCAAACAACAGAAGGGATGTTGCTATTACTTATAAGTGTCATCTTTATTATGATATCTGTGTGCGCACTTATAATAAGGAAAATATCACAGTTATTTACGTTAGTGTTCTCTCGTCTTGCCGAGCATAAAGAGGCAAAAGTATATCTGCTGTTAAAAGAAGCTCTTGTATCTGCTGATGAGGAAGCCTTTGTGTGCGGAGCTCAGAAGCTGGAAAAGTTATGTAAAGTAGATATAAACAGCAAATACCAGGGGATATTCTTATTATATCGAGGTTATTATAGCTTGAAGGCTGATCTGCCAGATAAAGCAGAGCATGCTTTCCTACAGGCAGAGAAGATTAAAGATCTTGCTTTTCTCGCTATGAAAGGGTTACTGCAAGTATATAGCTACAAGAGAGACGCGGCACAGGTACGTAAATTGATAGAAAAGGCATATATAGTCAATCCATCTTCTAGGTGGGTGAACTATTCTTTGCTGCAACAATGTTTTAATGATAAGGTTTGGGATCGTGCTGAAGATGTGATGAAACGATGTTCTTCAGCTGGAATTCTGACAGAGAAATTATCTAAATGCGAAAGTACCGTTTCTTTGATGAAGGTATTATCTACTGATTCGTCTGATCAGAAGATAAAATTTCTGCTTGATCTTGTCTCAAAAGATAGAACGTATGTAGCAATAGTGCAGGAAACAGTACGTGAGCTATTAATTATTGGAGATGTTAAGAAAGCTACCGAGATAAGTATAGCATGCTGGAAACATTTTCCACATATATCATATGCGAAAGACCTTCTAAGATACGTATCTAACGATTCGAATAAAATATATAGTATTAGCGGTGCTTTAATAAAAGCAGCTCCTACACATCCTGAATCGGCTGTCATAGATATTGAAGTGGCTGTATTTACAGGAGATTGGGATAAAGCTCATGCAATGCTAGAGAGATCGAAGAGTAGTGGGAGTTTTATAAATAGAAAAGAATTGATATTATCCGCAATCGTATCCTGTGCAATGTACTCTGACTTTAATGTTATTGATTCTTTATTAAGAAAATCAATGTGTGCAGACGGTGAAGCTTTATGGCTATGTAGTAGCTGTAATCAGGTTGCTGAAGCATGGTCGCATGTGTGTTGTGCATGTAATAATTTTGCATGTATTGAAGCTGTTAACAGAAGTAGTAATATTAATCCTGTAGGTAAAATAGGTTATGGAGCTATGTTTGAAGAATTTACTCTGATAGACCCAGTAAAAATATTTGCTACATTTAACTGTGAGAGGTGGCAATCAAAGCGTAGCGAAGGCTTAACATCACTTGATAAATGCATAACAACAGCAGATGAGACTTTACCTGATACAATCAATGTAAATGATTTTAGAAGAATTGAAGGGCTGTGAAGTTTATCCTAATGCGACTACATAAGCATTTAAAATACCTGATAATCATAAAAACATTTCTTTCATTAAATGTTGTATGAAATGCAGGATTATTAGCAATACAACAGGAGAAATATCTATTGTGCTAGAAGGAATAAACTTATTTAGTACCTTTCTGATAGGAGCTGTTATCGGTGCAAGAATAGAATCAATGCTGTAGCGTGCTTGGTGAACTAGTGCATTACGAGAGTTTATGATATCAAATCTGGACATTATATCAATTAAGAACGCAATTATGATAAGCCAGAATAAAATATCTGCTAAAATTCCTACTAGCCAGATAAGAGAAAGCATTTACACTCCATAAATTATACGACGCCAGAATGCAGACTTGCACATCCAATAAAATTATATCAAATTAATATCGTGAAATATGCATATTCATATTTCGCGATACGCTGTTTATGGTAAGATACATTTTTTCGTGTGACATTGGAAGTTTGTATTTACATCTTCTGTTTGGATAGTGAGATAGGTTAATGATTAAAACAGTTGCTATTGTAGGTGCAACTGGGAATGTAGGTCGGGAAGTATTAAGTGTTTTAGCTGATCGCGAGTTTCCAGTTGATCATGTGGTTCCGCTTGCGTCGCGCAAGTCAATAGGGCGGGACATTTCATTTGGAGATAAAAGAGTAAGAGTGCAAAGTTTAGAAGATTATGACTTCTCTTCATGTGATATGGCAATTTTTGCTGCAGGCTCTGGGATTGCTGAAGTATATGCCCCAAAAGCGGCCTCAAGAGGCTGTTTGGTCATTGATAACTCTTCTTATTTTCGTATGGCTCAGGATGTACCATTGATTATCCCGGAAGTTAATCCTGATGCGGTGCTGAAATGTAGAGAGCGCAATATTATTGCTAACCCCAATTGCTCTACGATACAGTTGCTTGTTGTGCTTGCTCCTTTACATCGTAAGTCTACGATTCGGCGAGTTATTGTATCGACATATCAATCAGTATCTGGGGCAGGTAAACAGGCGATTGATGAACTATGGGAGCAGACAAAATCCATGTATGCACCCAGTAAGCGAGTGCCCCCAGAATGTTTTACAAAGCAGATTGCTTTCAATGTAATTCCTCAAATAGATGTATTTCAGGAAGATGGATCAACAAAAGAAGAATGGAAAATGGTATCCGAAACATCACGTATTCTGGATAAAGATATCAAACTGCATGCTACATGTGTAAGGGTTCCTGTCTTTTATGGGCACTCTGAAGCGGTAAATATTGAGTTTACAGATACTATGTCTCCAGATGAGGTATATGATATTCTGGATAATGCTCCTGGATGTACAGTTGTTGATAATCCTAAGAATGTATATGATGGTTACGTCACGCCTGTAGATGTAAGAGGTGAATATGATACTTATGTGAGTCGGATAAGACGTGATCCCACTGTGGAGAATGGCATTGCTTTGTGGGTGGTCGCTGATAACTTATTAAAAGGCGCTGCTCTCAATGCTGTTCAGATAGCTGAACTTGCCATTGAAAGAGGGATTTTGTAGTTATACGTTGTAAGGGGGCTGTAGCTCAGTTGGGAGAGCGTTGCGTTCGCATCGCAAAGGTCAGGGGTTCAAATCCCCTCAGCTCCACCATTGCCTGTATATTCAGCTTATCGGCTAGTGTTTGTTGAGATATAGTATTCACTTTAATTTTAAGCTTGAGTTATACCTAACCTATTTTAGGTGATTCTTTATTTCCCAATCCAATATGTAGTAGAAGATGCGATCGCAGGTATATTTTTATTATTGTCTATCGTTGAATTGGATAAATGGGTTTGTAGGCTTAATAAGGCCTAACCTTATTAAGCTAGATAGTGGAGGCAAGGCTTTTGGTAAAGGTACGGTGGCTTTTCTTGTTTTTCTTATTGTTTACACTATTGCTATTTCTAAGGCAGAAAGTATTGATATACAGGGTAAAGCTCATGCATATAAGGTTATTTACGCATACGATTACAGTTTCTTAGGCAGGAAACGGATTAGATGGGCAATAGTTGCAAAGCATGCGATAACAGTTGATGACAAAGCTTACACAGCCATTCAAGCAGCTTTAGACTTGATGGCAGAAGCCCCAGAAACTCATCAGGTAGATATTTGGCTTGAATATGATAATAGTTTATTAGGAAATGGAGACCAAGCAGCAATTGTTACTGACACCCCAGATGGGAAAGGAAATAGCGGTCAAGAAGAAAATAGCAAGGTTTGGGAAGTCGCTGTCTCTGAGCAAAATTTAACGGCATAACAAATAGAAATTGCAGGAGCGTGGTATAATAATCGTGAGGAGTTTATAGAGGATAGAATAGTTAACGAGGACAAATTAAGGTCATTCCTTGCAAAAAAGCTTAAAAAGCCGATAGACAAAATAACTTTACCTTTTGTACTTAGGAAATCATTTGATTATAAAGGCGACTCAGCATACAAAATTGTCGGCACAAAAAGTGCAGATAGCGTTAAAAACCCTGAAAGCTTTTCCACATCTGCTTGCCAATACGACATTCGATGCTGGGGAGATAAACATAGCATAGG